>ENA-OPTB01001408-OPTB01001408.1-human-gut-metagenome-genome-assembly--contig:-NODE-1408-length-18704-cov-7.018232_pt1 | contig 18704 bp, 13 predicted proteins | sample MGYA00241810_ERZ501911 | MGnify/ENA primary metagenome ERZ501911 (study PRJEB25962, sample SAMEA2042304) | human gut metagenome | biome: human gut; feature: human-associated habitat; material: faeces... | reverse complement strand
CGACAGGCCGAATGAAGGACAGGAAGGACGCCGACGCCATCGCCAACGCCTGCAAGGGCAAGGCAGTAACCGTCAAAAGCGTGGAGCGCAAGGAAAAGTCTGAGAAAGCGCCTGCGCTCTACGATTTGACCTCCCTCCAGCGCGACGCCAACCGCGTTCTCGGCTACACCTCTCAGCAGACCCTCGACTATCTCCAAGCGCTCTATGAAAAGAAGCTCTGTACCTACCCGCGCACCGACAGCCGCTTCCTGACCGACGATATGGAGGGCAGCGTCCCCGGCCTTGTCGCCGCCGCTGCCGCTGTCTGCGGCATGGAGAAGCCGCCGACCATCTGCACCAAGCAGGTATGCAGCAGTAAAAAAGTCACCGATCACCACGCCATTGTTCCCACCATCAGCGCGGAAAAGGTAGATATGGCCTCTCTGCCGCTGGGCGAACGCGAGGTGCTGAAGCTGGCGGCAAGGGGCTTGCTTCGTGCGGTGGATGAACCACATCGCTACGCAGAAACGGTCATTACGGTGGACTGTGCCGGTCAGAGCTTCACCGCCAAGGGCAAAACCGTCCTTGCTCCCGGCTGGAAGCGCTATGAGCAGGAGCAGGCAGAGGCAGCGCCCGCGCTGCCGGTGGTAACGGAGAATCAGACGCTTTCCGTATCTGCCGCATCGGTCAAGACCGGAAAAACCACGCCGCCCAAGCATTTCACCGAGGATACGCTGCTGGCTGCGATGGAGAACGCGGGCAAGGAGGATATGCCAGATGATGCCGAGCGCAAGGGCATCGGAACCCCGGCGACCCGTTCCGGTATCATTGAAAAACTGGTGTCCTCCGGTTTTGTGGAGCGCAGGAAGTCCAAAAAGATCACAAATCTGCTGCCCACCTCTACCGGCACGGCACTTATTACGGTTCTTCCCGAACAGCTCCAGTCACCGCAGCTCACCGCCGAATGGGAACACCGCCTGAAAGAGATCGAGCGCGGTGAAATCGCCACGGACAGCTTCATGGATGGGATCGCCGCCATGCTACATGAGCTGGTGCAGACCTACAAACCCATCCCCGGTACGGAAGTCCTGTTCCCCTCCGGGCGTGAGGTAGTCGGCAGGTGTCCCCGCTGCGGAGCCGAGGTGACGGAATCACCGAAAGGCTTTTTCTGTGAGAACCGTGCCTGTTCCTTTGTTCTCTGGAAAAACAGCCGCTTTTTCACAGCCAAGAAAAAGGTGCTGACAAAATCCCTTGCCGCTGCGCTTTTGAAAAATGGCCGCGCCCCGCTGAAAGGCTGCTACTCCGAAAAGACCGGGAAAACCTATGATGCCAGCGTTCTTCTGGAGGACGATGGGCAACGCACGGGCTATAAGCTGGTGTTCGACAATGGCTGATGCGCCGCGTATGGATCACAAGCAGCTCCGCCGCGCCAAGAAGCTCATTCGGAAGCTCTGCTGTAATTACGATCACGGCAACTGCCTTGCGCTGGATGATGGAGAGCCTTGCGTCTGCGTACAGGGTATTTCCTACTCGCTGCTGTGCAACTGGTTCCGAAACGCGGTGCTTCCCGCCGACCATGAGCTGCTGGCCGACGTGATGCGGGAAAGGCCGGGAAAGTGCTGCGCCATCTGCGGCAAGCCGGTCTATTCTTCCTCCAACCGCGCCAAGTATTGCCCGGTCTGCGCCAAGCAGGAGCGCCGAAAGCAGGACGCCAAACGGAAGCGTGAACAATACTGGAACCTCCGCAGATAGAGGGCGTAAAAGCCCCGTGCCGCAAGGCTTTTTCCATGCGGAATCCCAAGGGGCTGAGACATTCTATCCGCAAGTCCGGAAACAACGTCTATCTGCGGAGAATTGCCCCTGTGCAGGATGTGTTTTCTTCTGCGCAGGGGCGCTATTTTTTCTGAAAGGAGATCATCATGGCTGAAAAGCAAACCAACAAAGACCGGATGCGGGAGATCGTTGACAGCATCGAAAACGGCATCAAGGAGCTGTTTGAGAGCGATAAGTACCGGCAGTATCTCTCCACGATGAGCCGTTTTCACCGCTACTCGGTCAATAATACCATGCTCATCTATATGCAGCGCCCCGACGCCACCCATGTGGCGGGCTTCAACAAGTGGCGCGATCAGTTCGGCAGGAACGTCCTGAAAGGCGAAAAAGGTATCCGCATCATCGCTCCTACTCCCTATAAGAAAAAGGTCGAGGAAATCAAGACCGACCCGGAAACCAATGCGCCGGTGCTGGATGCGGACGGCAAGGCCATCATTGAGGAAAAGGAAATCCGTATCCCCATGTTCAAGGTGGTATCCGTCTTTGATGTGTCGCAGACTTATGGAAAGCCCTTGCCCCAGCTTGCCGCCGATCTGAGCGGCAATGTGCAGCAGTATGAGGTTTTCATGGAGGCGCTGCGCCGTGCTTCTCCCGTTCCGATGGAGATAAAGCCCGTTGCGCGGGATACGGACGGCTTTTTCAGCATTAAGGCGCAGAGCATCACCATCCGCGCCGGTATGAGCGAGGTGCAGACGGTATGTGCCGCCGTCCATGAGATTGCTCACGCCAAGCTCCACGACTATGAACACATGACAGAGCTTGCGGACGATGGTGAGACGATCCTTGTCCCCGGAGAAAAGAGTCGCAACACCGAGGAGGTCGAGGCCGAAAGCATCTCCTATGCGGTCTGCCAGTATTACGGCATTGAAACGGGAGAAAACAGCTTCGGCTATATCGCCACATGGTCAAAGGGCAAGGAGCTGAAAGAACTTCGCGCCAGTCTGGAAACCATCAACAAGACTGCCTCCGAGCTGATTACGGACATTGACCGGCACTTTGCGGAGATTTGCAAGGAGCGCGGCATTTCTGTGGAGAAATCCGAGCAAGCGGAAAGCCAATTAAAAGAGAACAGCAATATGTCTGCGGCTGACTTGGCAAAAAGCATTTCAGAGCTGTATCTCGATGCGAATGGCCTTGCCTTTCTCAGCGAATTTGCAAGTCAGGAAGATTGCCTCCAGCATTTCTACGAAGATCTGTTGACAGGAGCAGATGAGATAAAAGGCTTCCTGTCCGAAACACTTGAGCAGAGCGATGAATACGCGCACAGAGCGAATGAGCTGCTGTTGGAAGTTGAGGCATTTCAGGAAAGTCACACTTTCTTAAAAGAACTCGACGCTAATGAGCGTTGGTATGCGGTTGATGGTGGGAGCAAGCATCTTCGCATAACAGAAGATGGTGCAAAATATGCCTATGAACTTTACGACAAGGACACTCTACACCTTCTGGAAAGCGGAACAGTACATGACGATGATGTAAACTTTCTTTTGGCGACTGCGATTCGTATCTGCGAAACACATGGCTATGATAAGACCGTGCCGTTTGAAGTTTTGTCAAACAAGTTTGCAGGGATTTTGTACTCACTCGAATTGTCATCGGACGACAATCAGGTTGTTCACGAGGAGGCCGGTTCTCATGCCGCAGGCACACTTCCAACTTCGCCAGAGCTGGAACAGGCCACACCTATGCCTGACCCCACGCTGACGGTGGATGATATGCGCAGCTATGGGTATCTGGACGGCGATATGCTCCCGCTTTCCAAAGACCGGGCGCTGGAGCTGCTGGAGCATGACATCACGGTTTATATGCTCTATCCCGACAACGCCGAGGAAATGGTTTTTGAGGCCGAGGACATCATCAAGCATGACGGAATGTTCGGGATCACACAACCGGATTGGGATGCGGTCAAAGGCCATATCCCGCCCCGCGATGTGGAGCAGCGTTTTTTGAACAGTCCCACCGATGCTATGGCGATCTACCAGCTGCGCCGGGATGCGCCGGTGGAGCTGCGTTTTGCCAACCTCGGCAGTCTGGCCGCGCCGCCTGACCCGGCCAACTATGAAGCCGTCTATACCCGTGAGGTGTACCCGGACGATGATACCGGCAGAATCCTTGAAAACTTCTACTACATTTTCAACGACGAGCGCCCCGGCGATTTTGTGGGACACAGCCTCTCCGTCAGCGACATCGTTGCGCTGAAACAGGACGGCAAGGTATCCTATCACTACTGTGACAGCATTGGATTTCAGGAGCTGCCCGCCTTTCAGAAACCGGAGAATTATCTGAAAGCCGCCGAGATGTCGATGGAAGATGATTACGGCATGATCGACGGCATTATCAACAACGGCCCCAAACAGCCCACCGTCGCCGACCTTGAAGCACAGGTCAAGGCCGGTATGTCCATCTCCTTGATGGATTTGGCAGAGGCGGCACACCGGGAAAAGAAGAAATCTGTGCTGGAGCAGCTCAAAAGCCAACCGGCCCAAGAACGTCCACACAAAACAGCGCCCAAAAAGAGCGCGGAAAAGGAGCTTTGATATGAACATCACCTTTGAAGAACGCCAGCTTATGAGCCTCTACAACACCGGCACCCGCACGGGCTTGATCGCGGCGCTGGAGGAAATGCGCGGCTACCTCGCTGCGGATGAAACGGAGCTGCGGGAGCTGACGGACAGCGCCATCGCAAAGCTGCGCAGGATGAGCGACGCGGAATATGACGCGCTCGACCTGTTCCCCGATTTTGAAAAGGAGGATATGGATGCCGAGTAAAGTACAGCTCTATGCGCAGATGGCAGACCGCACGGCGGAGCAGATCACGGGAAGCTACCAGAAGTGGACGGCATTTCTGACCACCGCCGCAAGGCTGTATAAGTACCCCTACAATGAACAGCTCATGATTTTCGCCCAGCGCCCGGAAGCCACGGCCTGCGCGGAATACGACCTTTGGAATAAGCAGATGCGCCGCTATGTGCGGCGAGGCAGCAAGGGCATCGCCCTTGTGGATACCAGCAGCGACCAACCAAAACTCCGATATGTATTTGATGTTTCCGACACCAGCGGCGGCGAGAACTCTCGCCGCCCTTATCTTTGGGAATACCGGCAGGAGCATCGTGAGGTGGTATCTGCGGCGCTGGAACAGCGCTTTGACGTTTCCGGTGAAAACGGACTTGCCGATCAGATGGAGCGTGTGGCGGCGCAGCTTGTAGATGAATACTGGCACGACAACCGGCGCGATATTGTCGGCATCGTTGACGGTTCCTTTCTGGAGGGTTATGATGATTTCAACATCGGAGCCGCTTTTCGGAACGCCGCCGTTGTCAGCACCACCTATGCGCTGCTGTCCCGCTGCGGGATGCAGCCGGGAGATTACTTCGAGCATGAGGATTTTCTGAATGTCTTTGATTTCAACACCCCGCAGACCGTCGCCGCTCTTGGAACGGCCATCAGCCAGTCCAGCGAGCTGGTGCTGCGGCAGATCGAAGTCACCATCAAGAATTATGAGCGCGAGAAAATCGCGGAAAGGAGCGAAAGCCATGAGCGAACTGACCTACACCCGCAGCGGGGATTATCTGATTCCCGACCTGAGCCTGACAGAGCAGCCGCAAGCCCCGCTGGGCAAGTACGGCAGGATGCGGAAGAATTACCTGAAGGAGCATCGTCCGGTGCTGTGGAACAGCCTGCTGCTGTCCGAGAAGCTGTACCCCCATCTGCGGGAGATCGACGAGGCAGCGAACAACCGACTGGAACAGATGATGCCGGAGCTGATGAAGTCAGCGGGCGTGACGGAAGCGCTGAAAGCCAGCGACCCGATGAAGTGGGTAGGGCTGATGAACACGCTGAAAGCGCAGGCCGAGGAAACGATCCTCACGGAACTGGTGTTCAGCTAAATATGTTCGATGCCCCTGCTGGGGCGCAGATGTCCTTCTTCCCCTCAGAGGCAGAACAAATTCAATCCATCGCAGAAGCGGAGAGTGTAACACCCTCCGCTTTTTCTATGTTCATTTCTCAGGATGATATTGACCACATCCTGCGCGCGGGCGGTAATGCGGATGCAGCGCGGATGAAAATTGCTGCGGAATTCTCCAAGCAAAAACCTTTAGAGGATCGCGCGGCATTTCTGAAAGCTCTTTACCACGGCGGCAACGGCCTGATTACGGATAACGGCAGGCTTTCCGCATGGTACGGGGACGATGGTATCCATATTGCAACCGGAGATACCTCTCGCTATCTTCGTTCTGCCCAAGTGATAGGTTGGGCAGATGCGGCGGAGCGTATTGAGGAGCTTCTGGACGGCGGCGCATTTGCCACCAATCTTGAGGTCACGGAAGCCCCGCGCTATGAGCGGCTGGGTATTGCTGTGGATGTCTGGAACCTTTATCACGATTTCTCGGATGAAGCAAAGTCGCTGGGGTATCTGTCCTGCTTGGGTAATATCCATAGCACCAGCTTTCCAGAGGAAACGGAGCGCCTGACGGATGATCTGCTGAATCCGGAGTTTCGGGAAAGGCTTCTGGCGGAACACAGAGTATTTCTTGACGCATACCGTGAGAACCGGGAGCTTCTGCGTTTCCATTTCCACCGTCCGCAGGCGCTTCTTACACGTATGGAAGATCTGTCATTGCCGCGCAAAGAATATCACTCCGATATGGCGGCTGTTCCGAAGACGGGCCGGTTTATCACTGAAGATGAAATTGCGGCTTCTCTTGCAAATGGAAGCGGCTTTGAGGGTGGAAAGACCCGCATCCATGAGTTTTTCCAGACTCCGCACACGACAAAAGAGAGCGCTGATTTTCTGAAAAAGGAATACGGCATCGGAGGACGCACCCATGCTGTATCCAGAGAAAGCGGCAGCTATGAAGATCACGGCAGCAAAGGCATTGTGCTGAAAAAGAACGGCTGTGCAGACATTCAGATGAATTGGAACAAGGTCGCTTCGCGCATCTCGGAGCTGGTTCGGTTGAACCGCTACCTTACGCCGGATGAGCAGGCAGCCTATGACAAGGAAATGGCGCAGGACGCCATGCGGAACGCGGTTTATAACGACTATAACGACGTAAAGGCGGCGCACCCCGATGAAATTGTGCTGTATCAGGTTGGGGACTTCTTCGAGCTGTATGGCGAGGATGCGCGGGCAGTTGCAGATGATCTCAGCCTTGAGCTGACGCGCCGCAATTTGGAGGGAGTAGGCCGTGTTACCATGTGCGGCTTCCCTGCAAAGGATTTGGAGAAATACGTTGAAAAGCTGCGGGAAAAGCATGATGTAACAATTTCGCGCATTGGCGATTCCGGCCATGAACACACGGCATATACGCTTCCGTCCATCGACCACGAGGCAGAACAGGCCATCAATGCTTATGAAGCAGAGTTCGGCGCGGACGGCACGAGGGTGTTCCGCGATCCTGCCGCCGACGCGCCGCAGCCCACGGTACGGGAGTTGTTTGACGGGTACAAGCTGACCGTTGGCAACGCGCTTTCCAAAGATACGGCTTTTGTCAATGCCTGCCGCAATTCAGACCGCCAGAACGCTTATCTGGAGGGCGCGGACGCTATCCGTCGTATTGTCATGGCATCTGATGATCTCCAGCTTGTCCGCCTGTACTTTGATATGCCCGCGTTCCATAACCGGCTGCATCAGGAGCTTTTGGAGGAACTGTATCCCACGCTGGCAGCGACGGTCGCACCCTCTCCCTATCAGATCACACAGGAGGACATTGACAACGCGCTTCTGGATTGGCACGACAACCTAAAGGGCAAGCAGGAAGTCGCACTATATATGCAGGCGCATGGGCGAGAACGCAGCACCGCCGCATGGCTGGCTGCAAAATATGGCTGGGAAGATAGCAAAACCCCCATGTATATCCATGTAGGAAACGCCGAGCCGGTGACGCTCACATGGGCGCAGGTACAGCGGCGGTTGGCACAGCTCATCCGCGAGAATAAATTTTACGATGAGAATGAGAGACTGCGGTTATTTTCACCTGACCGATACTCCATTCGTCTGCATCCCGGCGAGGGCGGAATTACCGGCATTTGGGATGAGGTGTTGGAACGGTTCTGCGGAGATGGGGAACAAACGCTCCGCTTTGCAGAACAGAATAACGCCATTGCTTACTTGGATGGCATCAAACGGGATATGGGAATTGAGCTATCCCCTCCGGCGTTTACAACACCGCTTGGCTATACCTATCATATTGGAGATCGCATTTCATCCATAGAGTTAGACCACATAGCAGCAGTCGGCGTTATCGCGCGTGTAGATGAAGATCACGTCTGGCACACGTTACCGAACGTACCCGGACAGGAACCTGTCAGCATCGACCGCAATTCCTTTGAACGCTACCTCGACACCAGATATTTCGAGGTTTCTGAACCGGAGCCGCAGCGCGTCATTGCGGCGCAGCACACAGAACAGCCAACCCCGGAGACGCCGCAAGCGGTTCAAAACCTTATGGGGCAGCGCGTGGAAATTGATGGTAAGCTCTATAATGTTGATTCCGCAGATGAAACTGTCGCGCATCTCAGCGTCGTTTCATCCTCCAGCGAGAGCAATCACGAGCCGGAACACAGAACCGAACCGGTTTCCGCTGTCCTCACACGAATTACAGATCAGGGTCGTGAGCTTGCGCCGAATATTTCGGCATATCAGGCGCTTCGTGCAGAGCATCCCGAAAAGCTCATCGGTGTCCGTGTCGGAGAACGGCTGCTTTTTTATGGCGCGGATGCAGAACGCGCCGCCAGCGCTTTGAATCGCCGCCTGCTGCAACGCGATATTCCCGGTATGGGCGAAACCGCTGTGACCGGCTATGATTTTGGACAATGGGCAAGCGCCGCAAAGCGGCTGCTGGAGCATGGACACAGCTTCGTGTTTGCGCAGCCAAATGAAACCGACGGCTATGATGTTATCAACGAGGCCGATGCCAAGGAGTATATCCCCATTGGCATGGAGCTGGAGATTGACGGACGGAAGTTTGTCATTGACAGCGTAAATTTCGGCACGGATGAAGTATCTCTGCGCGATGTGACTTTTCAAAACAGGCAGGGCTTTCCCATCTTCCGCGCTGAACACATTGCGTTTATACGCTCGTTTGTTGAAGAGCAGGAACGGGAGCAGCCGCAGCCTGTCACCAAACCCGTCGCGTTCTATCCTGCCGAGAAAACGCACTTGCCCTACGACATAGAAATCCAAACGCTGCACATCCCGGAACCGGAGCATGACCCGCCCTCTGCGGAACCCGCCGAGCCTGAACCGCCCGCCATGAGCGATGAAGAAAGGCTGATTCTGGAGCAGGAAGGGCGCGCGGCACTCTCGGAAATGGGCGAGTTTGTGCCTGATTTTGATGATGCCATCTCACAGGCTGAGATCGACGAGCCTCCCGCACACCGTCCTGCGGTATCTATCCCCGTTGACGGCGAGTGGCAGGGCTTTCCCAGCGTTGCCGCTGCGGAGCAGGCCGCTTACGCTGACTTCAAGGCGGCAAGCCACCGCGACGCGCAGAATTTCCACATCACCGATGATGCCCTCGGCGTCGGCGGCGCAAAAGCAAAGTTTCGGGCAAATATGGCGGCGATCCGCCTCCTGCAAGAGCTGGAGTTTGAGGGCTTACAGGCCAGCCCGGAGCAGCAGGAAATCCTCTCCCGCTATGTGGGCTGGGGCGGTCTTGCGGATGCCTTCGACGAGAATAAGCCAAACTGGTCGGACGAGTTTGCAGAGCTGTACGCCACACTCTCCCCGGAGGAATACGCTGCGGCCAGAGCGTCCACGCTGAACGCCCACTATACCAGCCCCACCGTCATCAAGGCGATCTATGAAGCGGTCGGCAATATGGGCTTCCAGAGCGGTAACATTCTGGAGCCGTCTATGGGCGTCGGCAACTTTTTTGGCCTGCTGCCGGAGCAGATGCAGGGCAGCAAGCTCTACGGTGTGGAGCTGGACAGCATCACCGGACGTATTGCCAAGCAGCTTTATCCCAAGGCGGACATTACCATCGCGGGCTTTGAAACAACGGACAGAAAAGACTTTTACGACCTCGCCGTGGGCAACGTCCCGTTCGGACAATATCAGGTAGATGACCGGGCTTATAACAAGCTCGGTTTTTCCATTCACGACTACTTCTTTGCCAAAACCCTCGACCAAGTGCGTCCGGGCGGCGTGATCGCGTTTGTGACCTCCCGCTACACGATGGACAAGCAATCACCCGAAGTCCGCAGGTACATCGCGCAGCGGGCGGAGCTGCTGGGTGCCATTCGTCTGCCCAACAATGCGTTCCGCGCCAACGCCGGTACGGATGTGGTTTCGGACATTCTCTTTCTCCAAAAGCGTGACCGTCCCATTGAGATCGAACCGGATTGGGTACACCTCGGTCAGAACGAGGATGGCTTTGCCATCAACCGCTATTTTGTTGACCACCCGGAGATGATTTTAGGCAGGCAGACCTCCGAAAGCACCCAATACGGCAAGCAGGATTTCACCGTTGTCCCCATTGAGGGGCTGGCACTTGCAGATCAGCTCCATGATGCCGTGAAAAACATTCGCGGCACCTATCAGGAGGCGGAACTGCCAGAGCTGGGCGAGGGCGAACAGATCGACACGTCTATCCCCGCAGACCCCAATGTGAAAAACTACTCCTACACCGTGGTGGACGGCGAGGTGTATTACCGGGAAAACAGCCGCATGGTCAAACCGGAGCTGAACGCCACCGCCGCCGAGCGTGTCAAGGGCATGGTCGCGCTGCGGGATTGCGTGAATGAGCTGATTGCCCTGCAAATGGACGAGTACAGCGCAGAAAGCCGGATTCAGGAAGCGCAGACCGAGCTAAACCGCCTCTATGATGCGTTCTCCGCAAAACACGGCCTGATCAATGACCGTGCGAACCGTCTTGCGTTCTCTGACGATACCTCTTACTACCTCCTGTGTTCGCTGGAAGTGCTGGATGACGACGGAAAGCTGGAGCGCAAGGCGGATATGTTCCACAAGCGCACCATCAAGCAGCAGCGCAGCGTAGATTCTGTGGATACCGCCAGCGAAGCCCTTGCTGTCTGCATCGGAGAAAAAGCCTGCGTCGATCTCGACTTTATGGCCTCCCTCATGGGCAGCAGCGAAAAGATTCCACAGATCGTTGAGGATTTGAAGGGCGTCATTTACAAGGAACCCAACAGTGGCCCATTTGACTTGCAGGACGGCGGCGAGCATTGGGCAAAGGGCTGGCAGACGGCGGACGAATATCTCTCCGGCAACGTCCGGCAGAAGCTTCGCACCGCGCAGCGTGTGGCAGCGCGCGACCCGTTCTTTGCCGGAAATGTGGATGCCCTGATTGCCGCCCAGCCGAAGGACTTGGAGGCCAGCGAGATTGAGGTGCGGCTGGGTGTGACATGGCTTGACAAGAAGTACATCGAGCAATTCATGTACGAAACCTTTGAAACGCCCCGCTATCTGCGCGGACAGATCGAGATCAGCTATGTCCCGTACACCGCAGAATGGCAGGTTTCCCGCAAGAGCATGGTGCGCTACAACGACGTGGCGGCATTCACCACCTACGGCACAGACCGTGCCAGCGCCTACCGGCTGCTGGAGGATGCACTGAACCTCCGCGACATTCGCATCTACGATACCATTGAGGACGCAGACGGGCGGGAGCGCCGTGTCCTCAACGCCAAGGAAACCACCCTTGCCGCGCAGAAGCAGCAGCTTATCCGGGATGCGTTCAAGGACTGGATTTGGAAAGACCCGGAGCGGCGCGAAACGCTGGTACGGCAATACAACGAGGAAATGAACAGCACTCGTCCCCGCGAGTATGACGGCAGCCACATCGTTTTCTCCGGTATGAACCCGGAAATCACCCTCCGGGAGCATCAGAAAAACGCCATCGCCCATGTGCTGTACGGCGGGAATACGCTGCTGGCACACGAAGTTGGCGCGGGAAAAACCTTTGAAATGGTAGCCTCTGCGATGGAATCTAAGAGGTTGGGACTGTGCCAGAAATCCATTTTTGTCGTGCCGAACCATCTGACGGAACAGTGGGCATCCGAGTTTCTGCGGCTCTACCCTTCGGCCAACATCCTTGTCACTACCAAGAAGGACTTTGAAACCCACAACCGCAAGAAATTCTGCGCCCGTATCGCCACCGGCGACTATGACGCCGTTATCATCGGCCACAGCCAGTTTGAGCGTATCCCCATCAGTCCGGAGCGGCAGGAACGGCTCCTTCACCAGCAGATTGAGGAAATCACCGATGGCATTCAGGATACCAAGCTCGCAGGCGGCAACAGCTTTACCATCAAGAGCTTGGAGCGCACGAAAAAGGGGCTGGAGGCGCGGCTGAAAAAGCTGCAAGCCAGCGACCGCAAGGATGATGTGATTTACTTTGAACAGCTCGGCGTAGACAGGATGTTTGTGGACGAGTCGGACAATTATAAAAATCTTTTCCTCTATACGAAGATGCGCAACGTGGCAGGGCTTTCCACCACCGATGCGCAGAAATCCTCGGATATGTTCTCAAAGTGCCGCTACATGGATGAGCTGACCGGCGGGCGCGGCGTGGTGTTTGCCACCGGCACCCCGGTTTCCAACTCCATGACAGAGCTTTACACCATCCAGCGCTATTTGCAGCATGACCGGCTGCAAGAGATGGGTATGGGCCACTTCGATTGCTGGGCAAGCCGCTTTGGTGAAACCACCACCGCGCTGGAGCTTGCCCCGGAGGGCACCGGCTACCGGGCAAGGACGCGCTTTGCAAAGTTTTTCAACTTGCCCGAATTGATGAATCTGTTCAAAGAGGTCGCCGACATCAAAACGGCGGATCAGCTCCACTTGCCCACGCCGGAGGTTGCGTATCACACCATCGCCACCAAACCCACGCAGATCCAGCAGGACATGGTGAAAGCCCTCTCGGAACGAGCGTCCAAGGTACACAGCGGTGCGGTCAGCCCGGATGTGGACAATATGCTCAAAATCACCTCGGACGGACGCAAGCTGGGGCTTGACCAGCGCATCATCAATCCCATGCTCCCCGACGAGGAAACCACCAAGGTCAATCAGTGCGTGGCGAATATTCTCCAATACTGGCGCAACGGCGAGGAGGAAAAACTGACACAGCTTGTGTTTTGCGACATTTCTACGCCAAAGACCACGCCCTCGCAGCGGGCGGCAAAGGCTTCCCCCGGTACGCTGGACAGCCCGGAAATCCGTGCGCTGGAGAGTGCAATTCCGTTGGAAGAAAGCTCTGACACGCCGTTTACGGTCTATGAGGATGTGCGTCAAAAGCTCATAGCCGCCGGGATGCCCCCGGAGCAAATCGCGTTCATCCACGACGCCAACACGGAGGTCAAAAAGCGGGAACTGTTCGCAAAGGTACGCAGCGGTCAAGTGCGCGTCCTGATGGGCAGCACGGCCAAGATGGGCGCGGGCACCAACGTGCAGGATCGTTTGGTCGCACTTCACGATTTGGATTGCCCGTGGCGTCCCCGTGATCTCACGCAGCGAAAAGGCCGCATTGAGCGTCAGGGCAATCAGAACAAGCTCGTTCATGTCTGCCGCTATGTGACCGAAGGGACGTTTGACGCCTACCTCTGGCAGACCGTTGAGAACAAGCAGAAATTCATCTCTCAGATCATGACCTCAAAATCCCCGGTTCGCTCCTGTGAGGACGTGGACGCTACGGCGCTGTCCTTTGCGGAGATCAAAGCGCTATGCGCCGGTGATCCCCGCATCAAAGAGCGCATGGATTTGGACATTGAGGTGTCCAAGCTCAAAATTATGAAGGCAGACCACAACAGCAAGCAATTCCGCTTGGAGGACAGTCTGCTGAAATACTTCCCGGAAAAGATAGAAGAACACAAGGGCTTTGTTCGTGGGCTGGAGGCGGATATGCAGACCCTCGCAGCGCATCCGCTCCCGGCAGAGGGCTTTGTCGGCATGGAGATTCGCGGCGACCGGCTCACTGATAAGGAAAACGCCGGTGCCGCGTTGCTGGATACCTGCAAGGAGGTCAAGGGCAAAGACCCGGTACAGATCGGCAGCTATCGCGGCTTTACCATGTCCGTTGCTTTTGATTCCATGTGGAAAACGTACACGCTGACGCTGAAAGGCCAAATGACCCATCGCGTTGAACTCGGTTCGGATGCCAGAGGCAACCTTGTCCGCATTGAGAACGCGCTGGATAAAATGCCGGAGCGTTTGCGCAGCGTTCAGGAGCAGCTTGAAAACCTCTATAACCAGCAGGCGGCGGCAAAGGCCGAGGTCGGTAAGCCGTTCCCGCAGGAGCAGGAGCTGGCCGCGAAAACGGCGCGGCTGATTGAGTTGGATATGGAGCTGAATCTGGACGGCAAGGGACAGCCGCAGCCTGAGCAGGCGATTGCAAAATCGGCGCGGCCTTCCGTTCTGGACAGGCTGAAAGCGCCGCCTGTTCATGGCGCACCGGAAAAGCCCCACAAAAAAGAAATGGAGGCACGATAATGAAAAATCTCCCCGTTTACAAGCACCCGGCATCCTATGCCAGAGAGCATGACGAGCTTGCTGCCTACCGCGCCTCCAATCAGGCGAACGCAGCCTGCAAGGAAGCGATTGAAGCCGCCATCCGTGACCACTACCGGGATAACCGGCTGGGTACAGCAGCGGTCGATCAGGTGGTGCAGCAGTTCGGCTATGACCGCGCGTTTCACGTCCTTGCCATCACCGTCTGTCAAGCGGACTGGGACAGGCGCTATTCTCCCGACAACAGGGCTTGGGCAAACGCCATGTCCATCCCCGCCAATCCCGACGCATGGGGTACTGACCGCAACTGCTATCTGGCCGTCAACAGCCATCCCGGTCTGGTCGATCTGTTTCTCAGCCAGACCCGCAAAGCCTACGCGCAGGAGCAGCAGAAAACCTCTGTCCGGGACAAGCTGAAAAAGCCGCCTGAAACAACTTCGCCGAAAATTTCGGCGAAGTCCAAAGCCCCGGAGCGTTGAGCGATGGCAAAGCGTAAACGAGATATTCAGCTTAAATTCCGCGTCACACCGCAGGAACGGGAAATGATCGAAACGAAGATGGCGCAGTTCGGCACCACCAACATGGCGGCGTATCTCCGCAAGATGGCGATTGACGGATACGTGGTAAAGCTCAATCTCCCGGAGCTGCGGGAGCTGGTGTCCCTGCTTCGGTATTCCAGCAACAACCTCAACCAGCTTACCCGCCGCGCTCACGAAACAGGCCGCATCTATGAGGCCGATTTGGAGGACATTCAGCAAAGTCAGGAACGGATATGGACGGCGGCAGAGAAAATCGTTTCCTCGCTGGCGGCACTGAAATAAGTCGCAGGGGCGGCGGAATGACCGCTGCCCCTGCCCGTACAAAAGCAAAAGCCCCGACGCAAAACAGCATCGGAGCTTCTACGGTTCCAGATTATTTTCATCGAATAACGGCGAGGCAAAAAAGCTGCTCAGGTCGATCTCCAATCCCTGACAAAGCTCGTGGATGATCCGCAGCTTCATGGATGGGTATGCGCAGTTCACAAGATTGCCGATGGTGGACTTCGGTACGCCGCTTTTCATATAAAGCTGATACTGCGTCATGCCGCGCTCCTGCATCAGCTCGACCAAACGCCTGCTGACGGCTTCATTCAACTGCAAGTACCACACCTCCCGTCCCTGTAACTGTACCAACATTATATTTCCCATCTGGAGAAAATTAGTTCAGGTAGCTGTACTAAAGAAGGATTATGTGATATGGTTAGATGTCGGGCAAAAGGCGAAAACTATTCGTATGACTTTGCCGCATCCTTGCAAAACACTAATGAGCAAAGTAATCTAATATCAGAAAGAGATTTGACCGCTTGGAAAGGAGCTGCGGAACGCATGCTGACAAACGAAATTGTGCTGAAGGTATTTTCTGACTACCTCGCCCGCGATGATGATTTTGAAGTTGTCCTCACCAGCAAGGGCTACACCGTTATGGGCTTTGACTGCTATCGGCAGGACTGGAACACCGTGGACTTTTGCCCTACGCCCGAAGATTTGTTGGATTCTCTGCTGGATGCCTATGAGAATTTCCGCATGATGGAGATTACGGGTGGAGATCGTGATCTGACCGAAAAGGAAGAAGCAAAGCTCGCCAAAGAGCGTGACGCGCTGACCGCACTTTGTGAAAAGGAGGCCGCAAAATGTTCATCCTGAAAATTCTCTTTGCGCCGCTGTCGCTTATCCTGTCCCTGTTCGTTTGGCTGTGCGCGGGGCTGCTGTCCTGTTCCGGCTTCGTGTTCAAGCTGGCAAGCGGACTGCTCTCCCTGCTGGCTTTCGCCGTGCTGATTACCTACTCCGTAAAGAACGGCATCATCCTCCTTGTGCTGGCGTTTCTGATCAGCCCGATGGGACTTCCGCTGCTGGCTGTGCAGGGACTTGGCAAGCTGCAAGACGTGAACTCTGCCATGAAAAACTTCATTCATAGTTAAAGTGCAAGCCGGGGCGAACGCCTCGGCTTGCTTTTCTAAAATCCCTGTTTACTTTCTTGCTAATCTCGGATATAATATTAGCAAGAAGGAAGTGATAACATGACCGCCTACGACCGGCTTGATCTGCTTTTTCAGCAAAACAATGGGATCGTCAAAACCGCGCAGGTTTTGGAAATCGGTATTGCCAAGTCCACGTTTTACGCCTACGCCAAGCAGCGCGGCGTAGAGCAGGCCGCGCATGGCATTTATGTTTCGCCAGATGCATGGACGGACGCCATGTACCTGCTGCACCTTCGCTGTGCGCAGGCTGTATTCTCCCATGAGAGCGCGCTGTTTTTCCATGACCTGACCGACCGGGAGCCGAATCCGTATTCCATCACGGTCAAGACCGGCTACAATCCTGCCAGCCTGCAAGCAGACGGCATCAAGGTCTATACCATCAAGAAAGAATTGCATGATGTGGGGATCGTCACGATGAACACGCCTTTTGGCAATCCGGTTCCCGTCTATGATATGGAGCGTACCATCTGCGATCTGATCCGCAGCCGCAGTGGAATCGAGATGCAGACCTTTCAGGATGCACTCAAGCAATACGCAAAACGAAAAGACAAGGACTTGCGGAAGCTGATGCGCTATGCGCAGATGTTCCGTGTTGAAAAACTGCTTCGGCAGTATTTGGAGGTACTCTTATGATTAAGACTGCACGGCAGCTCAAAGACCTGATACGCAATCTCTCCAAGGACAAATCCGCAGATGCGCAAATCCTGATGCGCAATTACATGATGGAGCGCTTTCTGGAGCGCATTTCTCTTTCGGAATATCGGGACAAGTTCATCCTCAAAGGTGGGATGCTGGTGGCTGCAATGGTCGGCCTTGACGCCCGCTCCACGATGGACATTGACGCGACCGTAAAGGGTGCGACGGTCGGCATCGAGGAAGTGGAGAACATGATTGCCTCCATCATCTCCGTACCGGTGGACGATGGCGTGGAGTTCCGGGTGAAGCGCATTTCCGAGATCATGGACGAGGCCGAGTATCCGGGCATCCGTGTCAGCATGGAAACAGAGTTTGACGGTGTGATAACGCCGCTCAAGATCGACATTTCCACCGGCGATGCCATTACGCCCCGCGAAGTGCGTTACAGCTTTAAGCTGATGCTGGAGGATCGCTCCATCGAGATTTGGGCATACAATCTGGAAACCGTTCTGGCCGAGAAGTTGGAAACCGTCGTGTCCCGCGCCACCACCAACACCCGCATGAGAGATTTCTATGATCTGCACATTCTGAGCCAGCTCCACGGACAGAGTATCGTTCCTGCTGATCTCCGGGCGGCGCTCATTGCAACGGCCAAGAAACGCGGTACAGAGAAGTATCTTGCCGACGCGCCTGCGGCCTTTGATGAAGTCGAGGCCGACCCGAACATGGAAAAGCTGTGGCGAGCTTATCAGAAGAAGTTCTCCTATGCTGCCGACCTATCGTGGCATACGGTCATGGAATCCATCCGCAGCCTATATGAGCTGGTGTGGGAGTAATAGAGCTGCAAATCGGAAGTTATGATAGTGTCCATATGTATGGAGGAAGCGAATCATTTCATAAGGCTTTGAAATCCAAAGCGAGGGGTTTGATGAAGCCATCGATGAAAAAGATTGTACTATAGTTTTGAAACCAAAATAAAATTTTTGCAGATTTAGGGCAACAGCCAGTTGCTTGTGTTTGCCGGTGCGAATCATTATAATTAAATCAAGGTGGTGATATAAATGGAAACAAAAGATGTGATACTCGGTCTGAGAAACAAAAGCAATCTTTCTCAGGAAGAACTAGCTGAAAAGGTATTTGTAACTCGTCAGGCAGTTTCTCGTTGGGAAACGGGTGAAACAATCCCAAATACAGAAACCTTAAAACAGCTTTCAAAATTGTTCGACGTATCTATCAATACATTGTTAGGAACTCCGAGACAGCTTATTTGCCAATGTTGCGGAATGCCTCTTGACGATGAAACACTTAGCAAAGAACCAGATGGCGAATTTAATGAAGATTACTGTAAATGGTGTTACAGTGATGGTAAATTCACATACGAGAGCAAAGAACAGCTTATTGATTTTTGTGTAGAACATATGGCAAATGAGAATTGGCCTGCCGAGAAAGTCAGGGCACATATGGAGTCTTTAGTTCCTACGCTAAAGCATTGGAAGTAAAAAAACGAGAAATTCCAGTTTGTTGAACTATCAGTTTGCTTTTACCTCTTGCAAATTAACACATTTCAAACGGTCTGCTACGGCAGGCCGTTTGACTTTTCAAGGAGGTGTCCAACATGGCAACCACGCGCCTGATGCCTCTCCACACCGGCAAAGGCCGCACGGTGGGACAGGCCATCAGCGACATCATTGACTACACCGAAAATCCGCAAAAGACGGACGGCGGCAGGTTAATTACAAGCTGGCAATGCGACAGCAGGATCGCCGATGCCGA
>ENA-OPTB01001406-OPTB01001406.1-human-gut-metagenome-genome-assembly--contig:-NODE-1406-length-18710-cov-4.662450_pt1 | contig 18710 bp, 13 predicted proteins | sample MGYA00241810_ERZ501911 | MGnify/ENA primary metagenome ERZ501911 (study PRJEB25962, sample SAMEA2042304) | human gut metagenome | biome: human gut; feature: human-associated habitat; material: faeces... | reverse complement strand
CAATGTTCGAGCTGTTCGAGCAGGGCAGCTTCCGTTTCCTCGCTTCTTCCCAGTCCGGGGCCGATGCCGACGGCTTGGTAATCGTCCGTGTCGGTAGGTATGGCAAAGCAGGTTTCATTGGCATCGGTTTCTACCATAGCTTCGGGGACGGAGGTTTGAAGAATGTCGTTGTTGCATATCGGAGCGTGCACGGTAAGCAATCCCACTCCGGAACGTAGACAGGCACGGGCTGCCAATACGGATGCTCCCGCCATTCCTTTTGAACCGGCTATTAGCAACGCGTGACCGAAATTCCCTTTATGGGCGAATTGCTTGCGGGGCTTGATAAGCGAACGGATTTCTTCAATCTCCAACATTTCGTAGTTTGTTTCCGTCTCTTCGATTCCCTCTTCGCTCAACTGAATGTCCAATAATTCCCATTCGCCTACGAATTCAGTATTTTCTGCAAAAAGGAAAGCAAGTTTCGGCAGTTGCAGGCTGAAAGTAACGTCTGCACGGATAATATTGCTTTTTACATTGAATGTATTTTCTTCTCCCATCAGCCCGGAAGGAATGTCGATGGCTACTACCATGGCAGGAGAAGAATTAATATATTTCACTACGGCCGCGAACCCACCGCTTAACGGCTTGTTCAGTCCCGAACCGAATAACCCGTCAATCACTAAATGGTCGGGTGTCAGAACGGGCGGTACAAACTGTGTACTGATTTCATGGAATGTAACTTCTTCCATCATTTCCACCAGTTCCTTATTTGTCTGACAGTCGGGTGAAAGATTTCCTTTTGTATTAAAGAGATATACTTCTGTCTTATATCCTTTTTCGGCCATCATGCGGGCTACGGCAAGGGCATCTCCGCCATTATTCCCCGGGCCGGCAAAGATAGTGACGGGTGTTTCCGTCCCCCATCTGTCCGTGATAGCTTTGGTTAGTACTGTTGCCGCACGTTCCATCAGGTCGATTGACGAAATCGGTTCGTGCTCAATGGTATAAGCGTCCAATTTCTTGATACTGCTACTTGGAAATATTTTCATTACAATGTTCTTTTAGTTTTCGAACTACAAATGTACATGATTCTTCTGACTTTTCCCGTTTGTTGTGGGAAGAAAACTTGTTAATCATGGTTGGATAGGGCATGGGATATTGCTGATAAGTTATTATTTATCTATTGGTAGACTAGACAAATCAATACTTAGTTCATGTCCGTTATGCTTTTGAGCTAATTCTGTTATGTGAATTATCAACTCAAACAATGAGAAAAGTAGAATAGTGTTACTACGATAATAGGAAAAATAGGGGCAAGCTACTCTTGTTTGCAAGAGTAGCTTGCCCCTATTTTTATATCGTTTGTATCTTTATCAGAGGAGAATAATATATTAATCGATGTATTGTTTGATTTGCTCCACTGGTATTGACAATTGTTTGGATATCTCTTCAACCGATGTCCCATTGTTGCAGAGCATCTTGACCATTGAACGAATCACCTGCTCTTTCTGCTCGATCACCTGCTTGCTCTGCTCAATTACCTGTTCTTTCTGCTCAATCACCTGCTCTTTCTGCTCAATTTCCTTATTCTTCATCATAATTGTTGTATCCCTGTCCTCAATTTCAGAAAGAATCTCGTCTTCTATCTCCATGGCACGACGCACGTCGGGTGCGGCGGCAGCCTTCAGCAGGCGATGAACAACATACTTCACTTCATCATCAAGATGCTCATCGTTAATTTCCAGATAGTGTTCGCTATCAGCCTGCCGGTATTCCTGATCGAATACACTCAACAAACGTTCGAGGCGGTTACGGGTTCGACCGGTGAGAAAAGGAATCTGTACGATGATGCTGTCATGAGTCAGACTCTCTATGAAGGGATCGGGAGAAGGAAGAGGATTGTCGTCATAATCCAGATAGCGGCGACGTACGTAAACCACTGGCTCGGTAAGGTCACCCAAGGGATGTCCCAGAATGTAGATAGAGATGATGGGCAAACCGTAGGTTCGTCTTTGTCCATGCTCGTTCTTTTCTTCGATAATGTTCTCCTTGTTGAGATACTGTGTGCCCAGGTACTGGCGGAAGCGCAAGGTTTCAGTGATGAGCCAGGTCTTTTGCAGTTCGATGAGGACAAGGTGTTCCGAACCGTCGTTCTCACGAATCTTTGCTGAGAAGTCTATACGAAAGAGTGAGATGCGCGTATGTTCCATGGAAGTATACTCGTGGCGGCGCATTTCAAGGTCTATGATATCCTTTTTGAGCAATGCGGAAAGAAATATCTTGGCGACTTTCTTGTCTTCCATCAGGAATTTGAAGACGGCGTCGTAAATGGGATTGGCGATGATAGTCATATTGCTTACAGTTTAATAATTAAGCAAATATACTTCTTTTATTTGATTAATGAGAGGATGGAAAGGTTAAATTCTTCTATCGGGAAGGAACTATTTGAATAGTCATGCTATAATCCGGTTTCAGTCGTTTCAGTTTTTCAAGTTAGATGGTGTATCTATATATTCAGCGTAGTAGGTATATATACTCACCGCGTTGGTTCTATATGTTCAACAAGCGGGGCATATAGATTCACCACGCGGGTAAAAGTGGATGGTACGTGGACTCAGGGTTGCTTACCTGGCGGCTGAAACTTATCGGGACGTGGGCTGAACTGAACAGAGCCTCTATCTTGGTAAAACAGAGGCTCTGTTTTAATGAAATGCAAGCTCCGTTTCGCTAAAACAGAACCTTTGTTACAAGTAGATATAGCATCAAAAGAGGAACTAAAATTATACACTTTTGCATTCAGGTTTGCTTTCAGGCAAAACCTTCGATGAAAAGGGGCTTTTTTGAAGAACTGAAAGCTGAAAGCGTTTTGTTCTTTTACTATTTAGTAGTAGACTTGAGTGGAACAAGTACTAAACTCAATGAAAAGATGTAGGAGACTTGAGCAAGTCAAGTATATCATTCTATTTACTTCAGTACTGGTTTGAACAAGTTCATCTACACACCGTTTTATTTCTTACCCCTATAGAAATGGACAAACTTTTGCGACGTAAGCTTTTGATTATTTGTATTTTTCGAGAAAAATGTTATCTTTGTAGGTAGGTAATGCGAATAACATTATTTTCCTATGCTCATAATGATTAAATCATAAATAATAGATTGTTTAATCTTTAAAAGTTTGCATTATGGAAAAGACTAGGATTGGTTTGAATGCAGGAAAAGTATGGCGCATCTTAAATGAAAAGGGTGAACTTTCAATGTTCGATTTGTGCCGTGAGTTAGGTTTGACCTTTGAAGACGTAGCTCTTGCTATCGGTTGGCTAGCTAGAGAAAGCAAAGTTTTTCTGAGAAAAAGGGAAGGAATGCTCTTTGCCAGTATCGAAAATGTCGAATTTACTTTTGGCTAAAGTGACGACTAATTTACATTTAAGGTGGAACTCCACTTGATTATTTACGTTGTTGAAAATTTAATGAGGTGGATATGTAGGAGTATTTGCGCCTGAAATATTATTATTCCCTATCTTCTACTAGTCTTTTCGTAGTTCATTCTTTTCTCTTGATATTCATTCTGTGAATTATAAAACGAGCCGGTACATGGGTTGTTTTTTGCTTTCTTTCTCTTGTACTTTAATAAAGTAGTCGAATATTTGCAATCAATACTTACTCTTTATATTTTTGTGGTGAACAATCTAAAGGTAATAGCCTATGGTAAATTAAAAAGAAGCAATTAAAAAGACATATTTATAAAAAGCGTTAGCTTTTATTCTTGCAACTTGGAATCTGGAAAATTCACTACAGAACAAGGATAGAGAGTTATAACGCCTGCGTTTCTTGACGTGGGCTTAACTTTATTGTTTAGTAGGGCATTCCAGAGCCTCAAGTTGTGATAAAGTTCGGTTCCACGTCATTTTCTCGGTGAAAAAATGGTTTAGGTTCTATCGATACGAATAAGATTACAGAAAGTGGATGGGCAAATAAAGTAGCATGTAAACCAGGGTATGTGTATATTATCAAATATATGTAACTATAATGGGTACAAGAGGAACGTTATACAGGCATTTATGTAGTTAGAAATATTTCCAGTACATCCGGTGGCATTATGGGAGTCGAAATTCAATATTGTACCTTTATTCCAGGTAAAGGTTGGAATCAGTAAAGCCTCTATTGGGATACTGATTATAATAAACTCTTTCATTATAATTAACGAAGATTTTTAAATCTACAAACCTGTCAAAAGTCATCATTACAGACTTTTGGCATGTTCTCTATTTTTCCTACCTTTGCGCCTCATAAACTACTAAAACACATAAATCCATGAGTGCATTGAAAGGGCATCCGAAAGGCCTTTATCTGATTTTCGCGACCAGCACGGCAGAACGTTTCAGTTATTACGGAATGCGTGCCATCTTTATTCTTTTCCTGACGCAGGCATTATTGTTTGACAAGGAAGCTGCGGCATCTATCTACGGTAGCTATACCGGATTAGTTTATCTGACCCCCTTGATTGGCGGATACATTGCCGATAAATACTGGGGTATCCGTCGTTCCGTTTTCTGGGGAGCGATGATGATGGCAGTGGGGCAGTTCCTTATGTTTATGAGTGCTTCCACACTGAATAATACCGGACTGGCGCATTGGCTGATGTACGGCGGACTCGGATTTCTGATTTTGGGCAACGGCTGTTTCAAGCCTACCGTTTCCTCTTTGGTGGGACAACTCTATGAGCCGGGAGACAAGCGGTTGGATGCGGCATATACCATCTTCTATATGGGAGTGAATGTCGGTTCTTTCGCTGCTCCGTTGATTTGCGGTTATTTGGGAGATACGGGAGATCCTCACGATTTTAAATGGGGATTCCTTGCAGCCGGAATCATGACACTGTTTACCGTCGTACTTTTCGAAACTCAAAAGAACAAATACCTTTTCTCACCGTCCGGAGAACCTATCGGCATTATCCCCGACGCCAAGCGTGAAAAGAAAGAAGATAAAGCCGGTCACATCTCCCACCCGAAAATGGACACACGGACTAAAGTCCGCAATGCCGTCATAATAACGATATTAACTGCCGTCCTGCTGTCATTCTTCGGCTACATCTTTAGCGGTGACTGGATTAGTGTAGGTATCTTCACGGCTTGTATCGTATTCCCGGTACTCATCCTGTTGGACGGCTCGCTGACTAAGATAGAACGCAGCCGTATCTTCGTAATCTATATCGTAGCCTTTTTCGTCATATTCTTTTGGGCGGCCTACGAACAGGCAGGAGCATCCTTGACACTTTTTGCGTCTGAGCAAACCAACCGCGATATTCTCGGTTGGGAAATGCCGGCTTCATGGTTCCAGTCTTTCAATCCGCTATTCGTGGTTGTATTAGCTTATATCATGCCGGGCGTATGGAGTTTCCTGAGCAAACGAAAGATGGAACCGGCTTCTCCGACCAAACAAGCCATCGGCCTTTTACTGCTCTCTTTGGGATACCTTTTCATTTGCTTTGGAGTGAAAGATGCCGTTCCCGGAGTAAAAGTAAGCATGATTTGGCTGACCGGGCTTTACTTTATTCATACGATGGGTGAAATCGCCCTGTCACCTATCGGACTTTCTATGGTTAACAAATTGAGTCCGTTGCGTTTCGCATCCCTGATGATGGGAATTTGGTACCTCTCTACCGCCACAGCCAACAAGTTTGCAGGTATGTTGAGCGGGCTTTATCCCGAAGATGGAAAGGTGAAAACAATCCTGGGTTATCAGATTGCAACAATGTATGACTTCTTCATGGTATTCGTCGTAATGTCGGGTGTCGCTTCACTGATTCTGTTCCTTCTTTCGAAGAAATTACAGAAGATGATGCACGGGGTAGAATAAAAAATTGTATTTTTGCGACAACTTTTTTAAAATTACCGGTTATGGATACCATTCAGATAAAAGACAAGCAGTTTACCGTTTCTATCAAGGAACAAGATATTCAGAAAGAAGTGATTCGCGTAGCGAACGAAATTAACCGCGATTTAGCAGGTAAGAATCCGCTTTTCCTTAGTGTGTTGAACGGTTCGTTCATGTTCACTGCCGATTTGCTGAAGCACATCACAATCCCTTGTGAAATATCATTTGTGAAATTGGCTTCTTATCAGGGAGTCACTTCCACCGGAGTGATTAAGGAAGTAATCGGGCTGAATGAGGACATTGCCGGACGTACGGTTGTCATTGTGGAAGATATTGTGGATACGGGACTGACTATGCAACGCCTGTTGGATACACTAGGTACACGCAATCCTGCCGAAATCCACATTGCTTCCCTGTTGGTGAAACCGGAAAAACTAAAAGTAGCCTTGAATATTGAATATGTAGCGATGGAGATTCCGAATGACTTTATCGTAGGTTACGGACTGGACTATGACGGCTTCGGACGTAATTATCCCGACATTTATACAGTAGTAGATTAAATTCAAATACAAATTAATTTTTAGGTAAAAAAGATGTTGAATATTGTAATTTTCGGTGCTCCGGGTTCAGGAAAAGGAACACAGAGCGAACGTATTGTAGAAAAGTATGGAATCAACCACATCTCGACAGGAGATGTATTGCGTGCAGAAATCAAGAACGGCACAGAACTGGGTAAAACAGCTAAAGGTTATATCGACCAGGGGCAACTGATTCCTGACGAATTGATGATTGATATCCTGGCAAGCGTATTCGATAGCTTCAAAGATAGCAAAGGTGTAATTTTCGACGGTTTCCCGAGAACAATTGCACAGGCGGAAGCATTAAAGAAAATGTTGGCTGAAAGAGGACAGGATGTTTCTGTTATGGTAGACCTCGATGTTCCTGAAGAAGAACTGATGGTGCGTCTTATCAAACGTGGCAAAGACTCCGGTCGTGCGGATGACAACGAAGAGACTATTAAAAAACGTCTGCATGTATATCATTCACAGACTGCCCCGCTGATTGACTGGTACAAGAACGAAGAGAAATACCAGCACATCAACGGTTTGGGTACTATGGAAGGTATCTTTGCAGAAATCTGCGAAGCAGTAGACAAATTGTAATAATAAACAGATAGGCCAGTGGCCGGGGTATCTTGCTTTGGCTACTGACCATTTTAACTTACTAAAAGAATATGGCTGAATCGAATTTTGTTGATTACGTAAAGATATACTGTCGCTCGGGTAAGGGCGGAAGAGGCTCTACGCACATGAGGCGCGAGAAATATTGTCCTAACGGAGGGCCCGACGGGGGCGATGGCGGAAGAGGAGGTCATATCATCCTGCGCGGTAACCGTAACTACTGGACATTGCTTCACCTGAAGTATGACCGTCACGCAATGGCAGGTCATGGCGAATCGGGAAGTAAAGGACGCAGCTTCGGAAAAGACGGTGCGGATAAAATAATAGAAGTACCCTGCGGAACGGTGGTCTATAATGCCGAAACCGGAGAGTATCTTTGTGATGTGACGGAAGACGGACAGGAAGTGATCTTGCTCAAAGGCGGTCGCGGCGGTCAGGGTAACAGCCATTTCAAAACGGCAACCCGTCAGGCTCCGCGTTTTGCGCAGCCGGGAGAACCGATGCAGGAAATGACCGTTATCATGGAGTTGAAGCTGCTTGCCGATGTCGGCCTGGTAGGTTTCCCAAATGCGGGAAAGTCTACATTGCTTTCTTCCATTTCGGCAGCAAAACCGAAAATAGCCGATTATCCGTTTACTACTCTCGAACCGAATTTAGGTATCGTTTCCTATCACGGCGGAAAATCTTTCGTGATGGCGGATATACCGGGAATTATTGAGGGAGCCAGCCAGGGTAAAGGCTTGGGACTGCGTTTCCTGCGTCATATCGAACGTAACTCATTACTGCTGTTCATGGTTCCGGCAGACAGCGACGATATTCGTAAAGAATACGATATCCTGCTGAACGAACTGCGTACCTTCAATCCTGAAATGCTGGACAAACAACGTGTGCTGGCTATCACCAAGAGCGATATGCTCGACCAGGAATTGATGGACGAGATTGAACCTACATTGCCGGAAGGCATACCTCATATATTCATATCTTCTGTTTCCGGTTTGGGAATCTCCGAGTTGAAAGATATCCTGTGGGCGGAGCTGAACAAGGAAAGTAACAAGATAGAAGCAATCGTTCACCGTCCGAAGGACGTGACCCGCCTGCAACAGGAACTCAAGGACATGGGCGAAGATGAAGACATCGACTATGAATATGACGACGATGTTGACAGTGATGACGATGATTTCGACTATGAATACGAAGAAGAAGATTGGGAAGATAAATGATTTCACTCACTAAAGACAAGGTGCTGATGGGGTATGAGCTGCTGAAAGCGTACCCCGAAGTAGCTCATTTCGTCACTACACGTCATGGCGGTATCAGTGGAGGGACGTATGCCTCGTTCAATTGTTCGCCTTATACGAATGACTCGTGTATGAACGTCAATCACAATCAGTTTGTGCTATTCCAACATATGGAACATCAGATTAGGGAATTGTTTATTCCGGAACAGATACATGGTTGCGATAGTCTGATAATCGATGAATCTTTTCTAAGGAATAATTCGTTGGAAACGAGACGGGCTCTTTTGGCAGGAATGGACGCATTGATTACCGATGTGCCCGGATTCTGTATCTGTGTCACGACTGCGGATTGCGTGCCTGTACTGCTGTACGACAGAAAGCACCGGGTGGTAGCCGCCGTCCATGCCGGATGGAAAGGGACAGTGAAGCGTATTGTCAGCTATGTGATGCGGCTTATGAAACGGAATTTCGATACGCGGGGTGAAGATTTGGTAGCTTGCATCGGTCCGAGCATTTCGCTTGAATCCTTTGAAGTGGGCAATGAGGTTTATGAAATCTTTGAAGAAAACGGCTTCGATATGTCTGCCATCTCTATTAAAAAGAAGGAGACAGGCAAATATCATATCGACTTGTGGGAAGCCAACCGGATTGAACTGCTTGATGCGGGAGTTCCTGCCGGGCAGATTGAAGTGGCGGGTATTTGCACCTATATTCATCATGATGAATTCTTTTCGGCACGCAGGCTGGGTATTAATTCCGGTCGCATATTGTCGGGAATCATGATTAGAAAGTAAGATTCGATGTCTGCACTCCTTATTCTTTTGACGCCGGTAATTAGTTTATGACAAGTTATGTTTGAAATAAAAGTATCTCAGGAAATAAAGAATGCCTGCCCGGTTTTTGCCGGAGCAGCCGTATATGCGGCAGTGAAGAACACCGCTTACTGCGAAGGTCTTTGGAAGGAAATCAATGCTTTCACCGGACAACTGACTGTCACCACACAAATGGAAGACATTAAACGTCAACCGGTGATTGCGGCCACCCGCGAAGCCTACAAGCATTGCGGGAAAGACCCGGGACGTTACCGCCCGTCGGCAGAGGCTTTGCGCCGCCGCTTGATGCGTGGAATTCCTTTATATCAGATTGATACGTTGGTAGACCTTATCAATCTGGTGTCTCTCCGCACAGGACACTCTATCGGCGGTTTCGATGCCGATAAGATACAAGGCACGCATCTCGAACTTGGTATCGGCAAAGCGGAAGAACCTTTCGAAGGTATCGGACGCGGAATCTTGAATATCGAAGGACTGCCCGTCTATCGTGATTCTTTTGGCGGCATCGGAACGCCTACAAGCGACCATGAACGTACGAAGATGGATATCGGAACGACTCATATTCTTGCTATCGTCAACGGTTACAATGGAAAAGAAGGTTTGAAGGAAGCTGCTGAAATGATTCAGTCCTTGTTGAGGGACTATGCGGAATCGGATGGCGGTGAACTTTTATTCTTCGAATAATCAGCTCTGCCTGAGCTGCAAAAAGAAAAAATACATGAAGAACATACTTATTTCACTTACAGTTTTATTATTGCCTGTTATCATCAACGCACAGAATAAATCTCCTTTTTCTGCCAGGGAGAAAAAAGATGTCCGGGTGGCTACTCCCGGATTATTTGCTAAAAGCAATCATCTTTACTTGCATCTGGATTCTTTGCAGGAACATGAATATGCCTTTCCATTGCCCGGAGGTAAAGTAATCTCTGCCTACGGAACTCGTGGGGGACATTCGGGCGCAGATATCAAGACTTACGCGAAAGATACGATTCGTGCTGCTTTCGATGGCATAGTGCGTATGTCCAAACCCTATTATGCGTATGGAAACCTGGTTGTCATCCGCCATCCCAACGGACTGGAAACTCTTTACAGCCATAACTTCAAGAACTTCGTCCAAAGCGGCGATACCGTAAAAGCCGGACAGCCTGTCGGACTGACGGGACGTACCGGTCGTGCCACGACGGAGCATCTACACTTCGAAACCCGTATCAACGGACAGCACTTCAACCCGAACCTTATCTTCGATATGAAGGAAAAGACCTTGCGTAAAGGATGCGTCAGGTGTACGAAAAACGGGAACGGGATTGTAGTGAAAACACACATACCCGATAATCGCGTTGCACAGAATAAAAAGTAACATCTATATTCGATAAACTTGCAATTTTTGATTAATTTGTATTTCTTTGTGTGATTGTTCAAACACTAATAACTAACCCCCATATATGACTACTTATGAAGAACAACAAGATTTATTTTTTAGGAGCTTGTCTTCTGTGCGTTACAACCGTATTCTCACAAAATATTAATTTACAACCTGTTCCCCAACAATTTACTGTTCAGGATAAGAATATAGACTTACCTTCCACCTATCTGCTGACCGGTGAAGAAGAAGCTAATCCTCACGCGGTAAAAGCCCTGCAAGAATTACTTTCGGACAAACAGAGCGGCAAGAATGGGCTTCGTATTTATATCGGCGAAAAAGACGATAAGAGTGTGCGTAAATACAAACATCTGATTCCCAAACACGATGAAGGATACTATCTTGCCGTCAATGATAAAGAAATTGTCCTGGCAGGAAATGACGAGCGGGGCACCTACTATGCCTTGCAGACTTTTGCCCGACTATTGAAAAATGGAAAACTGGCAGAAATAGAAATAAAGGATTATCCTTCCATCCGTTACCGTGGTGTAGTAGAAGGATTCTATGGAACTCCCTGGAGTCATCAGGCACGTCTTCGCCAGTTGAAGTTTTATGGAGAGAATAAGATGAATACTTATATATACGGCCCGAAAGACGATCCGTATCATAGTGCCCCCAACTGGCGTCTGCCTTATCCTGAAAAGGAAGCTGTGCAGTTGCGGGAACTGGTAAAAGTAGCCGGCGAGAACGAAGTCGATTTTGTATGGGCTATCCATCCGGGACAGGACATCAAATGGAACCAGGAAGACCGAGATTTGCTGCTTGCCAAATTTGAGAAGATGTATCAGCTTGGTGTACGTTCGTTTGCCGTATTCTTTGATGACATTTCGGGCGAAGGGACGAATCCTCAGAAACAAGCGGAACTACTGAACTATATTGATGATACTTTCGTGAAAGTAAAGTCGGACGTGACTCCCCTTATCATGTGTCCTACGGAATATAACAAAAGCTGGTCTAACCCGAAAGGCAATTATCTCACTACGCTTGGTGAGAAACTGAATCCTTCCATCCAAATAATGTGGACAGGCGACCGTGTTGTTTCGGATATTACCCGTGACGGCATCAACTGGATTAACGAACGTATCAAGCGTCCGGCCTATATTTGGTGGAACTTCCCTGTATCCGATTATGTACGCGATCATTTGTTGCTCGGACAAGTTTACGGCAATGATACTTCAATAGCCAACGAGATGGCGGGATTTGTCACCAATCCGATGGAACATGCGGAAGCATCGAAGATTGCCATTTTCAGTGTAGCAAGTTACGCATGGAATCCGACTAAATACGATACGTGGAAAACATGGAAAGACGCTATCCGTAACATCCTGCCCGGAGCGGCTGCCGAACTGGAATGTTTTGCCATGCACAATTCCGACCTGGGCCCTAACGGACACGGTTACCGTCGGGAAGAATCTATGGATATCCAACCGGCTGTAGAACGTTTCCTCAAGGGTTATGTCAAAGACGGCAGTTATGAAAAGGCCGATTTTGAAACTTTGCAGAATACGTTTGAACGCATGGAAGAAGCGAGCGATATTCTGCTGACAAATACGGAAAACGAACCGCTCATTAAAGAAATTACTCCCTGGCTATATCAGTTCAAGCTGATGGGAGAACTAGGTGAAGAAGTCTTGAAGCTGGTGGTAGCCCAACAACAAGATTCACAACCTTATTTTTTACGTAAATATAATCATGTCAAGTCTTTGCAGCAGCAAATGTTCCATACCGATCAGAACTACAATCAGAATCCTTATCAGCCGGGCGTGAAGGTCGCTTCAAAGATTATCAAACCGTTGATTGATGAACTGTTTGTAACGGCTGTGAACCGCTATAATCAAAAGACAGGAAGCCAACTGGATGCCACTACAAATTACATGCCCCATAAATTGTTCAGCAATGTGGAACAGATAAAGAATCTGCCATTGCAGGTCAAAGCTAGCCGGATACTTATCTCGCCGTCCAATGAAGTGGTGAGATGGGCAGCGGGAAATACTGTGGAAATAGAACTGGATAATGTTTATCCCGGAGAAAATATCGACATTAACTTTGGTAAAAAAGAACCTTGCACATGGGGGCGTTTTGAAGTTTCCGTAGATGGTAAGGAATGGAAAACAATAGAATTAGCACAGAAGGATGCCCGCCTGAGTGCAAGTCTGCAAAAAACTCCTGTCAAGTTTGTCCGGTTTACTAATATCAGCAATGAAGAGCAACAAGTCTATTTACGCCAGTTTGTTCTGACTGTTGAAAAGAAATAATTCTGTTATACAGAGGATTTGATGGATAAGAGATTTTGATAGATAAGAGAATCTCATAGATAAAAGAAAATAGATAAAAGAAAGCTGTGTCCGGTTTTGAAAAGCCTCCGATGACGCAGTTTTCTTTTTTTATTCTTGATGAAAAGAGAATTACCCTTTCTTGGATTTACGATATTCCCGTGGTGACATTCCCATGATTTTGCCGAACAGGCGGGAGAAGTAATAGGTATCCTCTATACCTATCTTATAGCATATCTGATTAATCTTCATATCCGTCGTATCGAGCAACAGGCAGGCTTGTTGTATCTTTAATAAATTAAAGTAAGTCAGCGGACTATGTCCCGTTTTCTTTTTGAATAGCATGGAGAAGTGCGAAGGAGAATACCCGATTTGGTCGGCGATATCCTGCAAGCTGAGATGTTTCTCCATATTTTCTTTCATATAATGAATTGCCAGTTCGCTTATGTCCTCATCTTCTGTCTGATTCTCACTTGCGGCAGCATTGCGGTATTGTTGCACATATCGCAATGTACCCAAATAGAAATGGAACATAGAAAAAGCGTAGCGCAGGTTTTCATTGCTATACCCGTTCTTCAGCGTATTGAATATTTCTTCAAACAGGTTGATCCGTGTACTGATACGTGAATGTAATTCGGGCTGAATATCCATCGGCCTACCCGCTTCCTGTGCGTAAAATGGAGCAAGAATCCCTTTGAAGTGTATCCAGTAAATAGTCCATGGACATGATTTATCGGACGCATAAGCATGAGGAACTCCCGCCGGAAGAATAAAATATTGATTCGCGGATACCGTATATTCTTGGTTGCCGATACGATACCAGCCGGCTCCGTCTATGCAATAGATAAATACATATTGGTTGACAGGCTCTTTCCGTTCCCGGAAATGATGCTTGGCTTTCGGATAATAACCAATATCAGTGATATGGAGCATGGAAGTGAGAGGATCCTCTTCCATCTTGTCTACGATAATGCGGGGAAGCACCAAGGCTCTTTCTCCGGTAAATCCATCTTTCAACTTTACCATAATCTCATAGTATATGATTCTACTGTCGGACGCAAATATATAACAATACATCTTATCTGTCAAATAATACATGAAAAATAAGATTGTCCATCTTTATAAGATGAAATTCTATTTTTTGTGTACTTGGCTCGCTCTATCTTTGCAGTATCAATTAATCAATCTTCTAATGGTATGAAAAGTTATAATAAAAAGTTTGTCTATTTTATATGTCTGGTTTCCGCGATGGGTGGTCTTCTCTTCGGTTATGACTGGGTGGTGATAGGAGGGGCGAAACCTTTCTATGAATTATACTTTGACATAGCGGACTCGCCTACGATGCAAGGGCTTGCCATGAGCGTGGCTTTGCTTGGCTGTCTGATTGGCGCGATGGTGGCAGGTATGATGGCTGACCGCTATGGTCGCAAGCCTCTTCTATTGATTTCCGCTTTTATCTTTTTATCTTCCGCATATGCTACCGGAGCATTCTCCGTATTCAGTTGGTTTCTGGCTGCCCGTTTCCTGGGTGGCATCGGAATTGGAATCGCTTCAGGCTTGTCACCGATGTATATTGCCGAAGTAGCTCCTACTTCAATCCGTGGAAAACTGGTTTCACTAAATCAGTTAACGATTGTGCTCGGTATCCTGGGAGCGCAAATCACTAACTGGCTGATTGCAGAACCTATTCCTGCCGATTTTACTTCCGCTGATATTTGCGCTTCATGGAATGGACAAATGGGATGGCGCTGGATGTTTTGGGGAGCGGCGTTTCCGGCGGCGGTATTCCTGTTGCTTGCTTGTTTTATTCCTGAAAGTCCCCGTTGGTTGGCGATGAAAGGGAAAGATAGCAAGGCTTGGGGTGTACTAAGTAAGATAGGTGGAGATGATTATGCGGAACAGGAGCTTCGGATGGTAGAAGAAACTGCCGGTTCCAAATCGGAGGGAGGAGGACTGAAACAGTTGTTTAGCCGTCCGTTCCGCAAAGTGCTTGTATTGGGAATTATTGTGGCTGTATTTCAGCAGTGGTGCGGTACGAATGTTATATTCAATTATGCGCAGGAAATATTCCAGTCGGCAGGTTATTCACTGGGAGATGTACTTTTTAATATAGTAGTGACCGGAGTGGCGAATGTTATCTTTACGTTTGTGGCAATCTATACGGTCGAACGGTTGGGACGGCGTGCGCTAATGCTTTTCGGAGCCGGAGGATTGGCGGGCATCTACCTTATTCTCGGTGCATGTTACTTTTTCGAAGTAAGCGGTTTCTTTATGGTGGTACTGGTAGTGATGGCTATCGCTTGCTACGCAATGTCTTTAGGGCCTATCACATGGGTATTGCTTGCCGAAATATTCCCCAACAGGGTGCGTGCCGTAGCTATGGCAACCTGCACTTTTGCTTTGTGGGTAGGAAGTTTTACGCTTACATATACTTTCCCTTTGTTGAATAATGCTTTGGGCAGTTACGGAACATTCTGGATTTATTCGGCCATCTGTGTGGCGGGATTCATATTCTTCTTCCGTTTCCTGCCCGAAACGAAAGGAAAATCGCTGGAAACACTGGAGAAGGATTTGATAAAATAAGGTTTGACAAGTTGGCCGGTTAACGGGCGGACAAGGGCAAGTTAACAACATGAATCAGACAGGGAAACAGATAAAATTCCCTGTCCCTGGGAGTCTTTGTCTCTTAAATCTCCGGTCGTCAAGTAAAAAATATAAATTAAAAATCAATGATATTATGGTAAAAGCATGGAAAGAAAAGGTGGTTATCCCTACCTATGAAGTAGGTAAACCGGAGAAGAATCCGATCTTCTTGGAGAAACGCGTGTATCAAGGCAGTAGCGGGGTGGTTTATCCTTATCCTGTGATTGAATCGATGTCTGATGAAAAGGTGGATAAGGAATACAATGCTGTTTTTATCGAAAACGAATACATCAAAGTGATGATTCTGCCCGAGCTTGGCGGACGTGTACAGATGGCATATGATAAAATCAGGGAACGTCATTTTATTTATTATAATCATGTGATAAAGCCGGCTTTGGTAGGGCTTGCAGGACCGTGGATTTCAGGCGGTATCGAGTTTAACTGGCCTCAACATCACCGTCCCAGCACCTATATGCCCGTAGATACGACTATTGAGGAAAATGCCGACGGCAGTGTCACGGTATGGGTGAATGAAATGGAACGTATGTTCCACCAGAAAGGGATGGCCGGGTTCACATTACATCCGGGCCGGGCTGTTCTGGAAATACAGGGAAAAGTATATAATCCAACCCCTGTTCCGCAGACGTTCCTCTGGTGGGCGAATCCGGCGGTTGCCGTGAACGAGCAATACCAGTCGGTCTTCCCCGGTGATGTGAATGCTGTGTTCGATCATGGAAAGCGGGATGTTTCGCGCTATCCGATTGCTACCGGAACCTATTATAAGATGGATTATTCGGCAGGTGTCGATATCTCCCGCTATAAGAATATTCCCGTGCCGACGTCCTACATGGCGATCCGTTCCAAATATAATTTTGTCGGCGGCTATGAAAATGATACCCATGCCGGTGTCCTGCATGTTGCCAACCACCATGTCTCTCCGGGCAAAAAGCAATGGACCTGGGGAAATGGCGATTTCGGGCAGGCCTGGGATCGCAATTTGACGGATGAGGACGGTCCTTATATCGAGTTGATGACAGGAGTCTATACTGACAACCAACCGGATTTCACTTGGTTGCAGCCATATGAAGAAAAGACTTTCACCCAGTATTTTATACCATACCGGGAATTGGGTGTGGTGAAGAATGCTTCTTCCGACCTGTTGATGAACATCGAACCGGAGGGCAATGCTTCCCGCCTGAAAATCTTTGCTACTTCGGTGCAGAAGGATTTGCATATCGTGGTGGTGAAAGAGGACGAACAAGTTTTGGATATCATTCGTGATGTCACACCTGAAATGATCCTCGAAGAGTGGGTTCCGGTCGATACCCTGACAGGTCTTCGCGTCTCTATCTGTAACTCAAAGGGAAAACTCCTTCTATCTTGGGAACCTGAACCCAATGAGATAAAGGAAGTACCCGAACCTGCAAAAGCAGCTCTTGATCCGAAGGATATCCAAACGACGGAACAGCTTTATCTGACCGGCTTGCATCTTGAGCAATATCGTCATGCAACCTATGCCGCAACCGACTATTATGAAGAGGCGCTCAGCCGTGATCCGGATGATGTCCGCAACAATAACGCAATGGGATTGTGGCTGATCCGCAAGGGGCAGTTTGCAAAAGCCGAACCTTATTTGCGTCGTGCTGTCAAGACACTGACAGAAAAGAATCCGAACCCGTATGACGGCGAGCCTTTGTATAATCTCGGGTTGTCGCTGAAATATCAGGGTAAGACGGATGAGGCCTACGACTATTTCTATAAAGCCTGTTGGAATGCTGCCTGGCAGGATGCCGGTTATTATTCGCTGGCCCAGTTGTCCGCTTCGAAAGGAAACTGGGAAGATGCTTTGTATGAAATAGATAAATCCCTGCTCCGGAACTGGCATAACTTGCGCGGCCGCCATCTGAAAGCTGTCGTTCTCCGTCATCTCGGACGAGTGGACGAGGCCTTGGACCTGATTCGGGAATCCCTTGCTATCGACTGCTTCAACTTCGGTTGTAGTTTTGAAGAGTATCTGTTGACGGGTGAGAAGGCTGTCCTGGATGATCTGCTCGTACGGATGCGTTCGGAAGGACATAATTACGAGGAATTATCGCTCGATTATGCCTCTGCCGGTTGCTGGGAAGAAGCCTTGAAAGTGGTTGAGGTTGCATTCGAAGTAGTTGCCTCGGAACGCACATTGCTGTATTATTATAAAAGCTGGTTTTTGTTATCCTTAGGCCGTCTGAAAGAGGCTGAAATGGCTATCTGTGTTGCTGAGCATCAATCGGCCGACTGTTGTTTCCCGAATGCTCTCGAAGCGATCAAGGCGTTACAGGAGGTAATCCGGTTTGCAGATGTCGTACCCAAGGCTCATTACTATTTGGGTAACCTGTGGTACGATAAGCGGCAGTATCCTGAAGCGATAGCCGAATGGGAGAAGTCGGTCGAACAGGACGATACGTTTCCGACGGTTCTTCGTAACTTGTCACTGGCCTATTTCAACAAACTGGATAAACAGCAGGAAGCGGTGGCTCTGCTCGAAAGGGCGTTTAAGCTGGATATACGGGATGCCCGGATCCTGATGGAACTCGACCAACTGTATAAGCGTCTGAACCGTCCCCATGCCGATCGCTTGGACTTGTTAGACAAGCTGAAAGAGGTGGCTTTCTCCCGCGACGATCTTTATTTGGAATATGTCACCTTATTGAATCAGCTAGGACGTTATGAAGAAGCGATCCACATGATCGATGCCCGCCGTTTCCATCCCTGGGAAGGGGGAGAGGGAAAAGTCCCTGCACAGTATCAGCTGGCACGTGTCGAGTTGGTAAAAGCCTGTCTGAAAGCCGGGGAGAATGAAAAGGCATTGGACTTGATCGAAGAATGTTTCATCTATCCTCATAATTTAGGCGAGGGGAAACTCTATGGCGCCCAGGAAAACGACTTCAATTATTACAAAGCCTGTGCTTTGCAAGCATTGGGGCGTGAAGCCGAAGCGCGTGAATTGTTTCTGCCCGCCAGCACCGGGAATAGTCAACCGGCAGCCGCCATGTACTACAATGACCAGAAACCGGATAAGATTTTCTACCAAGGTCTTGCTTTCCGCAAGTTAGGACGTGAAGATGAAGCCCGAGGGTGCTTTAACCGACTGATCGACTTTGGCGAAAAGCATTTGTTCGATACCTTCAAGATGGACTACTTCGCCGTTTCACTTCCCGATCTCCAGATTTGGGAAGACGATATGGACAAAAAAAAACGCATCCATTGCAACTACCTGATGGGATTGG
>ENA-OPTB01001387-OPTB01001387.1-human-gut-metagenome-genome-assembly--contig:-NODE-1387-length-18908-cov-3.880815_pt1 | contig 18908 bp, 18 predicted proteins | sample MGYA00241810_ERZ501911 | MGnify/ENA primary metagenome ERZ501911 (study PRJEB25962, sample SAMEA2042304) | human gut metagenome | biome: human gut; feature: human-associated habitat; material: faeces... | reverse complement strand
TTGATTTTCTTTTCTGCTTCCAGACGTGCTTTAGCTTCAGCTTTCTTTTCTTCGTCTTGTTTAGCTTTCAAAGCAGCCAGACCTGACTGTTTGTTGTTCTTCCAAGCTTCGAATTTAGCTTCTGCTTCTGCTTCTCCGAATGCGCCTTTTGCAACACCGCCAAGAAGATGTTTCTTCATGTAAACACCTTCACGAGAAAGGATATTACGTACAGTGTCACTTGGTTGTGCACCTTTCAGTACCCATGCCAATGCAGCGTCGAAATTCAAATCTACTGTAGCAGGATTGGTGTTAGGGTTGTAAGTACCAATCTTCTCAATAAATTTACCATCACGTGGTGCTCTGCTGTCTGCAATTACAATTGAATAGAACGCGTAACTTTTACGTCCGTGTCTCTGCAATCTGATTCTAGTTGCCATTTTTAATAATTGTTTTTAATTAATGATTTGAATTATGCTACTAACTCGTAATAGCGGGCGCAAAGATACAGCTTTTCTTTTGATTGACAAATATTTCCTTTCTTTTTCTTATGAATACCTCCTCGGATATCGGAACAGGATAGCGAGCAGGGCACAGATCCCCATCGTAAACGGATAATAGAGATTGCCGATGATACTGATAGGAGAGATGTTGGCTAACCCTGCAGCAATCAGCATTTGTGCTCCATAGGGTATGATGCCTTGTATCAGACAGGAGAATGTATCCAGAATACTGGCTGTTTTTCTCCGGTCGAGATGGAATCTCTTTGCAATATCCTTTGCAATAGGTCCTGTGGTGATGATGGCAATCGTATTGTTGGCAGTGCATAGGTTGGCGATACTTACCAGAGCGGCGATGCTCAGTTCCGCACCACGCTTGCTGTTGACATGACGGGTCAGTTTTTTGATGATGAAATCAATACCTCCGTTATAACGGATTGTTTCGAGCATACCGCCTGCCAGTAATGTGATAATGATCAATTCACCCATGCCTGTGATACCCGTACCCATTGCCCCAAACCAATCGAATACGCCAAAACTTCCGGTAGCTATGCCGATGATACCGCTGGTCAGGATACCAATTATTAATACCAGCATCACGTTCATTCCGGCAATGGCTGTTCCTAATACTATTATATAAGGTATAACTTTGATCCATTCAATGGTCTGTGTTTGGGTGGGGGCTGTAATGGATAGTCCTTGAAATATGTAAATTCCCAACACAATGATGGCTGCCGGGACGACAATCATAGAATTTACACGGAATTTATCACGCATTACACATTCCTGGGTTTTTGTCGAAGCGATGGTGGTGTCGGAGATAAAAGATAAGTTGTCTCCGAAAAAAGAACCGCCTACTACGACGGCTACCATAAAGGGGAGAGCTATTTCAGTTTTTTCTGCCAGTCCTACGGCAACGGGAGTAAGGGCGACAATAGTTCCCACACTGGTTCCGATGGATAAAGAGATGAAACAGGCGGCAATAAAGATACCTGCCAGCAATAAATTGTCAGGAAGAATATGCAGCGTCAGATTGACGGTGGCATCGATTGCACCCATTTGCTTTGCGCTTTGGGCAAAAGCTCCGGCAAGGATGAATATCCATATCATCAGAAGGATATTCTTGTTGGCGGCTCCTACGGAGAACTGGTAGATTCGCTGGTCGAGCTTCAATCCTCGCGTAATGGCAATTGCGTAACAGGAAGACACGAGGAAAGCCACAGTGATGGGTACTTTATAAAAGTCATTAACAAGAATGGAAGTTACCAGATAAAGGCAGAGAAAGACGAGTAACGGACTCAATGCCCACCAGCTGCCATGACGTTCTTTATGTATTTTTTCTTCAGTCATAAATTGATATTGTGGTATATATTCGAACTGCAAAGATAGTAAGGAAACACATAAGTCATAGCAATACAATACGTTTTTGCATGATATCTGTCAGTTGCGCCTTCAACTGACGGGCATTGATAGGTTTCGGCATATACCCGTCAAAACCACTTTCCATCACCCGTTGCTCGTCTGAAGCATATGCAAAAGCCGTAATGGCGATAATCGGTACTTTGGCAGAGTACTTGCGGATTTCTTTGGTTGCTTCATATCCATCCAGGACAGGCATATTGATATCCATTAATATAATTTGTGGATTATGCTCCTTGAACATGTTTACAGCTTCCTGACCATCCCAGGCATGAAGCAGATGATAATCATATTTTAGAATAGATTCGAACAACTTATAATTGCTTTCATTATCTTCAGCAATCAAAATTACCAGCTTATCCTTTTCTATGGCAATAGGTTGTATGTCCTTTGGAAGGCTCTTCTTAACAGTCTCTGCTTGCTTGTAAGGCAAAGTGAACCAGAATGTAGAGCCGTTTCCTTCTTCTGATTCTACCCCGATTTTACCTCCCATGTGTTCGACAAGTGTCTGGCAGATTGAGAGTCCTAAACCCGTACCTTGTGCAAATGAATTTAATTTGACGAAACGTCCAAAAATACTTTTTTGCTTATCTTGAGGAATGCCGCAACCTGTATCAGCCACATAGAAATATAATTCATTGTTCTGACGTTTGTATCCAAATCGGATACTACCTTGAATGGTGAATTTTATGGCATTCGTCACCAGGTTAATAATTAACTGAGATAACCTGTTCTTTTCTATATGTGCGAAACATGGTTCTTCAGGAGCTACGAATTCCAGTTTGACAGCATCCGACTTAAGTTTCAGTTGACACATGTTTTCCAGGTCTTTCATTAAATCATTGATTTCAACATTGGAATAGTGCAGGTCCAATGTTCCTGCTTCTATTTTTGATAAATCAAGGATATCACTGATGAGCTGCAATAATAACGTATTATTGTTTTCAATGATACTGACATATTCTTGTTTTTCCTCTTCTTCTTCGGTGGATGCCAATATACCGGAGAAACCGACGATAGCATTTAGAGGAGTACGAATTTCATGACTCATGTTGGCAAGGAAAGCAGACTTCAGCCGATTGGACTCTTCGGCACGGTTTTTGGCATTAATCAGTTCCATCTCCATTTTTTTTCGTTCAGTGATAACGAGTGAGGAGCCAACAAGAGTCAATGGTTTGCCATTCTCATCCCGCGTTTCAACGGCTGCTTGGGCTTCCACCCATTCTATCCTATGAAATCCTTTTTGTGTGCTGACTACGCGATATTCTTCTTTTACTTTTTCCGAATGACCGTCTATTAAGTTCTGATAAGCCTGTTCTACCCGTTTCCGGTCTTCCTTAAATATCTTGGAAAAATAGTGATAGTCGGGTACTGCCAGTTGTTCTTCGGCAACGTCTTTTCCTTGTGTGCTAAGTTCTATCGGTTTGTTGATGTCGCATAAAATTGTTTTACTTCGCAAATCCCATTTCCATGGCACGATATTAGCTACGTCAAGTGACATGGCGAGTTTGTTGTTGATAGTGCTTAGCTTTTGTTGTGCCTTATGGAGCTCTGTGCTGTTCAGGCAAAATACATCAATCATATTATTTTGCCGGTTTGCTTTAAGTACTATATCGTAGAAGGTATCTATTTTTTTGAAATAGTAGGGGAATGTTATTACTTTATTTTCTGATAAGGCTATTTGAGTGAAGTGCAGGAAGTCCGGCATTGATTCTGGAAATATTTCACTCGCTTTTTTCCCGACAACTTCTTCTTTGCGGAAAAAGTTTTTCTCAAAATGCGCATTCACATTGCGGTAAATCAGTTCTACGGGAATGCCATTTTTATCAGCAAGCACTTCTTCCTGCATATAGAGAATGGGCATGTTATTAACCAGATTCTTATAATTTGTCATTGCGTCAATTTCTTTTTGCTGTGCTTTTTTGATGCTATTCAGGCTATGGATACGATAAAAGAATACGATTGCCAGTAATATCATAAAAGACAAGGTACCCATAATGAAATATTTGTTCTGTTTCCAGAATCCAAGCGGTTTATTCAGAAAATGTGTGTTTGGAGGACACATGGAAGGAGAGAATCCTTTACGGAGTAATATCGTATAGTTGATAATAGGTGCGCCATCTGATGGCATATAAAAGGGAATTTCTCTAGCCGGCTTTCCTGTAAGTATTTCTGAAATGGTATGAATTAATTGCTGGTTATAGTGTTTTTGGTCATAAGTATAACCACCTATCATGCCACCGTTTTCTTCTGTTATATCAGCCATATTAAGGGTGAAAATTGGAGCTGTAGTTGTTACGATAAGTTTGTGAGCATTGGTAACTAATGAAGTATTACCTGCAAATGTCGTTTTGTAGAACCAGGAAGCAAATAAAATTCCGGTTGTATTCGGATCAACATGATACAATGAATCCAATAATTGGTTCGTTGTCATTTTTTGTGGCGTGATGTACTGGTATTCAATATTAGGATTTATGGCTTTTAACTTTGTCTGTATTTCCAAATTATTGGTCTGATTGATTTCTCGCTCGTCACCGATAAATATGAATTTCTTCATATCAGGGATTATGTGAGAAATCAGTTGGATATTTTCCCGTAAATAAAGGTTTGAATATAAAAGTACCAGATTGTAGGGATCGGCAAGTTGGGAGATCGGAACACGCTCCGCTTGTGTAACTGGCTGTTTGTAGATGTAGGTGTCTTTAGGACCTATAAACTTTTCTTCCGAACAGAGTACAATAGGAATGTCTCCCCAAAGCTCTCTATATTCATCACGTAGTAATAGAGAAGGGTTTCCCAATAATATTAGCAGCCGTGGGCGATGATGCTCGTATTTCTGAGAGATCATATTCTTGAATTCTCCTAAAATCGTATCGTTATCGATCATTAAAGTATTCATATGTTCCGCATATAATGCCAGTTTTGGGTTCTTTTGAACGTACTCCGATACGGTTGAAATCATCCTGTTACTCCAAGGAGAAGATTCTGCATAGGAATTGATGCATAAAATATAGTTTGAAATATCTATGTGGTCTCTTTGTGCTAAAATAGGAGTAATAGATATGAAACATAGAAAAAATGCTAGCACATATTTTTTCATATTCATGAGAGTATGATGTTTGTGTTCGATATATTATTTATTGATTTGATACGGGCAAAAGTACTAAAAACAATCTGAAAAACGATGGCATCCAATTAAAAAATAATAAAGTAGATGTATTGTTCAAGGAATTTCGAATCCGACCTTATGCGGATGTGTAAACCAAAAATATGTAGGTGTACGAAAAAGGATACACTTGTTTTTATCAATAATTGGCCTATTGTTGTCTGTTTTTATTAATGAATGAAGCTGCAATATTTGCTTGTTAAAAGCAGAATGCGTAAATTGTTGATTATGAATGTTGTATGGGCGACTGTTTTTTCCTTTAAAACCAACGGCTCGTTGGTTTTAAAGGAAGGACCCGTTGCACACCGAGGAACGGGCCGTTGGTTTTAAAGGAAAGAATGAGTTTATTATTCAATTGTATGAACAATTCTTTTTGTGTGTGGATTTATTCCTTTCTATACTTTCCGGCATTATTTCAATGCTTCTATGACTTTCGGCAACATTGTCCAGATCGTATTCTCATCTTGTGCAGTAAAGAAGTTGCCATCTATCTCAGATTTTTCATCCGTGGCAATTCCGTTTTGAATGGCAGGTTTGGCCAGCGGATGGACAGCGACTTTTTTACCTTTTGTTATACCTGTAAAGTCAAACATCATTGCACCGGCACAGTGTCCGATCATCATCTTTCCTTTTTCTCCGAAAGTCTTGATGACTTCCATCAAGTCCACATTGTATGGCTGGTTTGCATACTGCTGGAATACAGGTACTGCATCTCCACAGGAGAATACAAGTGCATCAAATTCGTCTTCATGCCCTTTTAGATTAGCAATCACATCATCTACTATTAGGACCATTCCTGAATTGGTTTTGATCTCTTTCGTATCCGATACGGCAAATACTTTATAGGAAATGCCATTTTCGAAAAAGGCTTCCAAGTATTGGAATAAACCACAACCATTTACCGGATTCACTGCTAAAACTGCTACTTTCTTTGCCATAATCATAATTATTTAAATGAAACAATAGTTATTTTTAGTAAGTTTATTACTTTTGTGATGCAAATGTATCTACCTTAATTGAGAAATACAAGAACGAACCTCAGAATAAGGTAGTTACATGGAAGTAACTATTGTTGAAACTCAGTATAATACAAAACGTTAAAAAGATGAAAAACTTTCACCCGACAGGGAATTGCCCTGTAAGAGATGTCATAAGCCGCTTGGGAGACAAATGGTCGATGCTGGTACTGATAACTTTGAATGCGAATGGTACGATGCGTTTTAGCGATATTCATAAAACGATAGAGGATATTTCACAGCGGATGCTGACTGTTACTCTTCGTACGCTCGAATCTGACGGTTTGATTGAACGGAAAATATATGCGGAAGTACCTCCCCGTGTAGAGTATTATCTGACAGATACAGGAGGAACTTTGATTCCGCATATTGAAGGATTAGTAGGCTGGGCTTTGGAAAATATGGATACGATTCTGGAGCATAGAAAAAGTAACTGACCGGATTATGAATAAAGTAGTGGATACTGTTCTACAAAGTATTCACTATTTTATTTCATTCCATTTCGGCGGAGTTGTATTTAATAGATTGCGCACGAAGAAGTCGTAGCGTTTATGTTCACCGAAACTTTCTCCCATAGTGTGGTGAGCACCGGGAATAACCACTAACTCAAAATCTTTATTGGCTTTGATCAACGCATTTGCTACCTGCATGGTAGAAGCCGGATCTACGTTATCATCCATTTCACCTACTACCAGCATTAACGGGCGACTGAGCAAGTGAGCATTCTCAACATTCGATCCTTCTTTATATTGTTCACCAACCGGATAACCCAGCCATTGTTCATTCCACCATATCTTATCCATACGATTGTCATGGCAGCCACAGGCAGAATATGCTGCTTTATAAAATTCGGGATGAAACAGTACTGCTGTCATTGATTCCTGTCCACCTGCGGAACAACCATAAATTCCGACACGATCTATGTCCATATAAGGGTACTTTTGGGCAGCGGATTTTATCCAGGCAATATGATCGGGCAATCCGGCATCTTTCAGATTCTTGTAACATACGTTTTCGAAAGTGCGTGAACGGAAAGAAGTTCCCATCCCATCTACCATGACAACAATAAAACCGAGTTCGGCAATACCACTCATAAAGTAGTTATAAGGAATAAAGGTTTTGGGTACGTATTGATTACCCGGTCCTTGATAGATATACTCCAAAACGGGGTATTTTTTGTCAGGATCAAAATTGCTGGGACGAATGATGATTCCCCACATATCCGTTTTTCCGTCACGACCTTTGGCGGTGAATACTTCGGGAGCTTTCCAGCCTTCAGCTTCCAGACGACTGATATCAGCCGTTTCAAGTGGCATGATGACTTTTCCGTTTTTGGCATCCCGGAGTACGGCTACAGGAGCTTTGTCTACCATAGAATATACATCAACTAAATATTGCATATCTTTTGAGAACCATGCATTATGCATTCCTTCTGCCGGAGTGAGACAAGTGAGATTCTTACCGTCGAAGCCGATACGATAATAACGGATCAGGTAGGGATCTTCTTTAGCTTGTACGCCATTTGCCGAGAAATAAATAAGTTGGTTGGTTTCATCTACCCGGAGGATATCACGTACGTACCATTCGCCTTTGGTTATCTGACGAATAGGCTGGGCGGTAGTACGGTCATACATATACAGGTGGTTCCAGTTGTCACGTTCACTCATCCATATCATTCGTTTTCCATCTTGTAAATCATGTCGGAAACGGCGGGAATAATTAACGTATTTGTCGCTTGTCTCTTCTATTAACGGGCGTACCTTTCCTGTTGCGGCAGAAAATTCCAATACCCGGTAGACCTGATGTCCGCGCTGATTGTATTCGAAAGTGATGGCTTGACTGTCGCTGTTCCATTCGGGGGCCGTAATGTAATATTGTTGAGAGAATAAATCTGTCGATGGAATCACACTGTGTCCTGTTTCCACATCGTATATGCAGGGTATCTTAAACGGAAGTTCATCGCCCGGTTTGGCATACTCTTGTTTGTGGAGTTTGGGTTGAAGCTGATCGCTTGGGGAGGATTCCACATAATATACATAGCGTTTTTCTACCGGACGAATCTTGCAGGAAGCGACTTTTTTGCTGTCGGGAGACCAGCGGATATAGGCTGAGTAATAATTTCCCAAAGTACCGTCCAGACTTAGCTGTTTTTCTTTTCCGGTAGCTGTTTCTTTTACATATATATTATGATTCTTAATGAATGCTGTATATTTCTTGTCAGGAGAGGTGACGGGAGCAGCCGTCTTTTCATCATCTGTTTCCATCCAGTGGCGTTGTTTGCGTGGAGTGGGCAGAGCACCTTCATCTGTCAGCTGATTTTTGTCGATGACATACATCCAGCGATGATTGTTGAAAACGAAACGTAGCGTATCCAGTCCGTTGTTGACAGACAGACGATCCAGATAAAGAGAAGTGGCTTCTATTTTGCGTCCCGATGCCTCACTTAAAGCTGCTGCCACGAGTTTGTGGTCAAACAAGTCTTTTCTGTTTTGAGTGTCGGCATCCACTAATACATAGATACGTCCGTCGGGAGTATTTCGTACATACCAGAAATAATGCGTTTTACCAATCCACTCCGGATTGACATTGGAATAGAATACTTTGTTTGCACTGAATTTTTCTCCTGCTGAGTAAGCACGACGGTAATCTTCTATAGTACCTTGTGCGATGGCTATGTTTGTGCAGAAAAGCATGGCTGCTAATAGTAGGTTTTTCATGGCTCGTTAATTAATTTTTGCCAACAAAGTAAACGATAATAATAAGAGAAAACAAGTGCATTGTATTATTTTTCTATTGATTTGGATGATTGTTTGATTCTTTAGTACACCTTTAAATTGGAGAATGGCTACTTCCTTGAAATGGAAGTCAGTGGTGTGGTGCGTGAATAGTATTCGGAAATATTTTGTTGTATTATACGGAAGAAGCTGCTCAGGAGTTTTCGGGAACAGTATATGTTCCCGAAGACGTGGAGAAAATACTTCTCTGATATATGTGATGCAGCAAGCTGCTATCAATTTATCCCTTTACGCCCATAAATTTGAAAGGCAGCGCTGTTTTAAAATTCTTGGCTGTATTTCCATGATACATCTCTCCATTGGCAATAGACAGTTTGAACACCGGAGCCCCTTCCGATAAATCGAAATCTTTCAGATTTACCCAAAAGGTATTCGGAGTCAGACTTGATTCGAAAAAGTATCTCAGGTTCTTGCTCTCCGAAACGGTTCTCCATTGCGTAGTGGAAATCTCGGGACTTTCGGGAGTGGATATCCCGTAAGGAACAGAAGCATTGCGTACAACACTGAATACACTGGCAACAGCTATTCTTTCATCATCGGTCTCGGGCAATGCGTTGATGTAGAAGCTGGCTCTGGCAAAGCGGTCGGCAGCGCGATTCGTACCGGGCAGAAAGCTCAGTCCTCCTATCGATTTCCAGTATTCGCTAAGTGCCAGTTGCTTGTTGTAAGTAGGAGAGTTGGTCATAACCTTGTATTCCTTACTGTGATATACCGTGAGTTTCCCACCGATATATTCAAAAATGGCACAGTCACCTGTAGCATCCGAAATAGATAAATGTAAAGTGGCCAGACGGGAACCGTCCGGCATCATATCCGAAACGACCTGAAAGGTATCTTCGTCAATGTATGCTACGGCTTCTTCTACGGTGGCAAAATTGTCCAGCATATATTGCACCCAGGCTGTAATGGCAAGTCCCGGTTTATTCTTATCTCTTACGGGGTATTCGGTTTCGGGCAACCAAAGCAGATTGGCGACCAATCCTTTCTCATTCATACCGTCCGTACTGGCGATCTCGAAAGCGGAAGTCACTACGCTACCGTATCTGGAAGTCCATTCCAGCGAGTTCTCTCCGGTTTCTCCGTTCCGTTTCATCCCTCTGGGAAACACCCAAAGGTTGCTGTGCATATCTGTTTTCCAGTCCATAGAACGACCGGTTGCTACCATACCATTGCTTCCTGAATAAACGACTCTCGTACACATAATTTCGATTTTTAGTTATAGGTTTATTATTGGTTATTCATCTGTGAGATGCAACCTGTTCGGAATTCTGTCACAGAACTATCAGTCACGATAGTGAGAAGTTAACAAGAATATGCCCTTAAAGTTCAGCGTTTGTATTGATAGCGCGAGATTGCTGAGCCGGTTTTTCAAGATATACTTTCGGGAAATTGTTTATCAGGTGAATTTTTATACCTTTGCAAGATACTGATGAAAGGTTCAAAGTTTTAAAATATGGAGATAAAAAAAGTAATTTCGGATAAAAAAGAGTTCTTGGAACTGTTGCTTTTGGCTGATGAACAGGAGAGTATGATCGACCGCTATCTGGAACGTGGCGATATGTTTGTCTTGTATGATAACGGATTGAAAGCGTGCTGTGTCGTAACCCGTGAAGGGGAAGGAATTTATGAAATCAAGAACATAGCTACGATCTCTTTTTTCCAGCGGCAGGGATATGGAAAACGCTTGATTCAATTTTTATTTGATCATTATCGGGGGAAATGCTCAGAATTGCTGGTCGGTACAGGCGATGTACCTTCTACGCTTTCTTTCTACGAACATTGTGGCTTCACCATTTCCCATCGGCTAAAGAATTTCTTTACCGACAATTACGACCATCCTATGTACGAAGACGGCAAGCAACTGGTGGATATGGTATATCTGAAAAAGACATTTTAGTATTTGCTTTGTGATGGAGATGGATATAAACCGGTTGGTGAAAGAGTATGGAAGCTATCAAAAGAGATTTAGGTTATCCGATTGTGTGGATGAAATAATAGAACTGTATGTTTATATTATCAATAGAAGAGCCCGTAATATTGATAGTTTCTTCATCTGAAAAGAGAGGTCTATTATTCTTACATTTATTATTTCCGTTGTTAATAAACGCAGTTTCAGTTTCTAATAAACTTTTTGCACGTTTATTAGAAACGGTATTCGAGTTTATTAAAAACTATTTTTTGAGTTTTGGAAGAAAATATAAAATGAATTAAGCGAAAATATAAACAAAATGGGGCAATAATCATCCGACTATTGCCCCATATCATGGTTGCTCTGATATAAAGAGATATCAGTTTATGTGTGTGTTATGTATCTATTTTTTTAATAAAACTCATTCTTTTTTAGTTTTCTTTCCTCAAAGATACAACATTAAAAGCCGTTTGTCAAGTGTTTCATAAGAAAAGCGGGTTATTCACCAAATAGCTCTGATTTTATTTATAAATCATATACGGTTACAGCTATTTCTTTGGTGATAAGCTCTTCTTTTATGATTTGCTCCATAAGTTCCCACTTGCCACCTGCCAGTCCACAGCCAATACGGGGCATATGTACACTTGCCTTGTGGTCAATTGCAAACAGGGCTACCTCCTTCAAACATTGCCGAACAGCGTCATAACGGATGGGAGGGAGTCCTTTACTGTCTTTATAAATGCCATGTTGTCCTATCATATTGGCGACATATAACTCATTTTCAACATTTACAAACTGTACAGCTCCCAAAGTAAATTCTTCCTGTGATTTGTACCACTGGCGATAGGCTTCTTCCGGCATTTTCCATTTTTTAGAAAGTGCCAGTACAAACCCTTTTCCCCATCCTCCGATATCGTTGCAAATATGAGTAATCACTTTGACACCTGAACCAATCGGTGCTGTGGCATCTCCTTTTATATATAGTATTTCCATCGTTTTATCTTTTTAATCAAAGCAAAGATAGAAAAAAACAGAGATATGGTGAATAATAATGGAAAGTTCTTCTTTGAATGAATATAAAAATGATTATAATTAAATCAATAATGAATAAAATTAAATTCTATATTAATATTATTGATGTGATCGTTTGTTTTATTCGAATTTATCTCTACTTTTGCATCATAAATGAAGATGATATGAATGAAGTAAAGAAACGGTTACCATTGCAATGTCCATCCTGTGATGCTCCATTGAAAGTAGGACGGTTGTTTTGTGAAGAATGCAATACGGAAGTTTGTGGCAATTTTGAATTGCCTTTACTGGCGCGCCTGTCGGAGAAAGAGCAGCAATTTGTTCTTGATTTTGTAAAGTCAAGCGGCAGTTTGAAAGATATGGCGAAGAACATAGGAGTCAGCTACCCTACAGTTCGAAATATGTTGGACGATATAATAGATAAACTAACTAAAATGGATATGTGATGAAAAACAAAGTAAAATTAATAGTGAATCCGTTTATTCGGATTGCAGGTGGTCAAGCGTTGATATGGGGCTTTCTGGGCTTAATAGTATCTACCTTATTGTGTTGGATATCGGGTTATCATTATCATGGTTTGCTTCATTTTGGACCGGCCCCCAATCCGGCTTGGTGGTGTTATCTGGCGGAACATCTGATTGTGTGGCTGATTCCTGCACTGCTCTTTTATCTGGGAGGTCTTTTTCTGTCTCATTCCCGCATTCGTGTGATAGATGTACTGGGTACTGTTTTGTTTGCTCAGCTGCCGTTGCTTGGAATGAATCTGATCAGCCTGTTGCCGGCCATGCGGATGATGTCACAAATGAACATGAATATGTCTCCCGAAGAAATGCTGGCACAGCCTTATTTTATCCTGGCAATGATTCTTACACTGTTGGGATTGCCGTTTCTGATACTTACTTTGATTTGGATGTTTAATGCCTTGAAAGTGTCTTGTAACTTGAAACAATGGAAGTTATGGACAGTCGCACTTATAGGAATTATTGGTGGTGACGTCTTGTGCCGGTTCCTGATAGGATGGTTGTATTAACGGCTTAAATATAGTGACACTATCCCGTCACGATAGTGTCACTATGTCTCTGTGATAGTGTCACTATAACGAGCGGATAGTGACACTATTTTCAATCATGGTAATTATTACACCATAATTAATTTTACTCATTGAACCAGTCTATCTTCTTGGAGAAATACATAACCATTGCCAAAATGATAAATAGTCCCAAACTGCCTGCTAATAATGCAAAGGTTTCCAGTTGAATCAAAACGAAGATATAAAGGTAGAGTACACTTAATAGTCCGGACATGATCAATGACGGTTTCTTCTTTTTGGTGATTCCCAACATATATCCGCCAACTAATATAATAGTCAGTGCTGCAGATAACAAATAAGCAGGGTTAAAGCCGATATGTTCGGAGAAGGAGAGCAGCAGACTATAGAACAGGCAGAGTGCTAAACCTACCAGCAAATACTGTAACGCATGAATACGGGTTTTATTCATGATTTCAGTGAAGAAAATGACGCCGAACGTCAGCAGAATAATCAGAATAGCATATTTAGCTGAACGCATGGACTGCTGATACTGCTCTACCGGTATCTTGAAGTTAACGCCGAAACTGGAGTTCTCAATATCCTTGATATTGGTATTGTTGTAATTCACCATGACCTGCGAATAGTTGCGGTTCAGATTCAGTACCTGCCACTGTGCCGAGAATTCTTTTTCTGTAATCTCGCGGTTGTTGGGCAAGTAGTTTCCTGTAAAGCTTGGAGTATTCCAGTTGGCTTTCAAATCAACACGGGTCGTTTTTCCCAGTGGGATAAAGTTGATGGACTGCGAACCTTTCAGCTTTATTTTAATCTCATAAGGCAGTTTCTTGTTCTTCTTCAGATCGGATAAGTCGGTAATGGCATGTACTCCCGTAGCGCCTATCCCTCTGTTATCCATTCCCGGTTCAAAGACGTAAACAGAATCTCCCAGCGTGATACTGATCTGCTCGCTGATGCCCCGCATATCCGTCAGGTTCAGGCAGATGGCAGCTCTGTCAAATTGCAGTTGTTCCATATCCACCCTGCTTTTTATCAGCTCTTCGGGACTGAATGAACCTTTCAAAGTCAGTTCCGACTGATACACGTTCACTTCATAAATACTTCTTTTGAGTATTTCGGTTTTCAATTGTCCATTGACCAGAAGTTCGTCCGGAAACAAGAAAAGGTCCTTGATTGATACCTTCTTTTCCCCGTTGTTCTCTGTCGTTACCGGATACTGGATATTCAGATAGGGACCGGTAATGGTTTGTGCAAGACTCCATTTCTCGCTTACCTCATTAATTGCTTCTTCCTGCGTGCGTCCCCGCTCGGAAATAAGATCTTCGATCATGAACATCGGTATCATCAGAAGAATGATTAATCCTCCGATAATGATAACCTTGATTGTTTTAGAGAAGCGGCGGAGGCATCCCAGCGGTTGTTGTTCCTGCACTTGCTCAGTTGATTTTTCATTGAAACCGTCCATAAGATAATAGTGTTTAGTGAATTATTATGTTGACTTTAGAAAATTCTCCAGGGCTTCAATATGAGATTTGAAGGCTTCTCTGCCTTGCTTTGTGGCCCGGAAAACAGTTCGCGGTTTTCGTCCTACAAAGCCTTTGCTGCATTCGATGTAGCCGAGTTCTTCCAGCGCACGGGTGTGGCTGGCCAGATTGCCGTCTGTCAGTGAGAGTTGTTCTTTCAGAAAATTGAAATCAGCTTCCTCATTGACCATCAGAACAGCCATAATTCCTAGCCGGACCTTACTCTCGAATGCCTTATTTATATTTTGAAATGCTTCTATCATTTATGACTGCTTTCTTTCGTAATGTAAATAGAATAGTATTCCATAGAGGATATGAAATCCACCGAAACCTATCGTCCAGAACAGTAAGGCGTGGCCTTCCCAAAAACTATCTATGACTCCCAGACAGATAAAAGCGTATCCCAACCAAGCTATATTGGCATAGGTAAATTTAGAAACATTGACCAAAGTCAGTCCATAGAATAAAAGCATGACCGAGGATAAAATGTCATAATATCCATGCAGCAGCAGAGAAATACATAAAGCACCTCCGGTCAGCATCGGAAGTGAAAAATTCCATAATGCCCGATAGGTGAGCCGGCTGAAAAACTTCTGTCCTGTCTTTTTTGATTTACAGTAGGACAGGATTCCGGCAGTGACGGCGGCGCCTACCAGTACCGACAGGGCTATGATGGCCATTAATTCCAACGCGACGATTAAATACGTGTCCGGTGTGATAACTTGTGTCGCGATGTACGCGCCGGCCAGTGCGTAAATGCCTGCCAGGATTGCGGCGAGCCCGCTGACAGAGATAAACTTTGAGGACTTTTCCATCAACTCTTTTATCTCAAAAACCGATTCTAATGCTTTATCTTTATTCATATTAAAAGTACTTTGTAGTGCAAAGTAAAATAAAACATTTAAGATGAACAAGATTTTATCTGATTATTTCAATAAACAGGTTCAAAAAAGAAGTTGGATAGATATTTCTCTATTCGGCTGCATTGGAATAGTCATAAATCTAAAAAAAATTGCTATCCCGTTCAATTTGTCATTGAGTGAGGGATAGCAACTCGTATTATAATTCTAACAATCTATTCTTTTTATCAGAATACGGAATAAAAGGCGATTTATAAAGTTACGCCTGTCTTGAAGATAGCAATTTCGCGATACCCTTTCTTTTCGTTATTAACGAACTCACCGCTTGCCACTTTGATAACGTAATCAATGAAGTGCTCGCAAGTCTTCTCCATCGGTTCGTTCTCAACGATAACCCCTGCATTGAAGTCAATCCATCCCGGTTTGTTTTTAGCCAAAGTCGAGTTGGTGGAAATCTTCATGGTCGGGACAAAAGTGCCGAATGGCGTTCCGCGTCCGGTTGTGAAAAGTACCATGTGGCATCCGCTTGCCGCAAGAGTGGTAGCTGCTACCAAATCATTGCCCGGAGCAGAAAGCAGGTTAAGTCCTTTCTTCTGCAAACGTTCGCCGTAAGGCATTACGCCGGATACATAACTCTTTCCACATTTCTGCGTACAGCCCAGCGCCTTTTCTTCCAATGTAGAGATACCACCGGCTTTGTTTCCCGGAGACGGGTTTTCGCCGACAGGCTCTCCATGTGACAGGAAGTATTCCTTGAAGTCATTAATCAGATGTACAGTCTGCTCGAACAAGTCTTTGTTTTCGCAACGGTTCATCAGGATTGTTTCCGCACCGAACATTTCGGGAACTTCCGTCAATACGCTTGTGCCACCCTGTGCAATCAGGAAATCGGAGAACATGCCGAGCAACGGGTTTGCCGTAATACCGGAGAAACCATCGGAACCACCACATTTCAGGCCTACACGAAGTTCGGACAAAGGAACATCGGTACGCTCGTCTTTAGATGCTTTCGCATATAAATCACGCAGGATTTCCATTCCTTCTTCGTATTCGTCGCCTACTTTCTGAGTGACCATGAACTTCACGCGGTCTTCATCATACTCGCCTAGAAATTCGCGGAATACATCCGGCTGATTGTTCTCGCATCCCAGACCTACTATCAACACTGCACCCGCATTAGGATGAAGCACCATGTCACGAAGAATCTTCTTCGTATTCTCGTGGTCGTCACCGAGTTGCGAGCAACCGTAGTTGTGCGGGAAAGCGACAATGGCATCCACGCCTTTGCCTTCCGTTTCGCGGCGCAGCCCTTCGGCCAATTGTCCGATGATGCCGTTTACGCAACCCACAGTCGGGATAATCCATATTTCGTTTCTAATACCTACGTCACCGTTTTTGCGGCGATACCCTTTGAAGGTAAGGTCTTTGCGGGCGATATCCAAAGAAACCTGAACCGGGTTGTAGGTATATTCCAACAATCCGGCGAGGTTGGTCTTGATGTTCGTTTCGTTCATCCAGTCACCCTGTTGTCTGGCCATCAAGGCATGACCGATGGGGTAACCGTACTTGATTACGTTTTCACCCTCTGCAAAATTCTTCAATGCGAATTTGTGTCCAGCGGGAATGTCTTCGTTCAATGTAATCTCAATGCCATCTACAGAGAGATGCTCTCCTGCCGGGAGGTTAACAATGGCAACGGCAACGTTGTCGGCAGGATTAATTCTTAAATACTTTGTTTCCATGTACTTGTTTAGTTGGATTTTGTTGTTATTTGCTATGGTAATAGTCAATTGTTTCTACTGTCAACAAGTCGATAGGCATATAGTTGATGCAAGTGACCTCTTTTTTGAAGATGAGGTGGTCGCAAAGAGCTTTTATACCGTTGGCGCCTTGTAGTTCCGGTTGCTGGGCAATGAGGAAGGAGACATTTCCTTCTTTCAGGCAGGTGACATTCCGTTCCAGAAGGTCATAGCCTATCAGATTGAAATCTTTCTTTCCGCGACTTTGCAGGTATTCGCCGACAATGTAGACTTTGGAGTTGAAGGTGATTCCGTTCTTCACCGTCGGGTGGGCACGGAAGAATTCATCCAGCATCTCGTTGTCTTCGTCGTTGCGTTCGGCATGCAAGTCGAGCTCCAGTATATTACAAGACGGATGATGCTCTTCCATGTACTGCCTGAAACCGATTTCTCTGTTCTCTTGCTGATTGGAACCTACAATACCTTCATGTATTTTACGGAAAATGACGATTTCCTTCTCGTCCCGTGCCAGTAGCATCATCATCCGTGCGGCAAAGTATCCGCTTTGGCGTGAGTTCTGACCGAAGAAGGCGAGGGGAGGAACATCCTTGATATTTGAGTCTATATATATATAAGGTATATCCAGTGCCTGCAACTGATCCGTGAATCCCTTTGTATATTGGGGAGCGGTAGGAGCTACCATGACTCCGTCAGGCTGAAGCTTCAGAATCGCTTCACTGGCATCGACAAACGAATGATAGTCGTATGGGTCGTAATAGTTGATTTTCACCGAAGTGTTGAAATCCGAATAGGTGGCGATAGCTTCATGGATACCCGACTCAACGGCTGTCCAGTATTCGCCTTCCAGGTGTTCCGGCAAAAGACAGATAAACGTATATTTCTTGTTGGATGCCAGGGCGCTGGCGTACATGTTGGGCTGATAGTCGAGTTGCTTCAGGATTTCCTCCACGCGTTTTTTGCTTGCTTCCGATACTCCGCTGCGTCCGTGAATGACGCGGTCTACCGTTCCCACTGATACATCCGCCAAGCGGGCGATGTCTTTGATTCTAATCCTTTCGGGCAATTTATTCATACGATAACCTTATTTATATAGGTATATGTGCTCGCACACAATAATAATCTTAATATTTTCGATACAAATATATAACAATTTTTGTAATTACGAAAATTGTTGTATCTTTGTGCCCGCACACGAAAGGTATGCAGTGTTAACCTTTTGATGGTTTAATAGTCATGTTATCAGTGTGTTAACCCTAAAAATAAGGCTAAAATGATAAATTGAAAGTTCATAATATTAATAACTTAGAAATTAAAACATAAAATTATGGGAAAGAAAGTCGTTACGTTAGGCGAAATCATGCTTAGATTATCAACTCCGGGTAATACTCGTTTTGTTCAATCTGACTCTTTTGATGTAGTATATGGTGGTGGAGAAGCGAACGTTGCAGTGAGCTGTGCCAACTACGGACATGAAGCTTATTTCGTAACTAAATTGCCGAAGCACGAAATCGGACAGTCTGCTGTTAACGCATTGCGTAAATATGGTGTGAAGACAGACTTTATTGCTCGTGGGGGCGACCGTGTAGGTATCTACTATTTGGAAACAGGTGCTTCTATGCGTCCTAGCAAGGTTATTTATGACCGCGCTCATTCTGCAATTGCCGAAGCCGACGCTGCTGACTTCGACTTTGATGCTATCATGGAAGGTGCTGACTGGTTCCACTGGTCTGGTATCACTCCGGCTATCTCTGACAAGGCTGCCGAACTGACCCGTCTGGCTTGCGAAGCTGCAAAACGTCACGGTGTAACTGTTTCTGTTGACTTGAACTTCCGTAAGAAACTGTGGACTAAAGAAAAAGCACAGTCTATCATGAAACCGTTGATGCAGTTTGTAGACGTATGTA
>ENA-OPTB01001371-OPTB01001371.1-human-gut-metagenome-genome-assembly--contig:-NODE-1371-length-19056-cov-4.831798_pt1 | contig 19056 bp, 19 predicted proteins | sample MGYA00241810_ERZ501911 | MGnify/ENA primary metagenome ERZ501911 (study PRJEB25962, sample SAMEA2042304) | human gut metagenome | biome: human gut; feature: human-associated habitat; material: faeces... | reverse complement strand
ACTGCTTCCAGCACAGCCGCTATACCAACTTTATCATCACCGCCTAAAGTAGTAGTTCCGTCAGAATAAAGGACTCCGTCCCTGAGCACGACCTTCGTTCCCGTTGTCGGCGGCACAGAATCCATATGTGCTTCAAAAAACAGTCCGGCTGCACCCTCTACATTGCCCGGTAAAAATGCCCACACATTGCCTGTTGTCCCGCCGATCTTCCTGCCGGCATCGTCCACTTTTACTTCCAGTCCCATTGCCTGCAGCTTCTGTACCAGCAGATCGGCTTCGGCCTTTTCGTCCTTACTAGGACAGGGCACACTGACCAGTTCTATAAATTCATTTAAAATACGTGTTTCATTAATCATCATTATTACCTCACAATTTACAGGATATTATCTATTATAGCACCGACCTGCTCCGGCAGCTACTTTTATAAATTGCCAAATAAAAAAGAGCAGGGAATCTATCCTTGCTCCTGATCAAGATATTTTTTTATGATATCTGCGGCTTCTTCCGGCATAATATCATTACATAAGTCAGTGTCATTCAAAATCGCCTGCAGGCTTCTGCTCTGCTGATAATCAAAATACTGCCATTTTAAACTGCGGCTGCTCCACATTTCCAAACCCTCTTTTAAATCACCATAACGCAGTAGAAAAAACCATTTATGATCACGGGAAGTTACTTTTTTATAAAACATATTCTCCCTCCGTTCCCCTCTGTCCTTATTATAGCACAAGAGTACCCCCCCACAAGACATACAAGAACTTTTTATCTTCGCCTGACGCAACGTTTTTGCTCAAACGTTTTGATAATCGTCCAGTTCCCAAAAATATCTCCTTTATCTGATAAATAGCTTGGCAAATAACAAAAATGTGGTACAATAATAGCGATAAATCCCGCAGACCGGACCGCTCACTCTTTTCATCCTGGCCGATACTGCAGAAGGAGCAAAAAATGAATCGTAAAGAAAAATTCAAACAGGCTAATCGGGAAGCAAATGCCACCTGGTTAGCCCTTCTTATTGTCATCGTCTTTTGGTGCGTCGCAGGCTTTGGTCTTGCTGACGTTAAGGTAGAATTTTTCCAGACGCCCCTGTGGGTCTGGGCAGGCTGCATCGGCACCTGGCTGTTTGCCATCGTCGTTTCTGTAGTTCTTGCCAATTGCATCTTTAAAGATATGGACTTGGACGACAAGGAGGATGAAATCAATGGGTAATTTCTTCCACCTCTGGCCTGTTCTTTTATTCCTTGCCTTTATGCTTGGCGTCAGCTTTTGGGTGCAGCGAGCTTCTCGCGGCGACCGCCAGCAGAACTTTGCTAAAGATTATTTTATCGGCGGCCGCAGTCTGGGCGGTTTTGTCCTGGCTATGACTACCGTTGCGACCTACAGCTCAGTCAGCACCTTTGTCGGTGGTCCCGGTATGGCCTGGGCCATCGGTTATGGCTGGCTTTATATGGCGATCGTACAAGTCGTAGTCATCTTCCTCGTTTTAGGTATTTTCGGCAAAAAGATCGCTATGGTTTCACGCAAAATTGACGCTGTTACAGTAGTCGATGTTATCCGCAGCCGCTATCAATCCGATTTGCTTGCCAATATTTCCGCGCTGGTGATCGTTGCCTTCTTCTGTGCGACGATGGTCGCCCAGTTCGTGGGAGCAGCCAAGCTCTTTGAAGCTGTTACAGGCTTCTCCTATGTCACTGGACTGACATTATTTGGCCTGATCGTTGTCTTTTATACTACTGTTGGCGGCTTCAAAGGCGTTGCCATTACTGACGCTATCTGTGCCGTCGCTATGATCATCGGCCTTTTTATCCTGTTCTTCTCAATGCTGGAAACAGGAGGCGGTTATGAAAGAATCATGACCCATATCCAAACCAATCATCCCGATATGCTGGAACCGCTTTCCCGCGGCAAAATGCCGATCTCGCTCTATATCAGCCAGTGGCTGCTTGTTGGTGTCTGTACACTGGCACTACCGCAATCAGTAGTCCGCGGCATCAGTTACAAAAACACCAAAGCCCTGCATAACGCTATGATTATCGGCACCGTCGTTATCGGCGCCATGACTCTGATCGCTACCTGGATCGGCGTCCTTTCCAAGGGCGTGCTTACCGATACCCTGCAGGCTTACGGCGGCAGCGTCGATAACATCACCCCGCTTACTATCATTGGCACCATGGACCCCTTCTGGGCCGGCATCACCATCATCGGTCCTATCGCAGCAACTATTTCTACCGTGTCTTCCCTGCTGCTGGCCTCCTCTTCCGCTATCATCAAAGACGTATATATGCACGAATGCTCCAAACGCCATAAAACAGTTTCCAATAATACGATACGTCTGTTCAGCATGGGTGCTACCGTTATCCTTGGCCTTGGAGTTTACTTTATTGCCATTGCCCCGCCCAGCGTTATCTGGAAAATAAATATGTTCGCTTTCGGAGGCCTGGAAACAGCATTCTTCTGGGTCCTGATCTTCGGGCTGTTCTGGAAAAAAGCCAACCGCACCGGCGCCGTTTTCGCTATGGCTGGTGGCGTACTCGCCTACTGCACTACTATGGCGCTGCAAATCAAATTCTTTGATCTGCACCAGATAGTTATCGGCATCGGCGCTTCGTTGATTTTCTTCCTTATCGGCAACGCCCTTGGCAAAGAACACGACGAACATATTCTGCGTATTTTCTTTCCCGAAAAGTATCGCGATTAAAAATGTTATAAAAAAGCTTCGCAGCATAAAATTACCCGCTGCGAAGCTTTTTTTGTATTTTATTTATGCAGCTCTGCTGCCTCGTCCCGGTAAGCCTCCGGCTTCCAGCCGTCAGCAAGCAATTTTACCAGCAGCTTGCCGGTATTGGCAGCATCGTCATAAGCAGTATGCCACAAACCGCCTGTATCAACGTTTTGTTCTTCTGTTGCCTTCTTCAGCCCGGTCGTATACGTATCGCCTTTCAGCAGCTTATAAGCTGCCGCCAGATCAAGATAGTCTTCAGGTAAAACAGGATTTTCCAATTTATGCCGTCTGCAGCCTTCCGCCACCACCTTATAATCCTCATCACCCCAGGCCACAAAATAAGTCTGCCCCGGTACATATAAAGCTTTGATCTGTTCAAGCATCTCTCCAAATTCTATTGCTGATTCCATATCCTTTTCAGTGATCATACAAAAATCCATTCCCTCTTTAGCCTGCTTCGGATAAAAATGCGGATGGACAAAATTTTGGATCTTACCTGTGACCGCAAGGGAATTTCCATCTATTTTCACCGCGCCGATCTCAATTATTTCTGAAAAAAATCCTCGTGGACGTCCCATTCTTTTGGTGTATTGAGTAAACTCAAAATCTGCCACAAAAAAGTCCCTGCTCATCAATCTGCCACCATCTTTTCTAAATATTTACATTAATTATAACACCATCTGCCATTAATGCACTATCTGCTGAATTTTCCGAATTATAAAATTTTGCCTAATTACTTAAACTTTCCCTAAAATAATGCTAAAATATAAAAGTTCATACTTTTATAAACAACAGGAGTGTTATAGATGCAGCAACATCAATTAAAAGGCAGCCTGATGCTGTTTTTCTGCGCCCTGATCTGGGGACTGGCCTTTGTCGCACAAAGCGTCGGAGCCGACCACGTAGGCGCATTTACCTTCAATGGCCTCCGCTCATTGATCGGCGCGGTTTTTCTGATCCCCTGCGTCGCCTTTTTTGACCGGCTTGCAGGCAGACCTTTTTCTATTTGGGGTACTGATAACAAAACAGAACGACAGGACCTTATTACCGGCGGCATCGTCTGCGGTATCGTGCTGACTATCGCCAGTACTCTGCAGCAGATCGGTATCGGCCATACCACTGTCGGCAAAGCCGGTTTTATTACTACGCTCTATATCGTTATCGTGCCCCTTTTTGGGCTTATTGTACACAAAACCGTTACCAAACTGCAATGGCTCAGCGTTTTTATTGCCGCTGTCGGTATGTATTTTATCTGTATTACCGAAAATTTCAGCGTCAATTACGGCGATATGATCATTTTGGCCTGCGCCTGCTTTTTCGCACTGCATATCATCACTATCGAACGTTTTTCCGTATTGGTAGACGGTGTGCGGATGTCGCTGCTGCAATTTGCCGTCTGCGGTATTTTAAGTCTGCCTGCCATCTTCTTTTATGAAACGCCGTCCTGGGAAGCGCTTGACCAGGCCTGGCTGCCTATCTTATACGCCGGCATCATGTCCTGCGGCATCGCCTATACCCTGCAGATCCTTGGTCAAAAATACGTCAATGTTATTTTAGCTTCCATCATTTTAAGTATGGAATCCGTCTTTTCGGTTTTCGCAGGCTGGCTGCTGCTGGGCGAACAGCTTTCCCTGCGTGAAATAGGAGGCTGCGTACTGGTCTTTGCCGCGATCCTGCTGGCACAAATGCCTCCCAAACAACAATAAAATAAAAACTTGCAGCATAAACAAAACCCGTTTCTATACAAAATATAGAAGCGGGTTTTTATCTTAACCACTGCAAAATATACGCCTGCTGCTTTAACCAACGCTGCCGCATCTGATAATCAGGTAAAACACTGGCTACACGCTGCCAAAAACGGCGGCTGTGATTCATATTGCCAATATGGCTCAGCTCATGCACCACAACATAATCTAAAACTGCCAGCGGATAAAATACCAGCCGCCACGAAAAATTCAAATTTCCCTTTATACTGCACGAACCCCAGCGTTTCGCCGCTGAAGACAGCTTCACACTCTGATAAACAACACCCATCAACTCCGCATAATGTGCTGTCCGTTCCTGCAAAACTGCTAAAGCCTGCTGCCGCAGCCATTTTTCCAGTGCCTGCTGCGGTTTGAACTGTGGACACAACAGCACTGTACCGTTTACCTGCACCTGCCCAACCTCCGTCAGACGCAGCGTATAGCTGTTATCCAATACAGATAACTGCATCCCATCGGTCAATATCAGCTGCCGCTTCTTCTGCACTGCGGCATAATGCTGCTGTTTCTGCTCTATCCACCCGGTCTTTGCCTGCACAAAATGTTCTATATCGCTCAAACGGGCCTGCAACGGTGCTCGCACCCTGCACTTGCCCTCGCTGTCGATCACAATAGCAATCGTCCTGCGTTTACTTCGTATCAACTCATAAGCTACTGTCATTCCTGTCTCCATATCTTTATGCTGTTTTTAAAATTCTGCCTAACCGCACACACGCACGATCATTTCCTTATTGTTCAACCCCGCCAGCCATTCGTGCGGAATACTGTCATAACCATAGTACAAACCTGCCAGACTGCCGGCAACGGCAGCAACTGTATCGGCATCCTCACCCAAATTTACAGCCCACAACAGACATTCGCGGTATGAATTCGTATTGGCCAGACACCACAACGCCGCTTCCAGCGTATCTACAACATAACCGCTGCTCTCGATTTCATCTGCCGGCAATTCATACACACTGCGGTCAATAATACGGCTGTAATAATGCAGCTCACGGTTATCATCTGCATCAGCCACCTGCCGCAGATCATCTACAGCCCTGATAACACCCCGCACAAGTAAAGTTGCCAGCTTAAAACGCTCCCGGTGCTGAATGATCTCACCGGCAACAGCACAATACAAAAAACATCCCAAAGTGCAGCAAATATGCGCATGGGTCAGCGCCGAAACATTACGAATGATTTCATATCGTCCTGCTGCCGGCTGTGCCTGCAAATAAAACTCTACCGGCAAAATCCGCATCAGCGAACCATTACCGCAGTTCCATTCGTTACGCGGTGCGCAGCACTCCAGAGGTACTCCGTTCAAATAATTCAGCAGCGCCTGCTTCGTTGTTGCGCCAATATCAAAGGCCACGCCTTCAGGCGTCAGATAGCCATATTCCAGCCACTTGGCAAAACGCCGCAGCAAATCATGATAATCAAGCCGCCAGTCATTTTCGCGCAGGCTTGCTAAAGTGCACAGAGTCAGACTGGTATCGTCCGACCACAGACCCTGCCTCATCTCAAGTACCGGGCTGAACTTCAGACTTTCGCGTGTTTTTCCCTGCGCCGGCTGCCCCAACGCATCGCCCACCGCCAAGCCTAAAACGCCGTTTAAAATATAATCAGTCATATTCTTCCTCGGTCAGCTCAAAACGATATTGCTGCTCCACCTCGGGATACTTTTCACGATCCACCTCAGAAGCAAACATCGCGTAAGGCCGCACATAATAAGCAAAATCATCATACAAAGCCTGATAAACAACGCACTGCTCACCTGTTTCAGTATGCTGTGCCACAACTAACACCTTATAGTCCTTCCCTTTAAAATGCCGATAGACCCTGCCTGCCAAAATCTTACGCATAACAATTACCTCATTCAATATTTAAAATTCATTCTCACAGCTGTTTTTAAAACTCGCGTTCCAGCCCTTCATGCGCCAGCTCCATATTCTCTATCGCATTTTCATTACTTTCGGCGTTAAACCCCGGAACACAATGTTTAACAGGCCAGGCGTTAACAAGCTGCCAGCGTGCCATTACTTTTTGGCAATCGTCCAAAAGCTCGATCGTCACATTTTTCCGCTCAAACTCTCCACGCTCAACCCTTTCAAACCAATCCGTTAAATACCGCGAAACAGATGTGCCCCATCTCAGTGTTGCGTTACCATACTTTTTTAATCCCGGCATTTTCACAGGCGTGCCTGCCTGATGATCACCTGCCCGGTATTCTATGGGCTCGTCAGCCATCTCAGGTGCTGAAACTTCTGAAAAATACCCTACTGCTTTACCATCTATCAAAACATTAAAATTATATTTTTTAAAAGGATAGCCTGTTGCCATTTGCTCTCACTCCTTTATAATTGCCGCCCGATATTCTCATGCAGCCTGTATCTATATTTTACCCTATTTCAGCTTCAAGTTACCAGCGAAATAATTATGAACTTCAAATAAAAAACAGCCTACAGCAGTTATCATAAGCTACAGACTGTCTAAAGTACAGTTCTTTAATACTTTTATCGGCTCAGCTACATAAAATCTAAAATCGTTACCGGCAACAACTGCATCCCGAAGGCTGGTAAAATGACCAGCAGAACATCGGCAACCAGTAAAATCACCGTGCTCCAGAACAACAGCTTACTTAAAATATGTTCATCCCGTTCTTCTTCAGTAAGATTGCGCAGAATAACATTTTCGACGAGAAAGCTGGCAGCGCCATAATAAAGCCCTATCACCGCCAAGCTCATAACTGCCGTTCCCAGCTCACCGCTTACTTTGATCCTCATAAATTTCATCCCCTATCTTGTGTATGTTTTTTACTTTGCCAACCGTTTTTTTACCTGCTGCATTTTAACTTTCAAATCAGTAAAATTAAAACTGCTGAGCTGCGTCCACAAGTCATTTTTACCCTGAATGGAAACAGTCGTATATTTTAGTACCGGAAAAACACCAAATAATCTGTATGTCGTATCTTCGATATCGATACTCTCAATATCCTTATACAAATATACTCCGGCTCTTGTTAATACCCCGCCAAAAATTTCCAGCCCGTTTTCATAAATATCTACTCTGTAGCTGCCGTCCTGCCAAAAAAATACAGCAGCCGTCCCCACTGCGCAAGTTGCTAAAATCAGCGGCATCATACTTATTCCACCGTCAATTACCGCCATAACCGCCATCAGCAGAAGAAATCCTATCACCCCTGTCGACATCAGCCTGTTCGACTTCACCACATCAAGCAGCCCCCGCAGTCCAGTACTGTTTGCATCCATCCAAACACCTCACCTATAGTTTTGCTTAACAATATAGCATATATTATTTGCAAAGTCACTATCCAGATTAAAAGTTAACAATCAGCTAAATCTAAACAGCCCGGCGCCTATCCTTTGAAAAATAACAAAACATTGCCAGCAATGACTATCTGTGTTATAATCTCACTTGATATTGATGAGCCGATATCTTTTGCTCCGCCTGGAGCACAAAGCACCTGTGTTTTCACGCAGGTGCTTTTGACTTTTATGCTTCAGCATATCCGCAAATTTGACAGCAATGCCGTAATAAATAATAAAAAACAAACCCTATAACTTCTGACGAAGTTATAGGGTTACTTTTCAATCTGGTGGAACTAACTGGACTCGAACCAGTGACCCCCTCGATGTCAACGAGGTACTCTAACCAACTGAGCTATAGTTCCGCAACGATGTTATTTTAGCGCAGAATCACCTTTTTGTCAAGCTGTGACAGCGTAAAAATCAATGTCCCCAGGCTGTCCGGCAGTTTATTCCCGTATCGTAACTTTAGTACCGACCTCGACATATGGCAGAAGCTCCAGCAGCTCGCCGTTACGCATCCGCACACAACCTTCAGAAACCATCGTACCAATGGATTCCGGCGCATGTGTACCATGAATACCAATCCCGTCCCAGCCTGTTACCAGAGAAATGAAATTAGGCCCGTAAGCCCCTTTAATCTCACCTTTGCCGTCGCCGAAATCATGCGTCCAGTACGATGCGTCTAAAATCTCGTCCACCTCAAAATTACCTGTCGGCGTAGTCATATCGCCGGCACGCTGCTTTTGACCCTGTTTTGCCCCAACAGCAACGCCCCATTGCTTAATTACTTCGTTATCCTTCAGCACATACAGCTTGTACTCACTTTTATCTATCAATATCGTATAAGCAGGTTTAACAGCTTCCGGCTGCTTTTGCTCCTCTTTAGGAGGCTCTGCAGCAGAGGTTTCCGGCTTGACCTCCTGCCCTGGCTGCTCAGCAGTCTGCGCCGACTGCTGCTGAGATGTCTGCTGCGGCACCTGCTGTTCTTTACTCAGCCCGTCTAGATACCATATAGCAGCCGAAACCAGCACACCGATCAAAATTATTACAGCGGCGATCTGTTTCTGCTGACGCTGCCGGCGCCTGACACTTTCTTCCTTAAACTGGTCTTTATAAGATTTGCTCACAGTAACATCTCCTTTATGTTTTTATGGTATAACCACCGCCAGTTTTTGTCAATCGCTGTAAAAATATTTACTAGCAGGTGCAGCCGTGTTAAAATATAAATAACTATTAACCTTTGATGACGGAGGCCCATATGGAAAACCTGACTGTAAACTTTCAGCTGCCTGCCGCTGCAGTTTTTGTCCCGCTACTGCTGGACGACGGACACGGCGATTATAACCGCAGCTACGAACAATACGAAAACAACGACATAGATTATGCAGATTATTCGACCGACCACCGCGATAACAACTATCGTAACTTTGAAAAGAAAAAACGTAAAAAGACACAAAAAGAAATCGTCGCCGATATTTTAAAACGATGGGATTAAGCACAACAAAACCACTCAACTATAAAAGCTGAGTGGTTTTTATATTGCCAGCTTAACCTGTTACCTGCTTTATAACAACATGCAAAAGCAGCTTGCAATTTCTGCCCGCCGCTTTCACAAGCCTGCACCCCTCACTTATACATTGCTAATATTCCCCTATAACAATGCAAAGTTATCAAAACGTCCATCTGGCGCCGATGTTCCACTGCCAGTCTTTAGTAAAATCACTGCCTGAGCTGCGTTCCACATCCAGATAAACATGACTGTTTTTACCTGCGGCAAAAGCGGCGCCAACACCATATTCAAACCAGGTATCGTTAAAGGTATCGCCAACCTTAACTCCATCCCTGCCGTCATACATCGTTACATCATAACCGCCGCCGAACTCATGCAGCAGATTGGCCTTAGCATAAACGACGCCTTTGCTGCCGACCTCTTTGCCGATATTGAATCCGATACGTCCGACAGCGCTTTTGATACCGCTCTGGCTTACTTCGATACCATTACTGGTAGTATAACTGTCACCGCCCAGATAACCTAAAGTAAACTGGGCCTGCGGCTCGATATACCAGCCGTTGTGCAAGACATTTTTCCGGCCGTATTCAGCACTCAGCGATACGCCAGTATTGTTAAAATCACCGGTGATCTTATTATTTTTCGTATCGTACACCTTAAAATCATTCTCCAGATTACTGACTTTAAACACCACATCCAAATAATGCCCTTTACTGCCGATTTCCGTATTATAGAAACTGATCGCCTTGCTGCTGTTGTCGCCGCTGCCACGATTGTAGCTGCTGTCGCCGTCAACATAGCTTACCGCCGCCCCCTGATAACGTATCTTGTCGTCAGTATTTTTAGTTATGGTATCGTAACCCAGCTCGTAAGAAGTATACTTGTTTTCAAAATCAAATTTTCCGTCACGGCCGATTTTTGTTCCCCGCAGCCGGAACCAGGCCCCCTGGGCTTCTTCGCCATTATGCCGCAGCTCACCCATACGCTGCAGCAGCTTGTCGTTTTCTGTCCGCCACGTGTGATAGTTCAGCGCATTGGCTGCAAGGATCGTATCCGTACTGGTAGTAGGCTGATCAATATTCGTTACCTGCTTCAAATACCAGTCCTTAGTATAATTACCACTCGTATCGGCAGTATCCTGATGATCCAGCTCATAACGCTTCCAGTACAGCGTCCCCTCACCATCTACAGCGGCAAAACTGCCGTTATGGTTATTGACAGTCGCCAGCACCGTACCGACGCCTTCTTCCCCTACAGGCGTATAACCATTGACCTCGTACAAATCAATATACTGCGTCCCGGTCAACGTATCGGTAACATACAGCTTGTCGCTGTTCAACGAATTCTGACTGGCATCGATATCCATTTTGATAACGCCGTTCTCACCGCTGAGATTATCTACCGTCAAAGTGCTGAAAGTATTACTGTCGTGAGTCATATCCACTATCGAATTATCGTTATGCAAATGCGTCAGGTTAGAATCACCAGTCACCTTCCAATAGGAAGCCTCCTCCAGCGAAATATTAGTTTCAGCTGTACTGGCAGTGCTTATCCAGCCCTCGATAAACGATCCGCTATTAGCAGTAAGATCAACTATGCCGCCACTGTTATTAAGGATATTGCCGTAAATATTATATTTGCCCGCATTACCCACCACGCTGCCGTTATTATAAGTATAAATAGCATAACTCGCAGTACCGCCCTCAGTCGCACTGATAACAGCTCCATTTAATACAGCCTCGCTGCCAGTGCCTTGCGCCAACACACCTGCTGCCCATTGGCTTCCATCATCCGCACTGACGTTAATAACAAGATCCTTAGCTGCCTCAAACTTCCCTTTATTAAATACAAATACTCCCAACGCCACGCCATCCCTGCTGTTAGCAATGATAGAAGCATTTTCCCCCAAAGTAACCTTAGCGTCGTTAAAACCAACCTCGACTCCTCTGGTATCCTTTCCGCCTGTAACAAATAACCTCAACCCATCACCAACAGAAATAGTAGCTCCGTCATAAGAATCGATACCATAAGTCCAGCCAGTTCCCGCATTGATAACATTCAACTCTAAATTATCGCCAACTTCAATAATACCTGAATCCATTGTCGCATTATCACCGGCATACATACCCTTCATCACATTAGGCTGATTATTGGAATCCAGACCGCTGACATTACCGGAAACAGTGATTTTAGAATCATCACCGATTTTTACAACTCCGGAAGCATATGTCTTAATACCATAAACATCCAGATTATGTACCGTTCCTGAAGTATCAATAAAATTCATCTCGATCTGCTTCAGGTCAATCGTGCTGTTATAGCCAAAAATACCAATAGAATCGTAGCCACTGTTTGTAGAGTTGGCAAAACCATTAATATCCAGCTTGATAGCACCGCTATTATAAATAAAATCATTACCACTGGCATAAATGCCCTTCGTAACATGGCTAATGCTGCTGGAGTCGATAGACGCTATTCCCCCAAGCGCCTCCAACTCACTTATTGTCGAAAATGGCTGATCGACACCTTCAGCAGCCCACACCACATTATTTAATGACATTGCTAAAACGCTTGCCAAGACTGCTTTTTTAATTACATCTTTTTTCCTTTTCATAGTTTAACCCTCTCCTTTACAATTGCTCTTGGTTTTTCATTCGCTTATGCAAATCAACTAAAACCATAGATACTTCGCTTATAGTATAACAAATTAACTGCTTTAACAAGTTATTCTCATCAGTTTATCACTTCATTTCTGAATTATCACAGCAATTTTTGTGTGATACAGATGCTTTATCCGTTCTTTACCTTTAATGCTTTTCGTTTTTAACAAAATTATTACCACTAAAAGATTGTAAATATAACTGTTAAGTTATAATAAGTTACGCATAATAAAATAATTAAAAAAAGCACAGACCAATATAGTCTGTGCTTTTATAATCTTCTCAAATCTAAATACTGCAATAAAGAAACGATATCTTTATCAAAAAAAATCAATCAAAATTCAAACCTTACTCCTGCGTTTACCTGCCATTTTTTCTGGATATCGGCGCCAAAGCTGCGTTCGATATCGCCGTATAAATGACTGCTGTTGCCAAGCTTGATATTACCACCCAAACCAAGCTCAAACCAGGTATCGCCATAATCCTGCGATTCACTCAATGTTTCCCCATTGCCCGCCAGCATCCTGACATCACGGTTACCGCCAAACTCATGCAGCATATTCACTTTAAGATATACATCGTTGCCTGACGCATCTTTTTTGCCTGCTACTACGCCCAAACGTCCAATGCAGCTGTTTACACCGCCCATATAAACATTATTGCCACGATCAGTCGTGTAGCTGCTGCTTCCTAAACGCCCTATGATCACCTGGGCCTGCGGTTCGATAAAAGTCCCCTGTGCTTTATTCAGCTCTATGGTTTTTCCATATTCCACACTCAGGCTATACGCATGGCTTTTTGCCTTGGCCTTATCCGGATAATCGCCATAGGATCTGATGTCCGTATCAAACTGTCCGAAGCGAGCCACTACATCTGTATAGCTGCTGTTATCCCCATGCCAGGTTCCATAAATACTGCCTGCAAAAAGCTTGTCTTTACCGCTGCCATAACTGTAACTCGTATGCCCGCTGCCATTTTCAACTGCAAAACCATAAATGCTTTTGGCATTGGCTGCCTTATCATAACCAAGCTGATACATATTAAAGCTGCCGTCAAAATTACCGCTGCCAAACTTCCCGCCGATATAACGGCTCCAGATACCGTCACTCTCTACTTTAGTATCTCGATAATTATGCAGATCGCCCAAACGCTTACGTAAAGTATCGCCAGTATTACGCCAAAGCGCATAATTACCATCTCCACTTTCTAACAAAACTTTTGTATCATTGTTGACCTGTTTGGCCATCTTCGTTAAATACCATTGATCTTTGGTTCCCTGCGAGCCATTTGTCAACGTAACATTTTCACCATTTTCAAGCGTCGGTGTCACATCCCACAAGCCGCCGGCATTAAGGTTTTTGCCTACAAAATTTACATTTTGGCTGGCATCGGTTATTAAAAGTAAATTCTTAGCTCCGGTAACCGTATGCCCATTGACCAGACTGGCATCTTTGACCTGTACATAGGTCGTACCGCCTGCCGAACTAGTAATATTCACCTTATCGCCGGTTTCAGCTGCAAGGTCGGTATCCATTATAAAGTTACCGCCGGTGCCGCTGTAATCAGTAATAGCTAATTCTGTTGCAGCTGTATCGTCAAAAGTCATATCTACTGTCGCGCCATTGTTTATCATAAGACTATCAACTGAGTTGACACCAGCAAATTCTGATACTCGCCAAAGCGCACTATTATCCAAGTTCACGACAGCTTTGCCACTATTTTGCGAAAAAATAAAACCTTCTAAAACAGAATCTGCTCTATCTAAAGTCAGGTTCAGATTACCATTGTCTACAGTAATGCCGCCTTTTATGACCACCTGCTTGCCGCCGGACTGATTGATATTGATCGTACCATTATCTTTTATACCAATGGCCTTATTATGCTCATAAGTATCCTTGGTATTATCCTTATTGATAAAAACATCATTTTCAAAGTTTACACTTGCACCACCTTTTGCAACAACTGCATTACCCGCAGTTCCGGTTGCAAAAGATATATCTGCCACACCTTTTATTTTTGCTGTAGAACCTTCCTTTTGAACCCACAACCCACCTTTGGAATTTGTACCTGACACATTTATTTTCAATGAATCCTCCATTTCAATTTTTCCGCCCGAAGAAACCATAATACCGATATTAGACCCGGTATCGCCGCTCACTTTGACAGACAAAGCCCCTTCAAACAAGGCACTGCTGTTTTGCTGGATCAGTATCCCATTATTCCCGGTCTGCATATTTCCGCCAACTGTTTCGATAGATACTCTATCCTTAGCATGGAACAGACTATTATTTCCAGTCGTATATATTCCAAAAACCTTATTATGAGTTGCGCTGGCATAAATATCCACCGCATGATCAAAATTCACAACGCCGGCAGCTACGCAGGTTATTGCAGCATGAGTAGCATTTGCATCTAAGTCCGTACTCGTACAGGTCAGTTTAGTGTAGTTATTTTTAAAATTTATCGTACTGCCAATATTAGCTCCGTTAGCCAATATCCCCTCTACCTTATCTCCATCTGCTACGGATCCTGAAAAAATTATATCGTTACCAGTAAAATCTAAGGTAGCACCTGCATAAGCGTAGGCAATAGCATTGCCTTGGCTGGATGGTTTGCCGCTGCCAAGTATATTCAGGGTTCCCTGCGCATTGATTGTAACATTTTTGTTTTGATCAATAGTAATAGCCGGCTGCTTATCCATATTCTGATTGATCGTATGATTGTCAGTAAAATTTAACGTGGTACCATCGGCTACATCCTGTCCATCCACTATAGCGGCTTCTGCTATCGGGAGCGCGGATGTCCCCCCCAGATATACACACGACATTGTCAGCAACGATATCATTACCTTTTTGCTTAAAACTTTCTTATTCATCTTCTTTCACTTCTCTTTCATCTCTTTTCTTTAGGATTAGGCCTTTGTTTATAACAGGAATAACTGCAGTAATACTGCCGTTTTCTTCCTACCAAAGCAGTATAGACATGATATGTTTTATTGCAGCCAAATTCACGGCCGCAGATCGGGCAGGTAACAGTTAATCCTCTAAATACTGTTTTATTATCTTTGTATGCAGCATCTTCATAAATCTCGCTATACATCTGAAGCAGCTCCTTTAAAATTACTCGCTGCAGCGTACGAGCTTATATCTTTTGACTTTTTCTTTCTTTTTACCCAACTCATCGTAATTTTCAGGATCAACGAGTTCATCCAGTGTGCAGTCAAAGATCCTTTTTAGCTTTAATAATGCCTTTAAACTCAGCATCACTCTGCCATTTTCGGCGTTGCTTAAATGTGTTTGCGATATACCCAGCTGCTCGGCTAACTTCGTCTGATGTATACGCCGCTTGATCCTTCTGATTTTTATTGCTTCACCAATTTTTAATAAATCCAAGCCTTCCATTTTTCACCTCTTCCAGTATATATTTTTCTTCTTTTGCAAAAGTTATTTTGCTGTTTTCTGCAATTTTTTCAATTATTTAATATTTTCTTTTATTATACAAATATTACCATATTCGTCCCCCCCTGCAAGACATTTTTTGTTCGCTTTTTTAAAAAATTTGTTCAATGGTCTTGCAACTGGTAATTTTTAGGTGTATTGCAGACATAAAAAAGCACAGGCCTTTTAGGTCTGTGCTTTCTGTATATTCTATAATTATTCTAATAAATCAGCTAATACCATAGTTAGCCTGCCTTAACAATAAACTATACACTAAACTTTTTTATCTTTTTTCTTTAGGATTAGGACGTTCTTTATAACAGGAATAACTGCAGTAATACTGACGCTTTCTTCCTACCAGTGCTGTATACACATGGTATGTTTTATTACAACCAAATTCACGGCCACAAAGAGGGCAGGTCATCATAAGACTTCTGCAGACATCAATACATCTTTCTTTACTTATTGCTTCTTCCCATGTATTGAAATACATACCTACATCTCCTCTTTTTCATAAAACTGGTCACTAAGAAGTTATGCACTTTTTAGAACTTCCAAACAAAATTTACATTAGCTGTTAAACCTTGTTTTTTACCAACCCAACCTTGCAGTCCGAGGTCTATGGCCGGGTCGTTAGCGCCTTTAGGCTGCCAAATATAACCTGTTTCCAACATACCGCTGCTGCCTTTGATACTTGGCGAAGGTGTACTAAACCCTTTGACGCTGGCTCTGGCTTCGCCATCAAATTCATATTCGTAGGCAAGTCCTACATAACCGGTTGTGCTGACTCCATAATCTTTGCTTAGCCGCCCGCCAATGCGTGCCCTTATACTATCAACAGCGTCAAAGTCGTATACTTCGCCGTTCCCTTCGCCACCCAAAGCCGCACTATCGCCATTTTGATGATTATAAAGCAGTTTTGCATATATATCAGCTTTTACTGTTTCATTCAATTTACTTACTTTACCTAATCCCAAATGTGCACCATAGTAAACGCTACTGCTGTCATAAGACGAAAATACTGTGCTGCCGCCGGCGCCGACCATATCCCCGCTGGCATAATCTGCTTCCAACCGGCCATAGCGCACGCTGCCTTCATAATACATACCGGTTTTATTGTCCTGTCGGGCAAAAAGGCCTAAACCGTAATATTTGGTATTGCCGTCGCCGCGAATACCACTGTCAAGATACGTGGTATAGTTGCCCCAACCACCTTCTATAAAAGGACCATACGTCAACTGTCCCGATGCACTGTTTACCGTCTTCGCAGTACCCAAAACGATATTATAACCGGTCACATCAGCATGCGACCCGCTTTTATAGCGCATTTTGCCCGCATTAGCTGCACCAAAAATAGGATTATTTTTTTCTCCTACAGCAGCTACTCTAACGGCATCAAGAATACCTTTGTCTACCAGCAGATCGCTGCCGCTGTTCAAAAAACCTAACGCTGCTGTTTGCGTTTCCACAGGCGACTTACTTTGCTCAGTTGTTCCTGTTGTACCTTGAGCGATATTAGTAACTTTAGTCACCAGATCATGGTCTTCGTTTTTTAGTACTGTTTCAAAATCATAAACTATGCTGACGCCCTGCTGCAATTTGCCATAAGTTACGTCACCTTCGGTGATAGTACTTTTTTCATTATGAATCAATGTAATTTCTTCATCCAATTTCAATACAGGCGCACTGCCAAGCACGCCAATATTAACTGTACTGCCACTTAAATCCAGGCCTGAACTATTATCTTTTAACGTCAAAACAGTTTCGCCTGCCGCCATATCTTCCGGTAAATAAAAGTTATAAGCATCAAAGTTTTTGATATCTCCTACCGAAATGTTTTTGGTATACAGATTAAGCTTATTGTCAGCTACGCTGCCGCCATTATTGCTAAAGCCGCCATATAATATTACATCATCAGCAAAAGTAGGCACAGTACCGTTATTCCCCTTGATGTTGATTTCATTCCCTGTTACTGCGCCGCTTTCAGTATACGCGCCATAAATTTCTTTTTCCAATGTACCGCCGCTGATTGTTACACTGTTACCGACAGCATCGCCGCTTCCTTCAGTATAGGCACCAAAAACTGCCGCCTTAATAGTACCACCATTAATGGCAACTTTGTTTTCGCTCAGCTTGCCAGTTCCCTTTTTTTCATTAACAGCACCGCTGATCATAACATTGATTTCAGTAGTCTCACCGTTATCTTCTTCAATTACAACTTCATTTTTTTCAAGATCACCGGTCCCTTTAGAATAACCACCATAAATGCCGCCAGCGCCAGTTCCTACTGGCATAGTAACACCGCTTACTCTAACTTTATTTCCGCTGACTGCGGCATTACCTTCTCCTCCACCACTGTAAATTTCTAAAACCAGTCCTCCAAAAACCAGTACATTATCGCCAAAAGTTCCACCGCTGATATCAACACTGTTGCCTGTAATTGCTGTATTGCTGCCTTCCCCATAAGCTCCGGCTATCCAGCACTTATTGCTGAAGTTTCCATCTTTAATGATCACACTGTTATTTTTTAATGTAGCCTTCTTGCCAGCACCATATGCGCCATGGATGGCATTCTTAATGGTAGCGTTGGCGTTTTGAACAAGCACAGCGTTACCTTCGCCATAACAACCGTCATATGCACCTGTTACCCAGCCGCCATAAACAAACTTTAAATCAATATTATTAGTTCCATTAGCACTGCCTACAGTTACCTGGTTATTTGTAACCTGTTTCGCTTCTCCGCCAATGACGCCTTGTAAACTCATCTCAATATCGTAATTATCAGCATCGCTGCCAATAAATATTTTATTTCCATCGACTCTCTGTCTAGATTTACCGCCAACGACATGACTATTACCACTATGGTTAATGCTTATTGCCTGTTCTGTTGCAGTAATGTAAATCTCATTATTATTAGCCTGGCTATTGGGATTACTACTGGTACCACTCTCACCGCCATAGACTGCGGCAGCAAGCGTCCCTCCTGTAATATAAACTTTATTATTATCTGCATTATCACCACTTGTTTTACCACCCCATACATTATTCCCTGCATCGCCATTAATATATAGAATGTTACTGCTGGCAGAGCCAGTTCCCTTTGTATAACCACCGTACAGAGCGCTGCCAATGCTGGTACCACCCGTCACAGTCACAGTATTGCCGTTAACATTACCTGTATTGCCACTATTACTGATATACCCGCCATAGACATTTTTTGTTACATTAGTATCAATCACAACAGTTTGATTAGCAGCGTCACCTGTTACAGCAGTTACTACCTGCCCTGTATAATCTCCTGCTGCCGGTATATCTGCCGTTCCGCCTGTATTAGCTGCCCAGACAGGTGCGCTTGCCGCACTGGTCAATGACAAAGTGACTGCCATAATTAAAATCTCTTTCTTCATCCATATCTCTCCCTATTTTTTATATTTCGTTATCTGTATAAAACTTTACTCATATCTACTACGCTTTTATTACTGCTTAAAATATAATGCAAATAATCTTTTTCATTAATCAGTCATCACTGCGAATTATACATCTGAAGCACCTCCTTTAAAATTACTCGCTGCAGCGTACGAGCTTATATCTTTTAACTTTTTCTTTCTTTTTACCCAACTCATCGTAATTTTCAGGATCAACGAGTTCAT
>ENA-OPTB01001370-OPTB01001370.1-human-gut-metagenome-genome-assembly--contig:-NODE-1370-length-19065-cov-3.521988_pt1 | contig 19065 bp, 10 predicted proteins | sample MGYA00241810_ERZ501911 | MGnify/ENA primary metagenome ERZ501911 (study PRJEB25962, sample SAMEA2042304) | human gut metagenome | biome: human gut; feature: human-associated habitat; material: faeces... | reverse complement strand
GGGATATTGCAACGGTAAAATGAATGATTCAAGCCTTCCGTTCGACTATACCCTCAACGATCACAGCGAACGGCGGCAACCGGATTCTCTATACACTCAAATTCGTTCTTTGAAAAAAATAATATATCCGACAGGCGGTTACATGAAAATCAATTACGGGACTCACGAATTCGAGAAACCTGACCCGACAGATATGTCTTACGGTGCCGGCTTACGAATCAACTCTCTCGAAATATACGATCCGCTATCCGCAAAAAAAATCACCAAACATTACCGATATGAATCTCCGAGATACATATCCAGAAAGACTCTTTCCAATCACGTTCCTTATATCCCGATAAGTTCAGCCGATTTCATTACATATTCCGAAACCGCACTGTCTGCAGGTAAAGATGTCACCTATTATTACCCTCCCTCATATCAACCGGGAAATACAAAACAAGGAGTACATGCCTTTGATGTGATAATAAAATCAGCAACATATTTCACCTTTCCCAACACAAAAGATTTTCATGTATCCATCCCTGTCTATTACAAAAAAGTGACCGAATATACCGAATTCGGCAAAACCGAATACACTTTCGATTATGAACCTTATACGATGAGTCCGCAAATCTATTCAGGCATTCAAGACAACTCTTCTATCTACACTTGTCCCCAATTATTGACTCAACGAGAATATAAAAAAGACAATAACGGATATACACTTATCAAATCCGTAGAAAACAGATACCAGTCGAATATAGAGTCACTCCCCGGAGTAGAAATCGGTATTTCCGGCAGATATGTATCTACCGTTGCAGGAATCCCTCAAAAATCAGGTTATCAGAATGGAACTTCAGATGTAGCTTTATTGAATAAACCAGTAGGACTGGTAATCGATTCTGAAGACATAATGTACATCGGTGACTCAGAGAATGCTGCCATTCGCCGTTTAGCTATTGAATAACAAATTCCAAACTTTACATTTATTATTATGAATAGAGTATTAATATTATTCGTTTTGTTTCTTTCATTAGCTACGATGCTTTGCGCACAAGAGGAGCAGAACTTTATATTGTTCGGTACAGTTTACGATGAGATGAATGAACCGATTCCGGGAGCTAATGTGTATGTTAAAGACAAACCGGGTGTGGGTGTCACAACAGATATTGACGGAAACTTTAAATTGAAGGTCAATCAATACGATGTTTTAGTCGTTTCTTTTTTGGGATATGAAAATTTTGAAAAACGTTTAGTCAATAAACAGGCTAATTTGAAGGTGACTTTAAAGCCTGCATCCAAAGAAATAGATGAAGTAGTGGTAGTAGGTATGGGTACACAGCGTAAAGTTAGTGTGGCCGGTGCAATCTCTTCAATTAAACCGGCAGAGTTGGATGTGCCGTCTACTAATATCGTAAATACCTTAGGGGGGCGTGTTCCCGGTATTATTGCAGTGCAACATAGTGGAGAGCCGGGGAAAAATATTTCGGAATTTTGGGTGCGTGGTATAGGAACCTTTGGCGCCAGTAGTGGTGCATTGGTTTTGATTGATGGATTGGAGGGCGATTTGAGTCAGATTGATGCAGCCGACGTTGAGAGCTTTTCTGTATTGAAAGATGCATCGGCAACAGCTGTTTATGGTAGTCGTGGTGCTAATGGTGTAGTATTGGTAACAACTAAACGCGGCTTAGAACAAAAATTAAAAATAACAGCGCGTGCTAATTTTACTGTTTCACAGTTAAAACGTTTGCCGGATTATGTTGATGGTTATCAATATGGTTTGCTGGCAAATGAGGCAAAAGCGGCTTCCGGTGAATCGCCACTATATAATTCAACGGAGTTGGAAATCATTAGAGACGGGCTGGATCCTGATTTGTATCCGAATATAGACTGGCAGGATGTTATTTTGAATCCTACATCTTTCCAACAGACTTATTATGTCAGTGCACAAGGAGGCAGTACAGTAGCTCGATATTTTGCCAGTTTGGGTATGTCGAATGAAAGTTCTGCTTATAATGCTTCCGATGATAGTAAATATAATAAAGGTGTAGGTTATGATACATATAATTACCGATTGAATTTAGATGTTAATCTTACAAAGACTACTCAAGTTCATGTTGGAGCTACCGGATATATGTCGGTTAATGATCGTCCGAGTATGGGACAACCATACAATAGAGGACAGAGTTTCACTGATTGGCTATGGAGTTCGCAGGCAAAAACTACACCTGTAAGTTATCCACTACGCTATTCAAATGGTCGTTTACCTGCAGTAGCCGAAAAAGATGAGATTTCTCCTTATGTATTACTAAATTATACTGGAAGTACAAAAGAGCAAAAGAATCGCAATATGGTTTCTTTGGGAATCAATCAAGACCTGTCAATGATTACGAAAGGACTGACGGCGAAATTGCAAGCTTCGTGGGATACGCAAGGATTGCATGGAGAAAGCCGGAATAAGATGCCTGAATTATGGCAAGCTTCCGAACGCAATTATAGAGGAGATTTGATTATGACTCGTAAAGTACAAGCGACTCCAATCAGTTACACATCAATGTCGTGGAACTGGAGAAAGATTTATATGGATGCAAGTGTTAACTACGATCGTGTATTTGGTGATCATCGTTTGGGTGGATTATTATTCTATTATATGGAAGATACTTCAGAGTCTGGAGCGAATAGCAGTATGAATGCTATCCCAAAACGTTACCAAAGTCTTTCGGGACGTTTCACTTATGGCTTTCAGGATGCTTATTTCTTTGATTTCAACTTTGGATTGAATGGTTCCGAAAATTTCAAGCCGGGCGAACAGTTCGGTTTCTTTCCTTCAGGAGCTTTTGCATGGGTGCCTACTTCATATAAATTTATGCAAGATAACGTAAAGTGGTTGAACTTCCTTAAGTTCCGTGCTTCTTATGGTGTGGTTGGTAACGACCGAATATCCAATAGACGATTTCCTTATTTAACGCTTATTAAAAGAAATACGGGTACCATCAATCCTTGGGGAGGAACCGGAGGTATTGAGGAAGAACAAGTAGGAGCAAATAATTTGATGTGGGAAAAGGCAAAAAAGATGGATTTTGGTGTAGATCTCCATTTATTTGACGATAAGTTTACAGTAACTCTTGACTATTTTAAAGATAAACGTGATGGAATTTTTCAGGAACGTCAAGTGATTCCCGATTACGTGGGTCTTATTCAAAAACCTTATGGTAATGTGGGGAGTATGAAGAGTTGGGGAGCTGATGGTAATTTCGAATTTTACCATAAACTGGCAAAAGATATGTATTTGACTTTACGTGGAAACTTTACCCTATCTAAAAATAAAGTATTGAATTGGGAAGAAAATAATCACCCGTATCCATATATGAAAGCTAATGGATATGCAAACGGAGTTCAACGCGGATTGATAGCATTAGGTTTATTTAAGGATCAACAAGATGTTGATATGAGTCCTCAACAGTTTGGTACAGTGCGTCCTGGTGATATTAAATATAAAGATGTGAATGCTGACGGAAAGATAACTGATGATGATAGAGTACCTTTGTTTGCTAATTCTGGAATACCTCAACTAATGTATGGATTTGGTGCGGAGTTGCGTTATAAAGACTTTACTTTAAATGTATTGTTTAAAGGTACAGGGAAAAATATGTTTTTATATGGTGGACAAAATAGCGACCGTTTTGATGGCTACATACCTTTTAATAGAGGAGCACAAGGTAATGTATTGGCAATAGCTGCCAATCCGGCTAATCGATGGATCTCTGCTGAATATTCAGGCAATCCTGCTACAGAGAATCCTAATGCCCGTTTCCCTCGATTGTATTATGGAAAGAATGAGAATAATAACAGAGCTTCTACTTTTTGGATGGGAAATGCCCGCTATTTAAGACTGCAGGAGTTAAGTTTGAATTATAACTTAAAAATGCCCGCTTTGCGACGTGTATTAGGAATTCAGTCTTTGGATATACAGTTGATGTGTGAGAATTTGGCAGTGTGGGATTCTGTAAAATTATTCGATCCGGAGCAAGCGAATGCATGTGGACAGGCATATCCAATACCAGCTCGCTATTCTCTACAGTTATATTTGAATTTTTAAAATAAGTATCAATTTAACAGAAAGCAATTCATGAAAAAATATATTTTAATATCCTTTGTCTGCTGTCTCGTGGGGCTGTTTAGTGCTTGTGATTATTTGAATGTAGACGATTATTTTGAAGACACTTTTAAGGAAGACTCCATTTTTTCTAATAAGAATAATTTAGAGTACTATTATAATGGTGCTGTGGCGTTATTGCCAAAAGAAGGAAGATTATGGCATTGGGGCTCTACTCCCGGTGTGACCGGTTCGGATGAAGCAGTCACTTGCGGTTCTTTTTCTAATGGTTTTGTAGAAGTTTCTTTCTCTGGTACACAACTTACTACAGATCGTATTTCTGCTACTTCGATGGGTGGATGGGATTGGAATTTCAATATTTGGCCCAATTGTTATAAGATTATTCGTAAGATGACTATTGCATTACCTCGTATTAATGAGGTTCCGGATGCAACTATTTTCGACAAAATGGAGTTGGATGGAAAGTTACGTTTCTTAAGAGCGTATGCTTATTATTTGATGGTAATGCAATATGGACCGGTCATTATTCTGGGAGATGATGTGCTAAATACTAATGAAGATACTGATTATTATTCATTGACTCGTAGTACTTATGACGAATGTATTGATTATATCTGTTCTGAGTTCGAAAAAGCAGCTAATGGCTTGCCTGTCAGCCAACCCATTGATAAAATTGATGCTCCTACAAAAGGTGCTGCGCTGGCTTTGGTAGCCCGTTTAAGATTGCAAGCTGCAAGCCCGTTATTTAATGGTGGCGAAGCTGCACATAAATATTTTAGCAATTTTGTTCGTAGTACGGATGGTGTACATTATATATCTCAAAAGTATGATGAACGTAAATGGGCACTAGCCGCAGCGGCTGCTAAAAAGGTTATGGACTTGAATGCTTATGAACTGCATGTGGTGAAAGATCCGTCATACACAGAAAAATTACCGACAAATGTGCCTCATGATGATTTCCCGGTTGGTGCTGGAGGTATAGATCCATTCCGTTCGTATTCCGAAATGTTTAATGGCGAAACTTTGGCGAATACTAATTCTGAATTGATATGGGGAACTTCTCAGAATATCAATGAACATTTAGATCACGTTTTTCCCTTAACGTTTGGTGGAACTGGTTCAATTAGCGTGCCACAGAGAATTGTAGACGCTTACTACATGGCAGATGGTAAAGATATTCATGAATCAAGTTCCGAATATCCTTATGAAGCTCGTCCTTATGATAATACTTGTGTGACATCAGGAGATTTAGTGCTATCCAAGAATTATGTATTGAAAGACAAAACATATAAAGCATATGCGAACCGTGAACCTCGTTTTTATGTAAATATAGGTTATTCCCATGCACTTTGGACTATGGAATCGACAACAGAAGGTAGTAAAAAGAATATTGTAGTTGATTATTTTAATGGTGCTAATTCAGGAAAAAACAATTGGTATGGTAGGACATCTTATTTTCTCACTGGATATACTTGTAAGAAATATGTTCATCCTCGTGATGCGAAATCGGGTACAGATGCGAAAGTTATAGATAAAAAATTCCCGTTGATTCGTTATGCAGAGGTATTGCTATCTTATGCAGAAGCATTAAATAATTTGACTCAATCGCATACTGTAGGTGAAGAAACATTTTCTCGTGATCCGGAAGCAATAAAAACAGCATTTAACCCGATACGTTTTCGTGCTGGACTTCCCGGCTTGGATGATTCTGATTTGATTACTGCAGAAAACTTTAATACAGTACTTCAACGCGAGCGTCTCATAGAGTTATTCCATGAAGGACGTCGTTATTACGATATTAGACGTTGGGGTATTATAGAAGAGTTGGAAAAAGAACCATTGACTGGTTTGAATGTGGAGCAAGGTGAATGGGATGGTTTTTATCAGCCGATTGTTATTCAGCACAGATCTATTTATGAACGAGTATTTAAGTTTAAAATGTTATTGTTACCAATACATTTAGATGAAATAAGGCGTTCGAAGAATTTAGATCAGAATCCTGGTTGGGAGAAATAATTTAATAAAATGCAATTATGAAAGATACAAAAATAATGAATAAACTAGCTGCTACGGCTATTTGTGTAGCTTTTGCGGGCACCTTTATCTCTTGCGAGCAAGAATTTTATAAAGACGAACAATACCGTAAAGAGATATTTATTGTAAGTGGTGAGAATAATATTTTCTCACAGGAGTTTACTTTCGATGAAAATGCACAGGGGCTTCTCTCTATCTATGTTGGGGGTACTACCCCTATTGATAAAGATGTAACGGTAACATTAGAGTATAACATGGATTTATTAAGTAAATACAACCGCTTAATGCATGATAACGATTATGACAATTATGCCTTAATGTTGCCTGAAGATAGATATAGCGTAAATTCAATGTCTATAACATTGAAAGCCGGTAATAAAGAACCGTACGTGTTATTTCCTATTCATGTAGATGTAAATGGGCTAATACCTGAAGAAGAATATATTCTTCCATTGTCAATAGCTTCTGTTTCAGACTATATGGTTGCTTCTGAAAAGAAAGATGTATTACTTAAGATTTTCATGAAGAATGAATATGCAACAACGAAATCGCGTATTTATTATAATATGATAGGAACTATGCAGAAAAAGGTAGATAACAATGGTACCTTAGAAAATATAGAAAATGAATCTCCTATGAATAGTACAAAATTAGTGACTCCTATCTCTCAATATGGTATTAGGGTGTTGCCTGGAACGGTTCAGTCAGATCCAGGTGCATCTCAACAAAGTCTGCGTTTGCGAAGCGTGATAGCAACTGTAAGTCAGGATGAATGGATTGATGTTCCGGTAATCAGTGCTGAAGGAGAAATTACAGGTGAATATATTAAATGCCAGAAAGTAGTTGTGACTCCATGGTTTAATACGAACCAAGCTGTTAGAGTAAAGAATATGGATGATAAACCATCTTATTACAATCCGGAAAAAGGGGAATTTACGCTACGTTATAATTATCGGATTCCATCTATAGATGGTCAAAGTAATAATATGGACGTTTGGCATGAAGTGAAAGAAACAATGACTCCGATGGATATTACAAATAAAGATTAATAAAGAAAGGAACCATGAGAAAATATATATTATATAGCGCATTATTCGCAGCGATCGGAATTTCTGTATCAGCATGTAATGATTACGATCCGGAAATAGTAGAATATGAAACGACTGAAGGTACGGAAGGAACAGCGATAAATCCCCCCGAGCTAAAAAGTGATTGGGATTTGGAATTACTACCTAATACCGGGCAACATGACTCTCACGTATTTGTGTATAAGGATAAAAAATATGATAAGTTATTCACCCGAACGTTGGGTTGGAATGGAGGTGATGGTGTTTTAACGACTTTATTGCCGGATGGTCATGTTTTCTGGTCGTTTAATGATAGCTTTTATGGGGTCGTTAATCCTGAGAATCGGGCAAGGGGGGGATGCAGTTTTCCTCGAAACAGTTTGATGGTACAAAAAGCTAATTTAGATGGAACGCCCGGAGAAACTGATGATGATTTGATTTGGTTGGCAGATTACGTTCAAACGGATAACCCGCAAGGAGAACGATATTATCAGGCGCGTACCCATATTCGCCATCCGAAAGCAAAATTGTCTGATGAAGAAATAAAGAAAGGTGATATTGATCAAGATTATCTTTATTGGGCCGGTGATGGTACAGTGGTAGAAAAGAATGGTCAAAAAGTACTTCAAGTGATATGGGGAGCAGTAGATAATACCGATTCCAATAACTTGATGAGACGCTTTGGCAGTTGTCTGGCTACATACAGTTTGGAAGGTAAACCAGGTGATGAAAATTATATGAAATTGATAGGTGAACCTGATCATGATTTTAAGCCGGGTGATAATTTGGGATATGGCAATACCTTGTTTGAAGATGGTGAACATATTTATTTGTATACAACTAGTGGTTATGATGTTTTGGTAGCTCGTACAGAATCTCGTGATTTAACTAGCCCCTGGAAATATTATGTTTGTGGTGATGATGGTGAATATCAATGGGTAGACAACATGCCGAATGATGCAGAAAAGAAACGCTCTAATATATTAGCTAACAACAGTGAGTGTTCTATGCCTTGGGTTATTAAAGATGAGGAAACAGGTAAGTATTATATGATTGGACAGTCAAAATGGTTTGGACACTCTATGCTTATCTTCCGTAGTGATACTCCTTATGGTCCTTTCACAGATCAAAAAGTATTATTTGCTATTCCTGAAACGATTGATAAGATTGGTGATCAGTATTATAAGAATTTGTATATGGTAAATTTGCATCCTCATCTGTCGAGAATGGGTGAACTTGTTTTCTCAACTAACACGGATTCTCATGATTTTTTGGATAACTTTAACTATCCGGGTAGTGCGGATTTCTATCGTCCATTCTTCTTCCGTGTTTTCAATTGGCAGAATGTATATGATGAAGAATAGCGGTTTTTAGGTTTAACTCTATTGAGAAAGTCGATTAAGAGAGTACTCCCAACACATGGATGTACTCTCTTTGTCGTTTGCTTGGTATTGGATACAGCCATGATAAACATTTTGTTTATACGGTCTGAAAGGAAATTTGAATTCGATGCTGATAAAAGTCGGACTTACATGTCTTAATTGGGATTTAGTTCGAATTATAAATAGCAGAGTTGAAAAGTTATATACATAAAATGTTTTAGCTTTTTAGTGGTATTTTGATGTTAAATCGTCTTAGTATAAAAGTTATTATGTAGATAATAAGGCAGAGTCAGACATTAGTATTGTTTTCTTCTGCTGGGTGAGAGAGATTAAAGAAATTGATTAATAATTAAATATAACCACCATGAAATCAACAGCTTTATTTGTTCCGTTTTTAATGATAAATAGTGTATGGAGTCATGCTCAGAATGATAGATCATCGGATAAACTAAATATTGTTTATATAATGACGGATGACCATTCTTATCAAACGATTAGTGCCTATGGAGGAGAATTAACTAAATTAGCACCTACTCCGAACTTAGATCGTTTGGCTAAGAAGGGCATGCTTTTTCAAAGAGCATTTGTCGAAAATTCTCTTTCTACTCCCTCTCGTGCTTGTTTAATGACAGGACTATATAGTCACCAGAATGGACAACGAACACTTTTTGGTATGGTCGATACAACCAAAACATTTGTATCTGAGATTTTGCAGCAGAATGGTTATCAAACTGCTGTTGTCGGAAAATGGCATATGCGATGTGAACCAAAAGGATTTGATTATTATCAAATATTATTCGATCAGGGAGCGTATTATAACCCGGAATTTAAAAGTAAGGAAACGGGTGGGAAGTATATTCGCCGAGAAGGATATGCTACGACATTGACTACGGATTATGCTATAAACTTTTTGGAGCATCGAAATAATTCTAAACCTTTCTGTTTATTTGTTCATCACAAAGCGCCACATCGAAATTGGATGCCGGAATCTAAATATCTACATCTTTATGAAGATGTAGAGTTTCCTTATCCGGACACATTTGATGATGATTATAGCACACGTTGTGAACCTGCTCATTCGCAACAAATGGAAATAGATAAATGCATGACAATTGTTTATGATCTAAAAGTTAATCAATTAAAAGATACTGAACCTTATAGCAAAGAATGGAATGCAAAAGGTATGCAATTGTCTCTTAACCGCATGAATCCAAGTGAACGTCAACAATGGGAAGCAGCTTATGTAAAACGGTATGAAGATTTTCAGAAAAAGCAACCTGTGGGCCAGGACTTAAAGAGATGGAAATATCAAGAATATCTTAAAGACTATCTCAGATGTATTAAATCTGTTGATGATGAAGTAGGACGTTTGCTGGACTATTTGGAAAAACATGATTTAATGAAGAACACAGTAATAGTATATACTTCAGATCAAGGTTTTTACATGGGTGAGCATGGCTGGTTTGACAAACGTTTTATGTATGAAGAGTCTTTCCGGACTCCACTTATTATATATTATCCGGAAAAGAAAAAGAATAGCAAATGTAAAGCCTTAGTACAAAATATAGATTATGCACCAACAATTTTGGATGTTGCAGGAATAGCGAAACCTGATTATATGGTTGGAAATTCATTGGTTCCCTTACTGAAAGGTAGAATCCCTAATGAATGGAGGAGTGATATTTATTATCATTATTATGATTTTCCTGCACAACATCAAGTACGTAGGCATGATGGAGTTCGTGACAACCGTTATAAACTGATTCATTTTTACGATGCAAAAAAGAAGCATTTGAATTGTGATGAATTATATGATTTACAAAAAGATCCAAATGAACTCAATAATCTTTATGGTGATATAAAATATAAAAAAATACAGGATCGTTTGCAGAAACGGCTTGATTCATATAGAATTGAATTGAAAGTTGACGAATATTAAAAAGAATGTACCAAGATACTTTGGTATGTTTTGAGTAAACAGGATTCCTTGAATTTGGCTTCTGATATTAAAAGTAAAGGGAATCTGTATCTATATAGATCATTATTCTCTTTTGCTTATTTTAGTAGTATATTTAGTGGTTTTCGTATTTTTGTTCGTCATAAGATAAATTGACTATAGTATACTATTTAAAACATTAATAGATATGAATAGGATTATTGTATGTGTTTTATTGTCTCTTTTTGGTAGTGCAATGCTATCAGCACAAGTGAAGTTGTTACCTATCTTTTCGGATAATATGGTGTTGCAACAACGAGTAAAGGCTCCAATTTGGGGAGAAACATTACCTAATAAGACGGTGGAAATTATCACATCATGGAATAAGAAAAAGTATACGGCACTCGCTGATGAAAAAGGAAAATGGATCGTTAAAGTGGATACTCCATCTGCTGGTGGTCCATATACAATAACCATTTCGGATGGTAAGCCTGTGATGTTAAGTAATGTATTGATTGGTGAGGTTTGGATATGTTCAGGTCAGTCTAATATGGAAATGCAAGTAGAAGGTTGGGGCAAGATAAATAATTATCAGCAAGAGATAGCTGATGCCCAGAAGTACCCGAATATTCGTCTTATGCAAATCAAAAAAACAATCAGTACGCTTCCCGTTACAGATTTTGATGCCACTAATGATGGATGGCAAATTTGTTCTTCACAAACAATCGGAGACTTTTCTGCAGTTGGCTACTTTTTCGGTCGTGATTTGCATAAATACCGAGATGTGCCGATTGGTTTGATCGATACTACTTGGGGAGGAACAATTATAGAAACATGGATGAGTGCCGAAGCTTTGGAGACGATGCCCGCACTGAAAAGTGAAGTAGAAGCAATCAAGCAGTTGCCTGTAACAAAAGAAGGTCGTGAGAAAGTATATAATCAGGCTTTAGAGAACTGGGGTAGAGCGATTGAAGAGAAGGATAGAGGATTTGTTGATGGAAAGGCTATTTGGGCTGGTGTCGACTACGATACGAATGAATGGAAAACAATGAAAGTGCCTGGAATAATGCAAGAACAAGAATTAAAAGGGTTCAATGGCATTGTTTGGTTTAGAAAAGAAATAAATATTCCGGTAGATTGGGAAAACCAAGATTTAACATTACGTGTAGGGCAGGTTGATGATAATGACTTTACCTACTTTAATGGAGTAGAGGTAGGACATACAGAAGGTTGGTTGTCACCAAGAAGTTATACAATTCCCAAAGAGTTAGTAAAAAGAGGAAAAGCAGTGATATCTGTTCGCGTAATAGATACTGGGGGTACCGGTGGAATTTATGGACCTTCCGAAAATGTGTTTATACAGAAATCTGAGACTGAAAGAATTGAATTAGCTGGTCTGTGGAATTATAAGATTGCAATGACAATGAAAGAGGTACCAGCTATGCCAAGAAATAGTACTTCGGATCCTAATACTCCTACTTATTTGTTTAATGCGATGCTAAATCCTTTAGTTCCATACGCTATTAAAGGAGTGATCTGGTATCAGGGAGAATCAAATGCCGGTCAAGCTTATCAATATCGAGAGCTTCTTCCGTTGATGATAACAGATTGGCGTAAACAATGGGGATATGATTTCCCATTCTATATTGTACAGTTGGCTAACTTTATGGCTCAACAAACACAACCGGAGGAGTCGGATTGGGCTGAACTAAGAGAGGCTCAAACACATACTTTGCATTTGGACAATACGGGAATGGCAGTAACTATTGATATAGGTGAAGCTTTTGATATCCACCCCAAGAATAAACAAGAAGTAGGCAGACGTCTAGCTTTAGTAGCTAGAGCACAAACCTATGGTGAAAAAGTCTCTTATTCAGGACCAATGTATGAATCTTATAAAATTGAAGGAAATAAAATTCGAGTTTCATTCAAAAATATTGAGAAAGGTTTGAAAGTAAAAGATAATGGAGTACTGAAAGGTTTTGCTGTAGCAGGAGTTGATCATCAATTTTATTGGGCGAATGCTGTAATAGAAGGTAATATGGTTGTGGTATCTTGTCCGGAAGTAGAATTCCCTATAGCTGTACGATATGGCTGGGCTAATAATCCTATTTGTAATTTGTATAATAGTGTAGGCCTTCCTGCATCTCCTTTCAGAACAGATAATTGGGGAGGAACTACTTATGGACTTACCCGATAGCTGATTTGTTCGCAGACTGCGCAGTTTGTATTCATTATGGATTATATTTGATTTAGAAAAAGAGGCTGTTTCCGGTGAGGCAGTCTCTTTTTTACAAAAAAATATTTTTTATTCTTTTTAGTGGTATTTTATAGTTAAATCGTTCTTTTATAAAGATCAGTTGGGTAATGAGAGTTATCACTTTTGAGAGTTTATAAATTAAATTAATTAATCGCTATTTCTATGTGTATGAAAAGCTTATTTTATTTGTGCTTATCTATTGTAGGTCTATGGTCGTTTTCTTCTTGTACTGCTAATCTAGAACAAGTAGAGACGACAGATCTTGATCGGGAATCTGTTTTTGCAGATAGTGCATATACTGCAGGTTTCCTATCTCAAATTTATGTTGATGTTGGTTACGACGTTAGTCCTAACCGATATAAAACTACGGCTTTTGGGGTTGTAACCCAACATGGAGGCTTGCAGACTGCATGTGACGAGGCTGCTTATAAAGTTGTCTCCTCTGTGACTAATGATGTTATGTTCGCTACCGGAACTATCAATCCGCTTAATGTCTTGGAAGACGGTGTATGGAAGAAAGCATATACTAATATTCGAAGAGTGAATGTGTTTATGAAGTATGTGGACGGTAGTCCATTGACAGAGGCTATAAAAATACGTTATAAGGCTGAAGCTCGCTTTTTACGTGCATGGTATTATGCCATGCTGCTACGTCATTATGGTGGAGTTCCATTGATTGGAGATAATGTGTATGATGTTGATGATAAAATGAAGACCAGTCGTGATACATATGCGGATTGTGTGAAGTACATTGTTGAAGAGTGTGAATTGGCTGCTAAAGATTTACCTGACGTGTTCTCTGGTCCAGAAAATGGACGTGCTACTGCAGGAGCTTGTAAAGGATTGGTCTCACGTATTCGTTTATATGAAGCCAGTGCCCTATTTAATGGTAGTGACTTTGGAAATTCTGCAAATTTCCCTAAAGAATTAATCGGATATTCAGAGTATAATAAAGAACGTTGGAAAGCTGCTGTTGAAGCAGCTCTTGATGTGATAAGAATGAATCGTTTTTCCATTTATACACGTCATGTAAATAATGATGGTGCAGAAGAACCGGGTTGGGGATTTTATGCCATATTCCACAATAATGATTTCTACAAAATTACTGATGGAGCGGATGGAACATATGCTAATGGAACATATTGTGAGATGCTTTTTGAAACTAGACCGGGAGGAGGCAATACTCGCGAGGCTCTTTTCGGTCCACCTACTTGTGGTGGTAATGGTAATGGTGGGTATATATATCATGATTTGGTAGAGCTATTCCCAATGAAAGATGGAAAATCGGTAGGAAAGAGTGAGAAATATGCTTATGATCCGTTAAATCCGGCAGAAGGGCGTGATCCCCGTTTCGCCAATACGGTTGTTTGGAATGGGACTAAAATGAAGAGTGCTGGTGATAATAATCATATAGTATATACTTATCGAGGACCTGGGGCTACGACCGATGCAATTTATGCTGGTACACCAACAGGATATTATATTCGTAAAATGAGCCATCGTGGATTAGCGGGAAATTGGTTTGTGGGTACTTCGCAAGCGTTTGACTTGATCCGTTATGCTGAAATTTTATTGAACTATGCAGAGGCGGCTAATGAGTATTATGGTCCTGATCATGAAGATGTTTTAGGTGGACAAGTCGTAAGTCCTTATGAAGTATTGAAGCTGCTTCGTAAACGAGCAGGTATAGAGCCTGGGGATGATGGAATGTACGGGATAAAGCAAAATATGACTTATGATGAGATGAAAGAGGCCATTCGACTCGAACGCCGTATTGAACTAGCCTTTGAAGGGCACCGCTTCTTTGATGTACGCCGTTGGATGATTGCTGATAAGACTGATAATCAAATGATGCATGGCTTTGAAATAACAAGAGATGCAAATGGCAACGAGACAGGGAGAGTTGTTGCTGTTCGACAGCATACTTTTCGTCAAGCCATGTATTTTTTCCCGATTCCATATAAAGAGACAGTCAAGAGTGATGACTTGCTACAAAATCCTTATTATGAATAATTATTGAAATATTATATGCTATGAGATTGAATATACGATTTATAACCGGGGTCTTTTTTGTATTGGCTGTCATTATAAGTTCATGCAACTCATTTAAAGATGAGATTACTCCGGAGAAATATTCCGAAGTTCCTAAGGATATAGATGGAAATTGGCAATTAGTATCTGTTTTAAGAAATGGAACAGATATTACTGACTATATGGATTTTAAACGTTTTCATGTTTTATTGAATAAGGATAATACATATAAACTTAATAATTATCTGCCTTTTATAGTAAAGAACGATGGTACTTGGAACGTGGACGATCCAATTTACCCTTTTCATTTGATTTTAAAGGAAGAAGGTTCTGAAAAGGAAGTTAAAACAGAAACACTGTCTTTGACCGCAACGGCGTTGAACAGTGGTTTGGTAAAAACTAAAACCTGTGAGAAAACGGATGCTGAGGTTTATGAGAATTGGTACAAGGCGGTATATATGCCAAATCTGGCTGCCGCTGTACAGAGTGGTAAAGCATCCGCAGCATCTGTGAAAGCGTAAGGAGGTGGCAGTATGGCAATTCAGAAAAATATTACAATTGATGGGATTGAAGTGCCTTTTAAGGCAAGTGCAGCAGTTCCCAGATTGTATCGCTTGAAATTTCGCAGAGATATTTATCAGGACTTTGCAGCACTGCAAAAGTCTGTGGGAGAAAATACAGAGGAATCCTCTGCACTGGACATCGAGAGCCTTGAGGTGTTTGAGAACATCGCCTATATCATGGCAAAACACGCCGATGCAGCCATTCCGGCTTCTCCGGATGAGTGGCTGGAACAGTTTAACACGTTCAGCATCTATGAGATCTTGCCGCAGCTGATCGACCTCTGGGGTTTAAACGTAGAAACACAGGTCAAGTCTAAAAAAAACATCGCCCGATTGACCGACCGATGACCACACCGCTGTTTTTGTTGCGGTGCGTTCAGCTTGGTTTGTCAATGGTCGATTTGGATTTTTTGACCATTGGTCTGGTGAATGATATGTTCACCGAACGGGAGAATGACGAATACAAATATCATATGTTAGCGGATCAGAGTGACTTTGATAAATTTTGATAAGGGGGTGAAATTTATGGCAAACCGCATCAAAGGCATCACCGTAGAAATCGGCGGCGATACCACCAAGCTGTCCAAAGCACTGGAAGGTGTCAACAAGGACATCAAAGGTACGCAGATGCAGCTGAAAGATGTCCAGAAACTGCTGAAACTCGATCCTTCCAACACGGAACTCCTATCTCAAAAACACAAGTTGCTGGCGGATGCGGTGACAGCTACCAAAGAAAAGCTGGAAGTACTAAAAACTGCCGCAGAACAGGCAAATACGGCTCTTGCAAACGGCGAAATTTCCCAGCAGCAGTATGATGCCTTACAGCGTGAGATCATCGAAACCGAAAACGAATTGAAACGCCTGACTACAGAAGCAAACAATTCTCACACCGCTTTGGAAAAGATGGGCGTTCTGGGAGAAACGCTGCAGTCCGCCGGGGACAAAATTTCCGGTGTGGGACAAAAGCTGCTGCCCGTCACAGCTGGTGTCACGGCTCTGGGAACGATTGCCGTAAAAACTGGTGCGGATTTTGATTCTGCCATGTCAAAGGTGGCAGCTGTTTCGGGGGCGACCGGTTCAGAGATGGATGCTCTCCGGGAAAAAGCCCGTGAAATGGGCAGCAAAACAAAATTTTCAGCGAGTGAAGCTGCGGAAGCCATGAACTATATGGCGATGGCAGGATGGAAAACCAACGATATGCTCAGCGGTATCGAAGGCATTATGAACCTTGCCGCCGCTTCCGGTGAGGACTTGGCATCTACTTCAGACATTGTCACGGATGCTCTGACTGCTTTCGGCTTGTCTGCCTCGGACAGCGGACACTTTGCGGATATTCTGGCAGCGGCAAGTTCCAACGCTAATACCAATGTCAGCATGATGGGTGAAACTTTCAAGTATGCTGCTCCGGTGCTGGGTTCTTTAGGATACTCTGCCGAAGACTCCGCCATTGCCATCGGCTTGATGGCAAACGCCGGTATCAAATCCTCACAGGCTGGTACAGCACTGCGTTCCGCCATCACCAATCTGGCAAAGCCGACAGGCACGGTAGCATCTGCCATGAAACAGTACGGCATTTCTCTGACCGACAGTTCCGGCAAGATGTACTCTTTACGAGAACTTATGGAACAACTCCGACAGAAATTGGGCGGACTTTCTGAGGCAGAACAAGCACAGGCGGCTGCCTCACTGTTTGGCAAAGAGGCCATGTCCGGTATGCTGGCGATCATCAACGGTTCCCCGGCGGACTTTGAAAAGCTGTCCAATGCCATTGACACCTGTTCGGATACAGTAGACGGTTACAACGGCACAACTGAAAAAATGGCAGCGGTCATGCAGGATAACCTTGCCGGACAAGTGACCATCTTGAAGTCCCAGCTGGAAGAATTGGCGATCAGTTTTAGCGATATTTTGATGCCCACCATTCGCTCTATTGTTTCCCGCATTCAGGAACTGGTGGACAAGTTGAACCAGTTGGATCCGCAGACCAAAGAAACCATTGCAAAAATTGCACTGGTGGCTGCTGCTCTGGGTCCAATGCTGGTGGTGCTGGGAAAAACCATCTCCAGCGTGGGAACAGTCTTTTCCGCAGTATCCAAACTGCCTGCCCTGTTCTCTACTGTGCAAGGTGGCATTGGAGCCATTACCGGAGCGTTGGGCGTGTCACTTGGTTCGCTGCTCGCCATTATCGCAGCTGTTGCCACTTTGGTGGCTGCCTTTGTGCATCTCTGGAAAACCAATGACGAATTCAAAAGCAATATCATCGCCATCTGGGAGCAAATCAAAAGCACCTTTACTGGATTGACACAGGGCATCACTGACCGGCTAAATGCTCTGGGATTCGACTTTGAGAGTTTCACCGATGTGCTGAAAGCAGCATGGGATGAACTGTGCAATCTGCTGGCTCCTATTTTTGAAGGTGTCTTTCAGAATATCTCCAATATTTTCTCTGGATTTGCAGATATTTTCTTAAATTCACTTGATGTGCTGATTGGTCTATTTACCGGCGACTGGGAACAGTGCTGGAATGGAATCAAGGGTATTTTTACGTCTATCTGGGACTTCATTGTCAACACGTTCCGCAATATTATGAATACCCTGAAAGGCATTGCAGATGTGGTGCTGGGATGGTTCGGAACAAGCTGGAACGAAGTCTGGACTTCCATCAAAACATTTTTTGTGAATACCTGGAACAGCATTGCTTCCTTCTTCACGGGAATCGTTACCGGAATCCGGGACTTTTTCGTCAACACCTGGACGTCTATTTCCAATACTTTCGCCACCATTGTCACTGCCATTCAGACGGTGGCAACGACCGTATTTACAGCGATCCGGGATTTCTTCACTGCCATCTGGACTGGAATCTACAACTTTTTCAGCACGATTTTCAATGCCATTTACACTGTGGTTTCTACGGTATTTCAGGCGATTCATAACGTCATTACGACCGTTTGGAATGCCATTTACACCACCTTAGAACCGCTGATCACAGCATTCGGCTATCTGTTTCAGACGATTTTTGAAGCCATTCAAATCATTGTGGGTAGAGTGATGGACTGGATCTCGGAGAAGATCAGTGCCATTTGGAATGCAATCGTGGCGTTTTTAACACCCATTTTAGAGGGCATCCGAACAACCTTTGAAACCATCTGGAATGCCATTTCTACTACAATTTCCACGGTCTTGACAGCGATTCAAGATGTGGTGACTACGGTTTGGAATGCGGTATCTGGTTTCATTTCTTCTGTTTTGTCTGCGATCTGGAATGTAGTTTCTTCCATCTGGAACAGCATCTCCGGCACGATTTCCAGTGTGATGAATGCCATTTTTTCTGTGGTATCGTCTATCTGGAATCAAATCTCTTCTGCGGTTTCCAATGTTCTGAACGCCATCCAATCGGTGGTATCTAACATCTGGAACAGCATCAAGAGCACCATTTCCAACGTGATGCAGAGCATTTCTTCTACGGTGTCCAGCATCTGGGACAACATTCGTTCTGCGGTTTCCGACAAAATCAGCGGCATCAAATCCACCATTCAGAATGGGTTTGATGCCGCTGTGGGATATATCAAGGGACTGGCCTCCGATGCCTGGAACTGGGGACGGGACATCATTCAGGGAATCATTGACGGCATTCAGAGTGCCATCGGCTGGCTGGCGGACTGCGTCACCAATGTTGCCGATACCATTCGGGAT
>ENA-OPTB01001368-OPTB01001368.1-human-gut-metagenome-genome-assembly--contig:-NODE-1368-length-19089-cov-4.471472_pt1 | contig 19089 bp, 19 predicted proteins | sample MGYA00241810_ERZ501911 | MGnify/ENA primary metagenome ERZ501911 (study PRJEB25962, sample SAMEA2042304) | human gut metagenome | biome: human gut; feature: human-associated habitat; material: faeces... | reverse complement strand
TTTTTCGCTCTTCCGGGCTTTCCCGGCCTTTTCCGTTCCCGCCGGGCCGGAAACCGTCCGTCTGCTGCCGCCGCTGAATGTCAGTGAAGAGGAAATCCAGCAGGCTCTGGCCATCATCAGGCGCGTGCTTAAAACGTACGCCAAATAGAATACAGCCCTTATTTGCTTTATTGTTATGAAGGAAGAAGCCATTAAAGCCCCCGGCAGCACGATAAAGCAATATTCCATCATGCTCCAGAACCGGGTGGGGGCCCTGACCGCCCTCCTCGGCCTGCTGGACATGCACGGCATTTTCTGTCTGGGATTCAGCATGCAGGACTGCCATGAGGCGACTATTGCGCGCCTGATTGTCAGCGATCCGGAAAGGACGTCGGAAATTTTTCTGGAGAAAGGTATTTGCTATACGGAGTCCGGGGTGCTGGTGGCGGTGCTCCGCCATGGCCCCGCAGACCTCAAAAAATGCCTGGATGCGCTGTATGTCGCGGAAATGAACGTCAACTTTCTCTATCCCCTGCTGCCTTGCGTGGGGCGGGGGTCTCTGGTGGCTCTTCACGTGGAGGATCTCAACTTCGGGCGCACCGTGCTGAATTCCAGCGGCATCAAAGTCCTGTTCCAGCAGGACCTCAGCCGGTAGGAACAGCCGTTTTTCCTTTCTTCCCCGCTGCCCTGTTCAGGAGCGTTTTCTCCAAGCGCCTCAAGGGGTTGCCCGGCTTTTTCGCCTTGACGGGAGGGGAAAACATGGTATGGTACGGGCCGCATGGCAAAAGTACCCGTAATCAATCTTCGCAAGGGACACGCGGTCAATTACAACAATGACGTTTGCGTTGTAGTCAGCATGGAGCACAAGTGCCCCCCCCGCATGGCTTCCTATGTGCAAATGAGCATCCGCAGCATTTCCACTAAAAAGGTGTATAACCTTCGCCTGACTTCCAATGAATCCCTGGAAGGCGTCAACCTCGCCCGTGAGGAATATGAGTTCAGCTACATTGACGGCATGGGTTATCACTTCATGAATCCGGATACATACGAAGACATCACCGTGTCTCCGGAAATCGTGGAACCCGTCAAGGATTATCTGATGGAAGGCAATATCTACATCCTGCTTTTCACGGATGAAACGGTCGTTTCCGTAGAACTCCCCGCCGCCATCACCATGGAAGTGGCGGAAGCTCCTGAAGGCGTCAAGGGCGACAGCGCGAACAATGTTTACAAATCCGCCACGATGACCACCGGACTGGTGGTGCAGGTGCCCCTTTTCATCAAGCCCGGTGAAAAGATTTCCGTAAAGACGGAAGACGGTTCCTATCTGGGCCGCGTAAACTGAGTTGCCCCTCTTTCTGTTCTTTGAAGAGCCCCGTCCGGTTTGTCCGGATGGGGCTTTTTTCATGCCGCAATGCCTGACCTTTTTCCTGTTTCCGGAAGAGGACGGTTAACTTTTCCGCGCGGTATGGAATGGTTCCTTTATGGGGGGAATCCTTTTTCTGGTAAATGCGAACGTAGTCTATTTCATATTTCTGGGGCAGCGGCAGTTTGTCCAGATCTCCGCCGGTGGCGCCCAGAGCCAGGTTCAGGATGATGAAGTGAGGCTGCCGGAAGGGATTGGCGACTTCCTTGTAAGAGGCGTTGACGGTATTATCCAGGGGAGTCCGGTTCAGCAGAATATCGTCCGCATACAGGCGCACTTCCTTTTCATCCCAGTCCATACGGAAGACATGGAAGCTGTCCGCCCAGTCCGCGTGTTTTTCCTGGAGCCATTTGAGCGGCGTGTAAGTGGTGCTCCATTTGGCCACGTCCTTTTTGGGGGAGCCCCAGCAGAGATTGGCCAGATAGGTGGACTGGTAGTACTCCATGATGTCTATTTCCCCGCACATGGGCCACTTTTCCTTGACGCCCAAGGTCCAGAAAGCAGGCCACATGCCTTCCCGCGGGCTGAATCTGGCCCGGATTTCAAACCGCCCGTACAGCCAGGAAAATTTGCCGCGCGTCGTCAGGGAGGCAGAGGTGTATTCCGCCTCTTTCCGTGTCGTCTGCCAGTTTTTTCCCTCCGGATCGTAATGGGGGTTGGCATGTTTTTCCTTCCTGCCTTCAATAATCAGCATGCCGTCTTTGCAATAGGCATTTTCCGGCTGGTACCATTGCGCTTCCTTGTTGCGGACGAAACCGTGTTCGTAATTCCATTTGGCAGGGTCCGGACGGCCGTCTTTGTCGAATTCGTCGTGCCAGACGAGTTCATAATCGGAATAATCCGCTTTTTCCACGACTCTCTCCGTTTTTTTGACGCCGTCACCATGGAGGGTGTAAAGCTGGGCGTGGAGGGGGGTGGACAACAAGGCCGCACTGGCCAGGATGTTGAATAGAGGAGGAATGTTCATGGAAGAAAGTAAAGGTGTTTGTTACTGGTACGGGGCCGCGGGCGTTTTTTTGTCATTTTTTATCAGAGGGGGCTGAAGCCGCGAAAGCGGCTTGAGGAACGGAATAAATGTGTTAGGTTCGGCTAACAGTATGGGGTCTTGTCTGGACCCGGAACATCAAACATTCCGTTTTAATGACAATGGAAGAAAAGAACTATCTTGTTTCCGGTATGCATTGCGCCGGGTGTGCCGCCAAGGTGGAGCGCGCCGTGGAAGGATTGGAGGGGGTGGAGCGCGTAGAGCTGAATTTGCTGACGGGGAAGATGACCGTCTTGTTTGAAAAGCCTGATTCCCCCGCCATGGAGCGGATAGCTCCGGTGGTGGAGAAAGTCGGTTTCCGCCTGGCGGACTGGAAGGAGGAGCCGCTTGCCGGAACGGAGAGGGAGGAAAGGCTGGAACAGGAGGAAACGGGCGGCTCCCGCCTCGTTTGGTCCATTCTGCTGCTGGTTCCTTTGATGTATTTGTCCATGGGCCCCATGTGGCACTGGCCCGTTCCGGGAGGGAGTTGGGGCCTGTGGATGAATTGGTGGACACAAGGCATTCTGGCGGGCGCCGTCCTGTGGCTGAACCGGCATTATTTGATAAACGGCGTGCGGCAGCTTGTGGCGCTGTCTCCCAATATGGATTCCCTGATCGCCATCGGTTCCGGCTCCGCTTTTCTGTATGGGCTGTATTTGCTGGTTGCGGGGATGTGGCAGGGTTTCAGTGTGGAGGGAATGGAGCTGTATTTTGAATCTGCGGCCATGATCGTCACCCTGATTTCCCTGGGGAAATACCTTGAACGCCGCTCTTATCGGAAAACGAATGCCGCCGTAAAAGGGCTGGTGAAGCTGGTCCCCCAGGAGGCGCTGGTATGGCATGACGGCGCGGAGCGCGCCGTTCCACTGGATGAAATTCGTTCCGGGGACCTGGTGGTGGTGAAAACCGGGCAGCGGATTCCGGTGGACGGCATGATTGAAGAGGGGCAGGCGGCTCTGGATGAATCAGACCTGACGGGGGAAAGCATGCCGGTGGACAGGGCGGCGGGGGACCGGGTGATCAGCGGAACGTTCAACCGGGCCGGGTATCTCAAAATCCGCGCGGAACGCGTGGGCGGGGATTCCACGCTGGCCCGCATGATCCGCCTGGTGGAACAGGCCAGCCAGTCCAAGGCGCCCATTGCGCGGCTGGCGGACCGGGTATGCTATTTCTTTGTCCCTGCGGTCATTGCCGTTGCCCTGGTATCGCTGGTTGGGTGGATGGCTGCCGGGGAGGGTTTTTCCTTCGCCCTCGCCAGGGCAATTGCGGTGCTGGTGATTTCCTGCCCCTGTGTCCTGGGGCTCGCTACGCCTATCGCCATTATGGTGGGGACGGGCAGGGGCGCGCGGCTGGGCATCCTGTGCAAGTCCGCCGGAGCTCTGGAAGCCCTGAGCCGCGTGGATACCGTCGTTTTTGACAAGACGGGCACCCTGACGGAAGGGGAGCCGCGGGTAGTGGCCGTGCTGCCGGAGGAAGGCATGGATGCGGACGCGCTGGTGGAAATGGCGGCGGCTTTGGAACAGGGTTCGGAACATCCTGTGGGAAAGGCTGTTTATGAACACGCCAGGCTTCTGAATTTGCCTGTCCGCGCCGTGGCGGATTTATCCGTGGTTCCTGGCCGCGGCATTGCCGGAACGGTGGATGGGGTGCCTTATGCGGTGGGCAATTCCGGATTCATGCAGGATAAGGGAATTTCCTGGAAGGAGGATGAAAGCCGCCTGCGGGAGTTCATGCGGCAGGGCGCGTCCCCGCTGTATGTGGGCAGGGGCGGATGCCCTGCCGGCGTCATCATGGTGGCGGATTCCCTGAAACCGGACAGCCGTGCGGCGGTGGACAGTTTGAAGCGGATGAACCTGCGCGTCGTCATGCTGACGGGGGACAACGCCGCCACGGCGCGGCACATGGCCGGAGAACTCCACATTGACGAGGTGGTCTCCGACGTGCTTCCGGATGAAAAGGCCTCCCATGTGATGAAGATGGAGGAACGCGGGGACAAGGTGGCGATGGTAGGGGACGGCGTGAACGACGCCCCGGCTCTGGCCTGCGCCCGGGTGGGCATTTCTATGAAGTCCGGAACGGAGCTGGCGATGGAATCCTCCGACATCGTGCTGATGAAAAGCAACCCCGCAGGCGTGGCGGAAGCTGTCCAGCTGGGCCGCACCACGCTGCTCATCATCAGGCAGAATCTTTTCTGGGCTTTCTTTTACAACATCATCGGCATTCCGTTGGCCGCCGGGTGTTTATATCCCGCCTTCGGCCTTACGCTGAATCCCATGATTGCCGCCGGGGCGATGAGTTTGAGTTCCCTGTGCGTCGTATTCAATTCCCTGAGGCTGCGGGGGTTCACCCCACGCCTGGGGAGCCTGGGGAAATAGGGCGGCCTCTCCCCCACCGGCATTTCCCGTTCAGGAGGGCTGCAGCAGGGCCTGGGCCAGCGTGCGTGCGTGGTCTCCGCCGCCGCCCAGCATGCGGACCAGTTCATCCACCCGTTCTTCATGGCTCACCTCCCGCAGGCAGGAGATGGTGCGGTTGCCCGCGGATGCTTTCTGAACCAGGTAATGATGGGAGGCCAGGGCTGCCACCTGCGGGAAGTGCGTGATGGAGATCACCTGGTGCCTGTTTCCGAGCTGCTGCATCTTGAATCCCACAGCCCGCGCCACTTCTCCGCCCACGTTGGCGTCTATTTCGTCAAATACCAGCAGGGGGGTGGCATCCTTGTGGGCCAGGGCGCTTTTAATCGCCAGCATGATGCGCGCCAGTTCCCCGCTGGAGGCAATCAGACGGAGAGGCTTGGAGGGTTCTCCGGGATTGGGGCCAAACAGGAATTCCACCGTTTCCATTCCCTGTGAGCCCGGTTCCTGAAGGGGGGAGAGGCTCACTTCAAAGACGGCCTGGCGGAATCCCAGCTCCCGGGAGTGCCTGACGATGGAAGCCGCCAGCCTGGGCGCGGAGTCCTGGCGCGCTCTGGTCAGAGCCTGCCCGGCGGCGTCCATCTGCTTGCGCAGGACGGCGATGGAGGCCCTCAGCTCTTCCAGGCGTTCCGTGCGGTGTTCAATGCGGTCCAGGCGGCTGGCCGCCTCCTCCCTCCGGGAGCAGACGTCCTCAAAGGAGGGGCCGTATTTCATTTTCAGAGATTCCAGCAGGTTGATGCGTTCCTCCAGCTGGAAAAGTTCCCGGGGGTCGCAGTCCAGTTCGGCGGAATAATCCGCCAGGCGTCCCTCAATTTCCTTGAGTTCCAAATTCACTCCCGCCAATGGAGCCAGCCACGCGGCGGTGGAGGCGTCCATGCGTTCCAGCTCATGGGCCGCCCGTGTCAATTCCCTCAATTGGGTCCCCAGGCCGGGCACATCCGTTTCCTCCAGCATGGAAAGCATTTTGGAGACCTGTTCCCGGAGCCGGGTGCCGTTGCGGGCGCGCTGCCAGCGTTCTTCCAGCGTGAGCACTTCTTCCGGAGTGAAGGCGGCGGAATCTATTTCATCCACCTGGTGGCGCAGCAGTTCTATTTCCCGTGCGGTGGCCGCTTCCGCATGTTCCAGGTCATCATAGGCCCGGCGCGCATCCTGCCATTGCCTCCAGGCGTCCGAATAGGCGTGCACCAGGGGAGCGTGCTCCCCGAAGGCGTCCAGCAGGGAAAGCTGCCTTTCCTGGGAGACCAGGGATCGGTGGTCGCTGGGGCCGTGCATGTCCACCAGGCAGGCTCCCGCTTCCCTCAGCAGATTCAGGGTGCACGGGCTGTCGTTCAGGAACTGGCGGTTGGCCGTGGAAGAGATGAGGCGCTTGATAATCAGGTTGCCGTCTTCGCAGGGCGGGACGCCATGCTCGTTCAGAATGGCGTGCACGGGGGAGGATTCCGGCAGATGGAACACAGCTTCCACGCTGCATTGCTGTTCCCCGGAGCGGATGAGCGTCTTGTCCGCCCGTTCTCCCAGCGCCAGGCGTATGGCTCCAATGATGACGGATTTCCCCGCCCCGGTTTCCCCCGTGATGCAGATGAATCCGGAACTGGGTTCCCAGAGCAGCTGGTCCACAAGGGCCAGGTTTTTAATTTTCAGCAATGTAAGCATTCGGGCTTTGGATTTTGAATGCATTATGGCATCATTTGCCCTAAACGCAATCATGACCTCTGTGATGAACATTCTCTTTTTGGGCACAGGAACGTCCACCGGAGTGCCGCAGATAGGCTGCTCCTGCGCGGTCTGCACGTCCCCGGACCCCAGAAACAGGCGGTTGCGTTCTTCAATTTATGTGGAGGCCGCTGGCACCCGCCTCCTGCTGGATTCTTCCCCGGATTTGCGGCAGCAGGCCCTGCGGGAAAATATCACGGATGTGGATGCCGTTCTTTATACGCATGCCCATGTGGACCACGTGGGAGGTTTTGACGATTTGCGCGCCTTCTGCTGGCGCCGGTCCGGCGGCCTGCCCATGTATGCTTCTCCCATGACGGTGGACGCCCTGCGGACCATGTACGGCTGGGCGTTCGTTCCTAAACCGGGGCGGAGCGGCTACGTCAGGCCGGAGCCTCACGAGGTGACGGCTCCGTTCCGTGTGGGGAACGTGCTGGCGACGCCCCTTCCGGTGCTCCATGCCGGGGTGGAGACATATGCCTATCTCCTGGAAGCGGAAGGCCGGAGCCTGGTTTACATGCCGGATGTGAAAAGCATCCCGGCCCCGTCCCTGGAGAGGATGAAAGGAGTGGATTTGCTGATTATTGACGGACTGCGTTATCATCTGCACCCCACGCACATGTGCCTGGAGGAAACGTTGGCCGCCATTGCCGCCGTCCTGCCCCGCCGCGCCGTGCTGACCCACCTGTCCCATGATATGGATTACGGGATTCTTTCCGGCAAGCTGCCGGAAAACGTCATGCCCGCGTATGACGGGCTGAGGCTGGCCCTGCCGTAATGCTCACGCTGCATGTTCTCAGATGACTATTCCAGACAATTCTGACCGTCCCGGCGCGCGGATACCGTGCGAAACCAGAAACGTATTCGGCTTTTCCGTAGCCGTCAGTTCCGTGGAAGAGATGTCCGCTGCGCTGGCGGAACGCGCGCTGGAGGCGGAAGCTCCGTTTCTGGTGGCCGCGGCGGATGCCCATGTGGTAACCCTCGGCGTGCATGACCGGGATTACGGGAACGTGCTGGAACGGATGGACGTGATTTGCCCGGACGGTATGCCGGTAGTATGGAGGCTGAACCGGAGGCTTTCTTCCGGGGAAAGGGAAGCGTGCCGCGTGAGCGGGCCGGATTTGATGGAAGCGCTGGTGCGTTCGAATGTGCGGTATCCGGGCTTGCGCCATTTTTTGCTGGGCGGGGATGAAAAGCTGCTGGAAGCCCTGTCTGGGGCATTAAAGGAAAAATACCCCGGTTTTCAACTGGCCGGGGCGTATTCCCCTCCGTTCCGCCCTTGGACGGAGGAAGATCTGAAAAATATGCGGGAGGCGGTTGCTTCAAGCGGGGCCAATGTGGTATGGGTGGGGCTGGGCTGCCCGAAACAGGAGCGGTGGATGGCGGAGCAGAGGGAATTGCTGCCCCCCGCGGTTTATGTGGGCGTAGGGGCGGCGTTCGCTTTCCATGCCGGTACGGTGAAACGGGCTCCGCGATGGATGCAGAAGAACGGTCTGGAATGGTTGTACCGCATTTACCGGGAGCCGGGAAGACTGCTCAGGCGGTACGTGAAGCACAACAGCCTGTTCGTGTGGTACGTGCTGACGGGCAGATGAGGCCGTTTTTCCGGTGTGCGCCCCGGAGTTGAGCCGCGGGTTATTTTATCCTTGTGCCGTTTTCGTGCGGCCCTATCATGATTCCGTTTGAACCTGAACGGAAGTGGAGGGCGCTCTTCCCTCCTTCGTCTTTAACCTTGTTTTTCTTATGTTCTTTCGCCGTATTCCCCGGAAAAGCTGGTATGAAAAAACTGTGGAACGCGTTTTCAGGGACAGGAAGCTGTGCGTGGAAAAGCTGCTCTCCTTCGGTTTCGTTCGTGTGGAAAGCGGTTTTCTGCGCAGGGCGGCATTGCTGGACGGCCAGTTCTGCATGGAATTGGAAATACACGCGGACGGTTCTGTTCATGCAACGGTGTATGATGCGGACGGGAAGAATATCCGGCATGCTGACCCGGGAACGGAGGACAGGTTGCGGACAAGAATGCTCCGCAGGGAATATGAGGAAGAACTGTGGCATGTGGCGGAATGCTGCTTTGAACCTGATTTTTTCAAGGCGGATCCCGCCCGGAGCCTCATCGCGCACATCCGTAAAGCTTACGGGGAGGAACTGGAATTCCTGTGGAGGAAGTTTCCGGGGAACGCAGTGGTGCGGCGGAAGGATACGGAAAAATGGTACACCGCTTTTCTGGCTGTGCCGCGCTTGAAGCTGGGGGGCAGTTCCAAGGAACGGGTGGAGGTTTTGAACCTGCGGGTTTGTCCCGGTGAGTCCGGGATTCTTGCGGATAATCGCAGCCGTTTTCCGGCCTACCATATGAATAAGAAAAACTGGGTGAGCTTCTGTCTGGATGGAACCGTTCCCTTTGAGGAACTGGCTGCGCGCCTGGAAACCAGCCGGAGGCTTGCCGGAAAGTGAGCGCCTCCGGCGCGGGATGCCGGGAGAAACCGTCTTCCCGCCCCCGGATGGACGGCCGGAAAGGGGGTCTTGACCCGGAAAGAGGCGGAGCCTACAGTAAGGGCATGAACATAGAAGAAGAAGCTCTGTCCACCTTCCGCACGGCGCCTTGGCTCCACAACTGCGCCCAGGCCGTCTGCGCGGCCCTGGGCAGGGAGGATTTGCTGGAAACCGTTTCCTCCTGCGGTACCGGAAAGGCTCCAGACGGACTGTGCGGCGCCCTTTACGGGGCGCTGCTGTGTACGCCCGTGCAGTCCAGGGAGGAGCTGAGGCGGCGGTTTGTGGAAAAGCTGGGCTATTCCCATTGCAGGGAGTTGAAAAAAGAGGGGGCCGTGCCATGCCGGGATTGCGTTGCCTCTGCGGCGGTTCTGGCTTTTAACCTGAGGGAGTGAACGCAGAATGACACTGCCGGATTCATGGTTTTTCATGAAAAAAGAGTCTATTGGAATGAAACCAGATAGAATAACATCATGAAAAAATTGATCTATATGATAGCGGCAGCGGCCGTTGCGATTCCGGTGGTGGCCCTGGCCCAGGGAGCCTGCGGCAGCGGCTCCTGCTCCAAGGGAGACAAGGACATGGCTGAAGCCAAAGAGCACATGAAAGAGGGCGCCAAGGCTGCCAAGGACGCCGCCTCCGAAAAAATGAAGGAAGGCAGGCAGGCTGCCAGGGACGCCTATGAAAAGGGCAAGGAAACCGCCAGGGATGCTTATCAGGACAGCAGGGACGCCGTTGACCATGCGGCGGACAGGGCTGCCGATAAGGCCGAAGCCGTCGGTGACGCTGTGAAAAACGGTTAACTCAAACGATGAACAATAAAAATATTTGCTTATTATGTGTGAATCCAAGGATCATATGAATAAAGGCTGCGGATGTGCGAACGATGCCGCTTCCGGCAACATGGAGGAAGGCAAGCACAAGATGAAAGACGCCTGCGAAAGAGGCAAGGAAGCCGTCAAGGACATGGCTGAAAGCGTGAGCGACAAGGCCAAATCCATGATGGACAAGGATAAGAATTCTTAGTCCCGGCGGCGGTTGAAGCAAGCCGTTTCCCATTCTTCCTCCCGTGCGCGGGATGACCTCCCCTTGTCCGGATTTCCGGACGAGGGGATTTTTATGCGGGCCGGTTTTCCGGGGAAGGGGTGTCCTGTTCCACGGTCTGGAGGGCATGCAGGCTGATTTTATGCCTTTTGCATAATTCCTCCACCCGGTCGCGTTCCAGCAAGATGGTTTTGCCCGCTTCCAGGGCGATTTGCCTGACGCCGCATTCCGCGCACGTTTCAATGGTGACGGGGCCGACTGTCGGGATGTCAAAGCGCATGTCATGCCCCAGGCGGGCCACTTTGGCCAGCGTGGCCGGTTTGCCGTTGCCCAGTTCCCCTCCGCGGCGTATGCAGTTGTTGGTGCCTTCAATCGCTTCCACGGCGATGACGGTGCCGCCGTGCACGATGACGGACTGCCCGATGTGGAGACGGCTGATTTCCTTGGCCGTCTGCATGCCGAAGCGGGCATCCTCCCATTGTTCAGGCGTGGGAGGCGGTCCGGCGATATGCCCCGGCTGCGGCATGTGCTCCTCCATGTAGGTGGAGGCCGGGAGGATGGTGAAGCCTTCCTTTTCCGCTTCCGTGATGACGGCCCCAAGCAGGGAGTCCGCATTTTTTTCCGGCATGCGCATCAATACGGAAAGGGCGCGGAGATCCGGACGGAGGGAAAGAATATTCTTCGGATTGATGCCGCCGGCCATGATGACGTTCCTTACGCCGTGCTTTTTCAGGAAAGTGAACGGCTTGCTTATCTGGCCCACGCTGAATTCCTGGTAAGCGTCGCACAGGGGGATGACGGCGGGGTTGGTTTCCCCCTTGAACCCTACGGCCACGATACGCAATTCCGGCGTCCGGCGGCGTGCGCCCCGGACAATATATTCCGGATAAACGCCGTCTCCGGCTACCAGGCCTAATACGGGCGGGTCTGTTGTCATGCGGTGTGAAGCTGGGGAACGGGGCTGGTTACAGGTATTCCGGGCGCTGGAGCAATTCCGCCACGCGCTTGAGCAGGCGGCCGATGTCCGCTCCGTCCACCACGCGGTGGTCTCCCGTAGCCACGATGTTGGCCTTGGAGATGGGGATAAACGCCTCCACTTCGTCACTCCAGACCGGGGTTTTGGTGACGGCCCCCACCCCTAGGATAATGGATTCGCTGGGCATGGGCATGGGCGCGGCAAAGGTGAGGCCGAAGCCGCCGAAGTTAGTGACCGTGGCGATGCCGCCCGTGCTGTCTTCCGGAGCCAGCCTGCGGCGGCGCGCCTGGGCAATCAGCCTGTTATAGTCTTCCAGCAGTTCTTCCATCGTCCGTTCGTTCACGCGGCGCAGCACGGGAACCATGACGCCGTCCGCCACCTGGGCGGCGATGCCGATGTCGATTGTTTTGGGAGAAAGAATGTTTTCCCCCACCAGGTAGCCGGCGCATTCCGGGCTTTCCGCCAGGGCCAGGGCCAGGGCGCGGGCAAAGTACAGGGTGATGCCGGGCCGCAACGGGGAATTTTGCCTGTGCTTGATGAGGGGGTCCATGAATACGGGACGCCCGGCGGAGGCCAGCGGGCGCGTCCAGCTGCGGCGCATGGCGTCCGCCACGGCCAGCCGCATGGATGAGGCCTTGCGGTGCGGCCATTGGCTGACATATTCCAGGAATTCTTCCAGGTCGTCAATGGTGACGCGTCCGCCCGCCCCGGAACCGGAGATGAAAGCGATGTCGGAGGCGCTCATGCCCAATTCATCCATGCGCGCCTTCATCCGGGGGGACATGTAGTGCGCGCCCTTCATGCCGGCGGGTACGGGGAGGCCGCGCACGCTGGGCTGGACTTTCAGGTCCGTTCCGTTTTCCTGATAGGATTCCCCCGTCACCCCGAAGTGGACGCCTGCGGGTTTTTCCTCCCGGGGAGGGGCGGAGGGCGCGGCCTGGGGAACGGATTCCGGACTGGCTGGAAGGGACGGCTGGGTGGAATCTCCGGCCGGAGTCGCTCCGGAACGCTCAATTTCCTCTTCCGTGGCCTCAATCATGGCCATGCAGGCGCCGACCACGACGGATTCCCCTTCCTTGATGAACACATCGCTCAGGATGCCGCCGCACATGGTGGTGACCCCCATGGTGGCCTTGTTGGTTTCTACCTCAAAGATTTCCTGGTCGGCTTCTACGGTATCGCCCTGGGCCGCCAGCAGGCGCAGCACAGTGGCTTCCGCAATGGAATCCCCGAGCTGGGGCATCAGAATGGGTACTTTAGGCATGATGGAAACTGGGTTGAATCAAATGGATAGAAGATGGCGGATGGAGGCGGCAATGGATTCCAGCGTGGGGCGGTGCGCCTTCCAGAGGTTGGGGTGCTGGGGGATGGGGGTATCCCGTGCGTTGAGCCTCTGGGGCGGGGCATCCAGCAGGTGGAAGCCTTCCGCGACAATGCGTGAAACAACTTCCGCCGTGACGCCTCCCCACGGAAAATCTTCCCCGACGACCAGGACGTCCTTTAGGGCATCTTCTTTGGAAACATAGATCCAGCCGACCTGTCCGCTGTCCCATTCTGCATGAGGAGCCCTGCCTGAGAAACTTTCTGTACTCATGGCAAGACCGGAGTGGTCGTAGAGATAGAGGGGGAGCATCAGATACTTTTCCGAAATTACTTTCTGCATTGCTTCATCGATCGCCCGTTCCTCTGTCTTTGGTCCATGCCGGAAACGGCTGCTTACAATGTTTACCATCCGTTCATAGCGTTTCATGCCGGCTTCATCATGTCCTACGGTATCTAAATACATTTCCCGCAGGAAGTCATCTTTGTCCATATAGTTGTGATGGTCGCCCAGCGCATAGCGGGGATGGAAGCATACCATCGTCCCAAAATGTTCATCTACCTCACGGGGAGAGATCAGAATATCGTCCGGCTGCACCATAAGGGCATAAGGTTCATTTACTGCCATTAACATAATTGGCTCCTTTCTTTCTACAAATCCGGGCCGGAATGGTGCATCATCGGTTTTTCCCGGTGTTCATTGGTTGCAGGCTGCTTGACTGCAATGATCTCGCCGGCAATCCTTGCAAATTTTTCAGGGTACTTGAACTGCTCCCCGTATTTCTCCATCAAGTCCGGGGAAAGGTCTGTAAAATCTTCCTCACCAAGACCAACGATCAGAAAATTCCCGGACACAATATCATAGATGTGGCCGTCATCGTCAAAGAGAGCTCGGTTCAGAGGCAGCCCCATCAGCTTGCCTTCTTCATTACAGATCAGAGCCACCGGGTCCTCATACGGATAGACCGCTTGAATATCTCCGCCCACTGCCGCCTGCAAGGATTTCAGACCACTTTCGATCTCCGCAGCATAAGGGGACTTGCCCGGCTCTACCATTAACACTTTCATAATTGTATATCCTCCTTCTTTTTCATTGCCGTACCGGGAGCGGTTGGCGTTTTTTCCTGAGTTTTTGCCACAGAGAGCTTCCCCAGGACGGAAGGCTTCTCCCGGTTTTTGGGTGTAAAAATACCGCCCTCCGAAACCTCGGCGGCGGCATGTTCCGTTTTGGCCTGTTCCAGTCCTTCAACCGTATAGCCAGGTAAAAGAGTACCGTGAACCATAAAATGGTGCTCATATTCTTTCGGGATCGGCGGAGAAATTTCCGTGAATAAATGGGAATAGGCTTTCTTTCGCCCGTCCAGATATTTTATGGCTGCGTTCTTATCTGTATATCGTTTCTGGTTTTGTCCGGCAATCTTTGCTCCATATCCCTGCTTCGGGGAATGAATACGGACTTCCCATGTCACATACCAGGCAATCGGAACACTCTGTTTGGTTTCCCGGTCATATTTCGTATCTTCCCAAATACTGCAGGTCATCTGATAGACCCGGTTGCTGATTTTCTGATCCGCCCTCCAGTTATCGGTGTCTTTCCACTGGTTGCCTGTATGTTCGATCTCCGGTGTACGAAGATATTCCAAAGCCCGGTTGATCGTCTGTGTTGCCGCTGCCTGCTGTTCCCACTGTTTTGCGGCAGCCACCACGATTTCATAGGCTTTCTGCTCCCCGTCGATACTTCCCTGGCGCATGGCTTCCAGGCTATCTGTTCCCATTGTGATCAGAGTAGAAATATCCACATTTTCACAAACTACGCTGTGCTCAATTTTAAGCTCTGATCCCGGCGTCAAGTGGTCGCCATACCGGTAGGCATGGTAATCCCTGTTTTCTTCCAAAATGCTGTTCACCTCCTGCTATATTTCCGGCTCATGGTTTTTTCTGGAAACCGTCTGTGCCGGTGATTTTTTATCTGCCGGTCTGTTTGCCGCAAGCTGATCCATCACGGAAGGACGGCCGACGCCGAACATGGATAGCTGACCGTCCGCTGCCTCACGAAATTCAGAAACAGAGAGGGGAAGCGTTACATCGGCATGGGTCAATAGCTGTTCCCGTTTCAAATCCTGAATGATCTCGTCAAAAACAGCGTTGATCGCACGGCGTTCTTCCCCCACAGGGAAGGCTTTCAATACCTCCATTTCTCCGTCTTTACCGGAAACCAGGGTAAGGGCACAGTCGGCATGGCCTGCCAGATAATCCGATGTGTAAGGCAGTTTGTCCTTGATATAACAGGCAAAGGCTCTGGCTGTCATTTCCACATTGCTGTCCCAATAACCGCCGTCTTTTTCACATTCTTTTCCCATGCGTACCGAATTACGGTAAAAATCAGTTTCCGTCCGTCCAATCTGCGGAGCTTCCTGCGCCTGCATCCCGGAAAGCATACGCTCAAAAATTTCCAGCCGTTCCCGTTCACTTTTGGGAATTACCCGGCCGGTAACATTCTTCTTAAATGCGCTGATCTGTTCCACAGAGCCGGGTTCGCCGGACAAAAATGCTTCCCGCAAGACTGCGTAGGTTTCCATCTGTTCCTCATTGCCATACCGTTTCAGGGAGGCAAGAACCGAGGAATCCAGCCAGCTTGCCGCATTTTTCCGGGTGCGTTCTGTTTGTGCTTCCGTGCGCTTTGCTGCCTGTTCCGGTGTTTCTGGTTTATACTTCATGGTGTCAATGAGTTTTTGGAACGGCGCATAGAGGCGGGGCTGTTCTGACAGCATCCCTTTTGTGCCCATCTTTGTACCAAGATAATCGTCAAGTCCATGCCACCATTCATGTGCCAGGGAACCGGCCCCGTGCATTTTTGTAAGATTGATGACTGTACGCAAAGGTTCATAATGAGCCGCAGCATTGCCGCTGCCTCTTGCACCAAAAGCGATAGCAAGCGTTCCCTGATAAGCAATATCTTTATCGCTGATCTTAAGGGCTGACGCCAGATCCTTTAGTGCTTCAAATCCCATGTTAAGGGAGGTCTGCCGGTCGTTCTGGTTCATCCAGTTTCCAAACTCGCCGCCGCGGAACCCAAATGTATCAAGATAATGCTGTCCGGTGATCTCCACACCATTCCGGTAATCCGGGCCGGTACGTTTGACATGGGCGAGCTGGGGAGGGACAAACCGGATCTTTCCGTTTTTGTTCCTGCCTTTGGCAAGTTCCTGCACCCATTTCAGGGCGGCTTCTTTGGTCTCAAAATTGGTCCGCAGGATCGAATAGCCTTTTGTCACATAGTAGGTACCGGGTTTCCAGTCCTCATTTTTAGAATAGGTATGTTTCCCGTCATTGAAGTGGATTGCATAACCTTTCGGTATTTTCTGCTCTTTGGAAACACAAAACTGTTCCTTTTTTGCTTTCTGAGTAAAGTTGCGCTCAAAATATTCAGCCGAGCGGATCAGCATGGTATTGGACAATTTGTTTGTGATCACGGGATTGTCCTGTCCCTTTTTCGTTGCCCGGTAATGGATTCCGCTTCCCCAGCCCTGTACCTTTTCTAAATATCCATTGTCAACGAAAAAGCGGTCATAGGCTCTCACAGCATCCTCCACAGTACGGACATCTGAAAGCACTGTATGCAATTCCCGGACTGTTTTTATATATTCCTTTTGTCTCGCGGTCCGTTTTTCCGGGGTGTCATCCGTGCGGTAATACTGAGGGGAAGCGTTTAAGCCGTCCCTTGCTTTTTTAATAAAATAGACCACGCCAAGAGGAATCCCTTCCTCCATCATGGCTGCATAGTCCGGCTTTTTCCAGACATTATCCTTTTTCACAAATTTTTCGGCTTCGCGCTCATTCATGGCTTCCAGATCATCTGCATACAGCCCGCGGTCTTTCCACAGGTCTTTTTTCGCACCGCCGATCTTTTCGCCGAAATCTTCATGCACTCCTGCCAATCTTCATCACCTCCAGTCAGTGTAGAATTCTTATCGATCCGGGGCAGGGCGGCGTTCTTCGTTTTTGTGAAGTTGTGGGAGGTTTCCTGTGAGCCGGTCAGTTTCCCTGCGGATCAGTTTGTCCAGAGCGCCTAAATCCTCCGGTGCAATGGCAAACTCCCGGTAATTTTCATACCACAAGCCCGTAGAGATTGCCGCGATGGGCGCGATTTTCTCCGAACCGGATGGAAGAAGGCGATACACAGGGGCTTCGTCATAAAGAAGCATCTGTTTTGCCGTTCCCTGTGGTATGCGGTACTTATCCATATCCGGGTTCTGGGCTGCCTCCATATATTGCATATTCAGGCGTTCTTCTAAATCCTGGGGCATATAACGAAATGCCTGATCCATCCACTGTCTGAACATCGTGGAATAGTGGTACTGCCATTCCGTAACTTGATTCGGGGCATAAGAAAATCCCCAACTTTTCAGAGCATCTTTTTCGTAAAGCTCCATTTCAGTCCATTCTTTCAGGCTGACCGTAGCCGCTGAACCATATTTGCGTTCGATATTGACGCCGCAGGGATAGAGGATATTTCTTTTTATATCCTGCCGCAGCGTGTCTAAATCCATCATCAGGACATCTCCGTACAAGTGACCGCCCTCTCTGCGATCCGTATGAAACAGGAAAGCCCTCGCTCCGATAAACTCCGTTGTTGAGATCATTTGATGAAGATCCGCCGTAGAACAATAAGCAAACAAAGCGTCGGAAAGCCACATGTGATTTTTCCCCATGATGGCAATGGAATCAGCCCCGGTATTTGTCGCCAGAGAACGCATATTAAATTCGCATTCCCTAAGAAAATCTCCGGCAAAAATATGGATCTCATACGCAAAGACGGATAAGTCTGTATCACGGATCAAATGAATCTGCGGTAGTGGTTCCTGATTCAATCAAATTCCTCCTTTCATGTGAACCTTACAATTACCGGCTTTCCTTATCATGGGAAGGTGCCGGCTGCTTTTTTGCCGGTTCCGTTTTTGCTGCCTGTTCCCGCATTGCTTCCAAAACAGAAGGGCGCCTTTCCGCAGTCTGTTCCAACCGGGCAAGGGTATTAAGTGCCCACTCCGCATTACGGTTAATGGAGGATATAAGGGCGCCCTCCACTTTGAAAGCACCTTTGAACACTCTGGCAACCTTCCCGTTTTCTTTTGCGTCTGTCTCCGCAGGTTTTCCTTGAAGGGTAGCCCATATTTTTGAGATGCCGCCCCATTTCGTGGTATTCCGTACTGAAAGCGTCAATTCTGGCAACAGCCCTGTTGCTGGCTTGCATACTTTTTTCTGCTGCATTTTGAATGGATTCCAACGCCGGTCTGACATGTAAAAACTGTGTGATCCCATTCAAAGCGACAGCACCACGTTCCCTGAAATCGGCAAGGATATTCCTGCATCCGTTTATGATCTGGCCTTTGAGTTCAGAAAGACGGTGACGCATAACGGAAATATTCGTCTCCATAGCCTTACAGCTCTTTTGGAGAGCATCTTTCAGGGAATGGTTCTGTAACCCCTGCATTTCCTGACGCACTGCCTTTAGTTCCTCGGTTGCCTCTAAAAGACGCTGCTCCATTCCGGTCACATGCTCGATCAGCTTGGCAAATTCTTCATATCCCGGTGTATTGTTGTCTTTTAGGAGAGCAAGCAGCTCTTTGACCTGCTCATTTTCCGCAATCGGCTGGCTATCTGTCTCCGTCATTCATCAATCCCTCCCATCTGCCGGTAGCTGCCCGCCGGCAATCTTGCCGACAATCTCCGGACCGGTTTCATAAATCTGCATGAGGCGTTTTGCTGTGCCGCAAGGCTGTGCAGCTCCGCTGGTCCAAAGACGCACTGTGGATGGGGCAACATTCATCAAAAGCGCAAAGCCCTTTTCGTTCATGTCCAGCTTTTTCATCAGCGATTTAACCATATCGGGGCCGTAGTCTGGACACCGGGAAGCCTCGGCAATCATCTGCAAAGCGGTATTTTCAATTTTTTTCATTTTCAAATCCTCCTGTTATTTGTTTTCCAGCCTTATGCCGGGGCAAAGCTGATCTGGTTGTGTTTCATCCTTTTGGCAAAGTCCGGCATCGAATAATTTACCCGTCAATTTCTGCATGGGTGTCATCCAGACGATGACAAACAGCAAAGTGCCTGTCCCCGTTTCCATAGAACAGGCAGAGTAAACCATTGTCGGGAATGGAAAACAGCGCTTTTCCGGCGCTGTCTGTAAAGCAGATATGTTGAGATCCATTCATGTTGAAATCCTCCCTAAATTGAAACAGCCGCCTCTTTTGGGCGGCGTTGGTGCTGGCTGGTTTGCAGTTGTTCCCGAACCAGCAGCAATTTCTCATTGTAATCTTTTCCCATCCGGGGAGGGTTGACACTTACCCGGATATGACGGAAACGTTTATCCTCGTGAAGCATGGTCTTGATTTTCCGGGCATTGACAAATCCGGCAAGGTCGTGGTCCATATAAAGGGTAACACGCCGTATCTCCGGGTGGCGTTCCAGGAAAGAAGTCAGCGCCACATGGGAAGTACCTCCCAAAGACAAGCGATAACCATTCCATTTCCATCCCTCCAGCTCTTGAAGTGTTGCATGGGAAAGCGCATCAATAGGAGCTTCAAAAACTGCCACATGCCGGCTGCCCGGACTTTGCGGGGGATAACAAAAGTTATATCCTTTGTCGCTGCCATAGACATCCTTTTTGAGATTGCCGCCGATACTGCGCATACAGGCGAACTTCGCTTTCCCG
>ENA-OPTB01001367-OPTB01001367.1-human-gut-metagenome-genome-assembly--contig:-NODE-1367-length-19090-cov-7.206777_pt1 | contig 19090 bp, 11 predicted proteins | sample MGYA00241810_ERZ501911 | MGnify/ENA primary metagenome ERZ501911 (study PRJEB25962, sample SAMEA2042304) | human gut metagenome | biome: human gut; feature: human-associated habitat; material: faeces... | reverse complement strand
TGCAACAATTGCAGAAATGTTGCCAAATTAAAATATAAATCATTTGTTTGCACAATTTGTTAAGTGATTTTTTGTTGGATATGACAAGTAAATCGGAATTATTATGTAATGGCAGACAAGTTGGTGCAGATAGTGATGAAATAAAGGGTAGGTTAGGGTGGAGGTAATGAGGCGGAGGGTGATAAAAGCAGGCTGGTAAACGAAAAATTTACGATTTGATAACACATTGGTAATAGTAGAAGTTTCTGCGTCGAATTGTGCGATTTTTGTTCAAATCGGAGAAAATAGGAAAATCGGCGAGATGTGTAAGCTAAAATGCTTGACAAGGGCTTGCTAATATTATATAATAGTATACTGTATCATAATGGAGTTTTCCACCTATTTCATGCGTTTTTGAGTGCATAAAATCATGGAAAACACCGCCAAAACCACTGGCGAATACGATTGTTATATAGTATTATATAAATGTATTTTCCAAATAAATTAAGGAGTGATTGAGCCTATGGTGAATGTCAAGGACGTAAAACTTGGTAAGAACACGAGAAAGAGCTTTGCCAAGATCAATGAGGTTCTGGAGATGCCTAACCTTATTGAAGTGCAGAAGAACTCTTATCAGTGGTTCCTCGATGAAGGTCTGAAGGAGGTCTTCAGAGATGTTTCAGCTATTACTGATTATAATGGTACGCTGGAGCTGACTTTTGTTGGATACCATTTTGATGAAGAGGCTAAGTATTCTGTTGCAGAGTGCAAGGCGAGAGATGTAACTTATGCAGTGCCACTGAGAGTTACTGCAAGACTTAACAATACCGAGACCGGCGAGATCAAGGAGTCCGAGGTATTTATGGGTGACTTCCCTAAAATGACCGACAGCGGAACTTTTGTTATCAACGGTGCAGAGCGTGTTATCGTTTCTCAGTTGGTGCGTTCACCAGGTGTTTATTACGCTTTTGATAAGGACAAGACCGGTAAGGATCTGTTCAAGACAACTGTTATCCCTAACAGAGGTGCTTGGCTTGAATATGAAATGGATTCTAACGACGTGGTTTATGTCAGAATCGATAAAAACAGAAAGATCCCTCTTACTACTTTCCTGAGATCGCTGGGTATTGGTACTAACGAGGAGATCGAGGAAGTTTTCGGTCCTGATGAAAGACTTACTCAGACTATCATGCAGAAGGATCAGACTGCTAACAGAGAGGAAGCTCTTCTTGAAGTTTACAAGAAGCTCCGTCCGGGCGAGCCTCCTACAGTAGATTCTGCTGTTACTCACCTGAATAACCTGTTCTTTGACGCTAAGAGATATGATCTTTCAAGATTTGGCAGATATAAGTACAACAAGAAGCTTGGCGTTGGTTCAAGACTTTCAGGCCACAGACTTTCAAGACCTATTGTAAATCCTATGACAGGCGAGGTAATGGCTGAGGCCGGCGATCTTATCAGCTTTGATAAGGCTATGGAGATCGAGACCGCAGGTGTTATGGAGGCTTACGTTGACGTTGAGGTCAAGGAACATCTTACTTCCGCAACAGGCGAGGCTGTTACAAAGCTTGAAGAGTGCGAAGTTAAGATCATAGGCAACGGCATGGTAGACATCAACGCTTATGTTGATTTTGACTGCACTGAGCTTGGCATCAACGAAAAGGTATCTTTCAAGGCTCTTAAGGAAATTCTTGAGGATTCTGAGAATGAGGAAGAGCTTAAGGAGAACATCAAACTTAAGGCTGACGACCTCGTTCCAAAGCACATCACTATCGATGATATTATCGCTACGGTTTCTTACTTCCTCAACCTTTGCGAGGGCGTTGGTACTGTTGACGATATCGACCATCTTGGCAACAGAAGAATCCGTTCAGTAGGCGAGCTTCTTCAGAACCAGTTCAGGATCGGTTTCACAAGAATGGAAAGAGTTATCCGTGAGAGAATGAACATTCAGTCACAGGGCACTGAGGTCGTTACTCCTACAGCTCTTATCAATATAAGACCTATCACTGCGGCTATCAGAGAGTTCTTCGGTTCTTCTCCACTGTCACAGTTCATGGATCAGAACAACCCTCTGGCTGAGCTTACTCATAAGAGAAGACTTTCAGCCCTCGGCCCTGGCGGTCTTTCAAGAGACCGTGCCGGATTTGAGGTTCGTGACGTTCACTATACTCACTACGGCAGAATGTGTCCTATCGAGACGCCTGAAGGTCCTAACATCGGACTTATCTCTTACCTTGCTTCTTTCGCAAGGATAAACGAGTACGGCTTTATCGAAGCTCCTTACAGACGTGTTAACAAGGAAACAGGCGTTGTAACTGACGAAGTTGTTTATATGACGGCTGACGTTGAAGATAACTACATGGTCGCTCAGGCAAACGAGCCTCTTACTGAGGATAACAAGTTTGCCAGACCTAAGGTAAACGGCAGATACAGAGATCAGATCCTCGAGATAGAGAGAGAGAAGATCGACTTCATGGACGTTTCGCCTAAAATGGTAGTTTCTGTGGCTACTGCTTGTATCCCGTTCCTTGAGAACGATGACGCTAACCGTGCGCTCATGGGTTCAAACATGCAGAGACAGGCTGTGCCGCTGCTCAAGACTGAGTCTCCTATCGTTGGTACTGGTATGGAATACAAGGCTTGTCTTGATTCAGGCGTTGCTGTTGTTTCTAAGAACGCAGGTGTTGTTGAGAGCGTTGACGCTGACAAGATCGTTATCCGTGAGGACAGCGGTATGCTCAGAACTTATGAGCTGACTAAGTTCAAGCGTTCAAACGCAGGTACTTGCACAAACCAGAGACCTATCGTCAATAAGGGCGAGAGAATTGAAGCTAATCAGATAATCGGTGACGGCCCTGCTACTTCAAACGGCGAGCTTTCACTTGGTAAGAACGCTCTTATCGGCTTCATGACTTGGGAAGGTTACAACTACGAGGACGCCGTTCTTCTGAACGAAAACCTTGTAAAGCAGGATAAGTACACTTCTATCCATATTGAAGAGTATGAGACAGAAGCCAGAGATACAAAGCTCGGACCTGAGGAGATTACAAGAGATATCCCTAACGTTGGCGAGGATGCTCTTAAGGATCTGGACGAGAACGGTATCATCAGAATAGGCGCAGAGGTTCGTTCAGGAGATATACTTGTTGGTAAGGTAACACCTAAGGGTGAAACTGAGCTGACAGCTGAAGAAAGACTTCTGAGAGCTATCTTCGGCGAAAAGGCTAGAGAAGTTAGAGATAATTCTCTTAAGGTACCTCACGGCGAGGCCGGTACTATCATTGATGTTAAGATATTCACAAGAGAGAACTGCGACGAGCTTTCTCCTGGAGTAAATATGCTCGTCAGATGCTACATCGCACAGAAGAGAAAGATCTCTGTGGGCGATAAGATGGCGGGTCGTCACGGTAACAAGGGTGTCGTTTCAAGAATACTCCCACAGGAGGATATGCCATTCCTTGAGGACGGTACTCCGCTTGATATCTGTCTTAACCCATTGGGCGTACCTTCTCGTATGAACATCGGTCAGGTGCTTGAGGTTCATCTTGGTATGGCGGCAAAGGCTCTTGGCTGGAAGATAATGACCCCTGTATTCGACGGTGCTCACGAGGCAGACATCAGAGAATGCTTCAAAATGGCTCAGCAGAATTATCTGGAGCATAAGGACGATGAGTTCACTCTCCACACAATGGACGAGGTCATCAACCCTAACGCACTGAGCATGAGCGAGGACGGCAAGTTCACTGTTTATGACGGAAGAACAGGCGAGAAGTTCGATAACAGAGTTACAGTCGGTTATATGTACTACCTGAAGCTCCACCACCTCGTAGACGATAAGATACACGCACGTTCAGTTGGTCCTTATTCACTGGTAACACAGCAGCCACTCGGCGGTAAGGCTCAGTTCGGTGGTCAGAGATTCGGAGAAATGGAAGTTTGGGCGCTCGAAGCTTACGGTGCTGCTTACACACTTCAGGAGATCCTTACAGTTAAGTCTGACGATACTGTGGGAAGAGTCAAGACATACGAGGCTATCGTTAAGGGACAGAATGTTCCTAAGCCTGGTGTTCCTGAGGCGTTCAAGGTACTTGTTAAGGAGCTTCAGTCACTTGGTCTGGATCTCAAGGTACTCAACATCAATAACGAGGAAATAGATCTTAAGCAGTCGTTTGACGAGGACGAGGAGCTTGTTCCACAGCCTGCTATCGAAGATCATATCGATTTCGGCGTTGACGAGGGCGATCTCGACGAGGGCTTCATGGCTGAAGACGAGAACGGCACTTCCGAACTGGAGGGCAGCGCAGCTTCCGACGAGTCTGATCTGTTCCTTAATGACGGTGAATAATTTTGCACAGTAACTAAATAAGCTGAGGTCAAAGGGCGGAAGGCTCCGCCCTTGCGACCGTTTCATATAGAAGTCGGCTGTTGCCGTGCTTCAAACTAAACAGGAAGAGGGTACTGCTGTTGGAATTCAATGAGTTTGCATCAATCAAGATCGGTCTTGCATCGCCTCAGAAGATCCGTGAGTGGTCTTACGGCGTTGTTACCAGACCTGAAACAATAAACTATCGTACTCAGAAGCCGGAAAAGGACGGATTGTTCTGCGAAAAGATATTCGGACCTTCAAAGGACTGGGAGTGTCACTGCGGTAAATATAAGAAAATTCGCTTTAAAGGCAAAGTCTGCGAGCGTTGCGGCGTTGAGGTAACAAGAGCCAAGGTTCGTAGAGAGAGAATGGGTCACATTGAGCTTGCTGCACCTGTTTCTCACATTTGGTATTTCAAGGGAACTCCGTCAAGAATAGGACAGATGCTTGAAATATCACAGAAAAGACTTGAAGAAGTTCTTTACTTCACAAAATACATCGTTATAGATCCAGGTAACACTGAGCTTATCAAGGGTCAGCTCCTTACTGAAAAGGATTATAGCGAAATGCAGGAAAAGTATGACGAGGACGAGTTCAGAGCCGGCATGGGCGCTGAGGCTATCAAGGAGCTTCTTGAAGAGATCGACCTCGAGAAGCTTTCAGAAGAGCTTAAAACTGAGCTGAAGGATCTTCCTGCGGGTCAGAAGCGTATCAAGCTTCTGAAAAGACTTGAGATCGTTGAGGCTTTCAGAACATCAGGCAACAGACCTGAGTGGATGATACTGGAGGCTATACCTGTTATACCACCTGATATCAGACCTATGGTACTGCTGGACGGCGGAAGATACGCAACCAGCGACCTTAATGACCTTTACAGACGTGTTATCAACAGAAATAACCGTCTTAAGAAAATGCTGGAGCTTGAAGCACCTGACATCATCGTTAGAAACGAAAAGAGAATGCTTCAGGAAGCTGTTGACGCACTTATCGACAACGGCAGACACGGCAGACCTGTTACAGGTCCTAACAACAGAGCATACAAGTCACTTTCAGATATGCTCAAAGGTAAGCAGGGACGTTTCAGACAGAACCTTCTTGGTAAGCGTGTTGACTATTCAGGACGTTCTGTTATCGTCGTAGGCCCTGAGCTTAAGATGTATCAGTGCGGTCTGCCAAAGGAAATGGCTCTTGAGCTGTTCAAGCCTTTCGTTATGAAAAGACTTGTTGACACCAATCCTACTATCAACATCAAGTCTGCAAGGAAAAAGGTAGACAGAGCTGAGCCAGAGGTTTGGGACGCACTTGAAAACGTTATTCAGGGTCACCCTGTAATGCTCAACCGTGCTCCTACACTTCACAGACTTGGTATTCAGGCATTCGAGCCTATCCTTGTCGAGGGCAGAGCTATCAAGCTTCACCCACTGGTTTGTACAGCGTTCAACGCTGACTTCGACGGCGACCAGATGGCTGTTCACCTGCCGATCTCGGCAGAGGCTCAGGCTGAGGCAAGATTCCTTATGCTGGCTGCCAACAACCTGTTGAAGCCTTCAGACGGACGCCCTGTTGCAGTTCCTACACAGGATATGATACTTGGTTCTTACTACCTGACACTGAAGAAGGACGGCGAGCCTGGCGAGGGCAAGGTGTTCAGAGATGTGAACGAGGCTCTTATGGCTTACGATCAGCACATCGTTTCACTTCACGCTGCTATCAAGGTAAGAATTACCAAGCAGATAGGCGACAAGCAGGTATCAAAGGTGATAGACGCTACAGTCGGAAGACTTATCTTCAACTCTATCATTCCTCAGAACCTTGGCTTTGTTGACAGAACAAATTCAGAAAAGCAGTTCGATCTTGAGATAAGCTTCCTTGTAAAGAAAAAGCAGCTTTCTGATATCATTGATAAATGTATACAGAAACACGGTACGACTACGACTTCCGAAGTTCTCGACAACATCAAGAGCCTTGGTTATAAGTATTCTACAAAGTCTGCTATCACAGTTGCGGTATGCGACGCTTCTATCCCTGAGGCTAAGAAGGATATCCTTGCAAAGGCTGACGGACTTGTAGACAAGATAGACAAGCAGTACAAGAGAGGTTATATTTCAAGAGAAGAGAAGTCAAAGAAGTTCATCGAGATCTGGAACAACGCTACAGACGAAGTTACAGAGGCTCTGAAAGCTAACCTTGACCCATATAACCCAATCAACATGATGGCTGACTCAGGTGCCCGTGGTTCTATCAACCAGATCAGACAGCTGGCAGGTATGCGTGGACTTATCGCCAACACATCAGGTTCAACTATCGAGATGCCTATCAGAGCTAACTACCGTGAAGGTCTTAACATTCTGGAATACTTCATTTCTTCCAGAGGTGCGAGAAAGGGACTTGCCGATACAGCTCTGCGTACTGCTGACTCAGGTTACCTTACAAGACGTCTTGTTGACGTTTCTCAGGACGTTATCATTCGTCAGGAGGACTGCGGTACTCACGTTGGTATCGAGATATTCGACATAAAGAACGGAAACGAAATGATCGAGCCTCTCAGCGAGAGACTTGTGGGCAGATATCTTGTTGAGGATCTCAAGGATCCTAAGACAGGCGAGATGATATGCTCAAGAAACAAGCTAATAAACGTTCATGACGCTGAAAGAATAGTTGCTGCACTCGAAGCTGAGGGTAAGGATTCTATCTCTATCAGATCAGTTCTTCAGTGTCAGGCTAAGCATGGCGTTTGCGCTAAGTGCTACGGCGCTAACCTTGCAAACGGAAATATCGTTCAGGTCGGTGAGGCTGTCGGCGTAATCTCCGCTCAGTCTATCGGTGAGCCTGGTACACAGCTTACAATGAGAACCTTCCACACAGGTGGTATCGCTTCTGCGGAAGATATCACACAGGGTCTTCCTAGAGTTGAGGAACTGTTTGAGAGCAGACGTCCAAAGGGTGCTGCTATCATCACAAGGATCGACGGCGTAGTTAGGATCGAGGAGGTCAAGAAGACCAAGCAGATCACTGTTACAAGCGAGGACACTGAAAATCCTGAGCAGGAGTCTTATGCTATCCCATACGGCTACAAGATAAGAGTTCGTGAGGGACAGGCTGTTACAGCCGGTGAGCCACTCACAGAGGGTTCTATCAACCCAGCTGATATCCTTGCAGTTAATGGTCCTAAGGCTGTTCAGAACTACATCATCACCGAAGTTCAGAAGGTTTACCGTCTGCAGGGTGTTGATATCAACGATAAGCACATCGAGGTTATCGTTCGTCAGATGATGAGAAAGGTCAAGATCGACGACTCCGGTTCAAGCTATCTGCTCCCTGGTTCACTTATCGACAGAGGAGAGGTCGCAAGACTCAACGAGGAGATACAGGCTCAGATCGACGCTGGCGACGAGAACGCAAGACTTATCACAACTGTTCCTGTTCTTCAGGGTATCACAAAGGCTTCAAGCTACTCGGATTCATTCCTTTCAGCTGCTTCATTCCAGGAGACAACTAAGGCTCTTACAGACGCAGCTATCAGAGGCAAGACCGATAAGCTCATGGGTCTTAAGGAAAATGTTATTATCGGTAAGCTCATTCCTGCCGGCACCGGTATGGACGTTTACAACAACGTTCAGGTGGTCAAGAATGAGAGTGCGGCTAACCATAACACCGCAGAAACACCGTTGTACTAATGACTTTTATATCAGCCTGCATGGTTCATTCATGCGGGCTGATTTTTTTATTTTGTATGAAACCTTTTTGCCTGCCACGGCGTTTTAGTATATGAAGGGAAGTGAAAGCATGAAGAATATGACCGAAAGCGAATACCGCCAACTTGTAGAGGAGTATTCGGATATGGTAACAAGGCTTTGCGTGGTGCACACGGGAAATTTTTCCGACGCTGAGGACTGCTATCAGAACGTGTTCTTCAAGCTTTTCAAGCAGATGAAAAAAGGCAGTCTGCCAAACCCGAAAGCGTGGCTCATCAGAGTGGCTCTCAACGAATGCCGGAGTGTTTTGCGGTATCGTTTGAGGAAAAACACAGTCGATCTGAGCAGCATAACGTCTTTCTCAAAGGACGGCAGCGACATAGAGATACTTGACCTTATTTTCAGACTTCCCCCGAAATATCGAGATAGTATTTATCTTTATTACTTTGAGGAGCTGTCAGTGCAGGAGATAGCTGAGCTGACAAATATCAAGGAAAACACGATAAAAACACATCTCAAACGTGGAAGAGAACAACTGAAGGATATGATAATGTTGTGAACTATATGAATGTCAATAAAGACATAAAGTATCGGGACGTCGCATTTCTGTGAAACAGAAATTGAGCCGCTCCCCTACAAAAGAGGTAAAAACTATTATGTAGGGGCTGGCATTTTAGACATAACATTATAGTTTGCAATGATAATATCACAGAAAGGAGCAGAAAATGAAAAAAATAAACGCTTTTTACTGCATTAAAACTCCTTCGGATTGGAAGGAGAGTGTGCTTATGTATGACAAGCCTACAGAGAAAAATAAAACAAAACTTACAGGCTTTCAGCTTGCAGGTGCGGTGCTTGCGGCTTTGCTTCTGGTGGTGGGCGGTGCGCTGACCCTTTATCGCAGTGGCGATGAGTTCAAGGTGGATACGGCTAAACTGTCTGGTGCTGATAGCTCGAGTACCATTGACAGCACTGAGCTTACGGCTGATTTAGAACAGGCACAAAATGCGCTTAAGCAGGTCGTTAAAGACAAAGAGATAACGGCGGTCGGAATGTATGCAGGCTGCGGCTCGGACGGAACGGGATATCTTTTTGTCGATAAGATATATGTTGAGAAATACACCTCTGAAAAGGGCGAATTGATCGACTATGTTACTGTGAATGAATATGAATACCTGAAATACCACTCTTACGCTGCGTTTAAACTTGATTTCAGAGCGAAAGATGTTACCACAGGGAAGTTTGCTTATATGGACGAACTGAAAGTGGGCGAAAAAATCGCAGTCGGCATAAACTGCGATGATCTGAGTAATTGGAACTCGGATGAGATCGCAACAGGTCTTGACGAAATGGTCGGTGGCGACAGCTTTGGAACAGACTTCTATTATTCACTGAGATCATCAATAGCCTATGCTTATGATATCGACAGTTCAAAGGACACAGGCAAGGAAAAGCTTGATAAGCTCATTCTTGATAGTGTACAGCATATGTACGAAGATATGATACTGCAAGCTGACGACTTCAGCATTGTGCTAAATCCTGTGGAAAAGGACTGGGGATTTAAAAATGATACGTTGGTAAATTTTGTTAAGTATATCAATTATGATGCTGACAATTACGAAAGGGATATTATCTATCCGCTGATAATAACACCAATTGAAAAGGGTAAAGCCATAAACGTTTCCACAGCAGGAGGGTCAAAGGAAGGCATAATTATCAAGGTGGACGGAAGATATTTCAGTATAACTTCCAATTATAAGGATATTGTGGAGCAGGACGATACTAATAATGAATTGTACGGTTCCCAAAGTGCGACGGTAAAGAACAACAGAAATTACTTCTTTGATGAAAATGAATGGCTCGTTGCAATTAAATTCGCAACGGGTGCAAACACCTATTTTAGTGATGATCTGAAACTTTATATCAATGAAGTACAAAACGATATAACCTATTCGGACAAGACTGACGACAGCGATTGTGTTATAACTTATCATAGATTCAGCGAGACAGAGGTCGAAGTGGCGGATAAAGGACAAATTTTAGATACAGACAGCAAGACGGAATGAGGGAATATATTTGCAGGGCAGGGCGTGAAAAGCCGCTGCCCTGTGCTTTTTATAGCTTTTGACAGAAAATTTAACTGAAATTTTCAAAAAGTTAAAAAAGTCAAGAAAAAGTGCTTGACAAGCGATGGAGAATAGTGTATAATATCAAGGTATGCTGATGTATAGTATATCGGCGTATAGTATCAAATCTATGAAAGGAGAGAAAATATGCCAACCTTTAACCAGTTAGTAAGAAAAGGAAGAAATGTCCTTGCAGACAAGTCTACAGCTCCTGCTCTTCAGAAGGGTTTCAACTCAAAGAAGAAGGTAGTTATCGATCAGAGCTGCCCACAGAAGCGTGGCGTTTGCACAGTAGTAAGAACTGCTACACCTAAGAAGCCAAACTCAGCTATGAGAAAGGTTGCCAGAGTTAAGCTCACAAACGGAAACGAAGTTACAGCTTATATCCCTGGTATCGGACACAATCTTCAGGAGCACTCCGTTGTTCTTATCAGAGGCGGACGTGTTAAGGACCTCCCTGGTGTAAGATATCACATCATCAGAGGCACTCTCGACGCTCAGGGCGTTGCTAAGAGAATGCAGGCGAGATCCAAGTATGGCGCTAAGAAGCCAAAGGCAGGAGCAGCCAAGTAATCAAAAACTGAAAAGCTCATTTTAGTAACAAGGTAATAACTCATTGTCGCATATTGCGAAGACCACAGTTTATGTGGAGTGATTAATATATATTAGTTGACTCTACAAGGAACTGACGGGGCTGTAAAACGGCTGTGTGCCGTGGTTACAGAGCGAGTACCTGTGAATTCATTATTTGTGAAGGAGGGAATTAAAGTGCCAAGAAGAGGTAGAGTTACAAAGAGAGACGTGCTTCAGGATCCAGTATACAATTCTAAGCTTGTTACACGTCTTGTAAACAACATCATGCTTGACGGTAAGAAGGGTGTTGCCCAGAAGATCGTTTACGGAGCATTTGAAATTGTCGAAGAAAAGACAGGCAGACCTGCTCTTGAAGTATTCCAGGAGGCTATGGATAACATCATGCCTGAGCTGGAGGTCAAGGCTCGCCGTGTAGGCGGTGCGACTTACCAGGTACCAATGGAGGTTCGTCCTGACAGAAGACAGACACTTGGTCTGAGATGGATAACAAAGTATTCTCGTGAGAGAAACGAGGATACAATGAGAGAGAGACTCGCAGCAGAGATCCTCGACGCTCTTAACGGCGTTGGCGGTTCATGCAAGAAGCGTGACGAAACTCATAAGATGGCTGAAGCTAACAAGGCTTTCGCTCATTACAGATGGTAAGAGGTATAAAGGAGGATATATATGGCAAGAGAATGTAAATTGCAGGATTACCGTAATATCGGTATCATGGCACACATCGACGCCGGCAAGACTACTACTACAGAGCGTATCCTGTTTTATACCGGTGTAAACTATAAGATCGGTGAAACACACGACGGTGCATCTACAATGGACTGGATGGCACAGGAGAAGGAGAGAGGTATCACAATTACTTCTGCTGCTACTACTTGCTACTGGAAGGGTCACAGACTTAACATTATAGATACTCCGGGCCACGTTGACTTTACAGTTGAGGTTGAGCGTTCACTTCGTGTACTCGACGGTTCTGTAACAGTTCTTTGTGCTAAGGGTGGTGTTGAGCCTCAGACTGAAACAGTTTGGAGACAGGCTGATAACTATCAGGTACCAAGAATGGTATATGTCAACAAGATGGATATCATGGGTGCAAACTTCTACAACGTTTTGAATATGCTCCATGAAAGACTTCATTGTAACGCCGTTCCTATCCAGCTCCCTATCGGTGCTGAGGACGACTTCAAGGGTATCGTCGATCTGCTCGAAATGAAGGCTTATGTATACTATGATGACCTTGGAAAGGATATCCGTCAGGAAGAGATTCCTGAGGACCTTAAGGAAAAGGCTGAACAGTATCACGCTGACCTTATCGAGCATCTTGCAGAAGTTGATGACGATCTCGCTGAGAAGTATTTCGCAGACGAAGAGATCACTATCGACGAGATGAAGAAGGTAATCAGAAAGAGTACTATCGCTAACACAATGGTACCTGTTACCTGCGGAACTTCATACAGAAACAAGGGCGTTCAGAAGCTTCTTGACGCTATTGTAGATTATATGCCTTCACCTATCGACGTACCACACATCAAGGGTACTGACGTAAATACAGGTGAGGAAGTTGAGAGAATTTCAGGCGACGATCAGCCATTTGCTGCTCTCGCATTCAAGATCGCTACAGACCCATTCGTTGGAAAGCTCTGCTACTTCAGAGTTTATTCAGGTGTTCTGACAGCCGGTTCTACAGTTTATAACTCCACTAAGGACAAGGACGAGAGAATCGGAAGAATCGTTCAGATGCACTCTAACGCTAGAAAGGATATCGATACTATCTACGCTGGTGATATCGGTGCCGCTATCGGTCTGAAGAACACAACAACAGGTGACACTCTTTGTGATGAAGAGCACCCTGTACTTCTTGAGTCAATGGAATTCCCTGAGCCTGTTATCCAGCTCGCTATTGAGCCTAAGACTAAGGCAGGTCAGGAAAAGATGGGTATCGCTCTTGCAAAGCTTGCTGAAGAGGACCCAACATTCAGAACTTATACTTCTGAGGAAACAGGTCAGACAATTATCGCCGGAATGGGCGAGCTGCACCTTGAGATCATCGTAGACAGACTTCTCCGTGAGTTCAAGGTAGAGGCTAATGTCGGCGCTCCTCAGGTTTCATATAAGGAAACAATCACTGCTCCTGCAAGCGTTGATTACAAGTACGCTAAGCAGTCAGGTGGTAAGGGTCAGTACGGTCACGTTAAGATCAACGTTGAGCCAAATGAGTCCGGTAAGGGCTATGAGTTTATCAACAAGGTTGTCGGCGGTGCTATTCCTAAGGAATACATTCCAGCAGTTGATGCAGGTATCAGGGGTGCTATGGAGAACGGCGTTCTCGCAGGCTTCCAGGTAGTTGACGTTAAGGTTGAGCTGTACGATGGATCTTATCACGAAGTCGATTCTTCTGAAATGGCATTTAAGATCGCCGGTTCTATGGCGTTCAAGGAGGCTATGAGAAAGGCTTCACCAATCATTCTTGAGCCTATCATGAAGGTTTGCGTTATCGCTCCTGATGATTATCTCGGAACAGTTATAGGCGACCTCAACTCCCGTCGTGGACAGATCCTCGGTCAGGAGCAGAGAACTGGTGCTGTTCAGGTAGATGCTCTCGTTCCACTGTCTGAAATGTTTGGTTACTCAAATGACCTGCGTTCTAAGACACAGGGTCGTGGACAGTACACAATGGAGCCTGACAGCTACATTCAGGTACCAAAGTCTATCTCTGAGAAGATCATGGCTTCAAGAAACAAGGACTAATAAATTTGCGGAAAATTTTCTGTTTTTTCTATTGCAAATTTGCTTTTTATTTGATATAATTATACTACGGTATGTTAAATCGGAAACTATTAAATTTTAAGGAGGAAAATTCCTATGGCAAAGGCACATTTCGAAAGAACCAAACCACACGTTAACATTGGTACAATCGGTCACGTTGACCACGGTAAGACAACTCTTACTGCTGCTATCACAAAGACTCTTGCTCTTGAAGGTCTTGCTGAGAAGAAGGATTACAACAACATCGACTCAGCTCCAGAGGAGAGAGAGAGAGGAATTACAATCAACACAGCTCACGTTGAGTATGAGACAAAGAACCGTCACTATGCTCACGTTGACTGCCCAGGCCACGCTGACTATGTAAAGAACATGATCACTGGTGCTGCTCAGATGGACGGCGCTATCCTCGTAGTTGCTGCTTCTGATGGTCCTATGGCTCAGACAAGAGAGCACCTTCTCCTTGCTAGACAGGTAGGCGTTCCAGCTATCGTTGTTTTCATGAACAAGGCTGACCAGGTTGACGATGAAGAGCTTCTCGACCTCGTTGAGATGGATATCAGAGAGCTCCTCGACAAGTATGATTTCCCTGGCGACGATACTCCAATCATCAAGGGTTCAGCTCTTGCAGCTCTTGAAGCTCCAGATGATCTTTCAGATCCTGCTTACAAGCCAATCCTTGACCTTATGGACGCTGTTGACACATTCATCCCAACACCAGACAGAAAGTCTGATCTCCCATTCCTGATGCCTGTTGAGGACGTATTCACAATCACAGGTCGTGGTACAGTTGCTACAGGTAGAGTTGAAAGAGGTCAGATCAGAACTTCTGAGGAAGTTGAGATCGTTGGTCTTACAGACGAGAAGAGAAAAGTTGTTGTTACAGGTCTTGAGATGTTCAGAAAGACTCTTGACTATGCTGAGGCTGGTGACAACGTAGGTGTACTTCTCCGTGGTGTTCAGAGAAATGAAATCCAGAGAGGTCAGGTACTTGCTAAGCCAGGTACAATTCACCCACACACAAAGTTCCGTGGTCAGGTTTACGTTCTTACAAAGGACGAGGGTGGCCGTCATACACCATTCTTTAACAACTACCGTCCACAGTTCTACTTCAGAACAACTGACGTTACAGGTACAATCTCACTCCCAGAGGGTACAGAGATGTGTATGCCTGGCGATAACGTTGAGATGGATGTTGAGCTTATCACTCCAATCGCTATCGAAGTAGGTCTTCGTTTCGCTATCCGTGAGGGTGGTAGAACAGTAGGTTCAGGTGCAGTTATCGCTATTAACGAGTAATTCACTTTGAATTTATAACACTTTCTTAAATAATTGAGCCGATTCGCAAGAGTCGGCTCTTTTTGTGTTTATTGAAAAGTAAATTTGGGTTTTGACTATTTGTAAAATGTGGGAAAGTATGATTTCCTTTTCTTGTTGCTTTCGCTTTTCAAGGCTAACACCGTTGTGTTCAAGCCGCAAAACAGCAAACTGTTTTGCTATCATTAGATTGCATAAACGGAAAGTATTTGTGGGCTTTGCCCACACCAACAACCTTTTCAAATTATTTAATCACAATAGTTTGATAAGTTATTCATTAATCATAATTTTAATTATTTATTTAATTATCAAATTAAAATGCATTATTTTATGTAATAATAAAAATATATTGCTTTTATTATTTCAAGACAGTATAATTAAAAAGAATGGGGTTTTTACGGATAAAAACTCAAAAAAAGAGAAAGAGGAATTAAAATGGATAAAAACAATGGCGCAATCTATGATGCCCGCAAACTTGGCAAACCAAAGATGATAATCCTTGGTATTCAACATATGTTTGCAATGTTCGGCGCAACAATTCTTGTTCCGATTATCACAGGACTTGACATCTCGACTACCTTGCTTATGGCAGGACTCGGTACTCTGTTGTTTCACTGCATAACAAAGTTTAAAGTACCTGCTTTTCTCGGTTCTTCATTTGCTTTTCTTGGCGGTTATGCCGCTATCAAAGCGCTTGCACCCGATGACCCTAACAGTATGTTGCCGTATGCTTGCCTCGGTGTAGCGTGTGCAGGTTTGGTTTATTTCATTCTTGCCGCAATTATCAAAGCTGTCGGCATTGAAAAAGTTATGAGATTTTTCCCTCCTGTTGTTACAGGTCCAATCATTATTGCTATCGGTCTTGGACTTGCTCCGTCTGCCGTTTCAAACTGTACGACTAACTGGCTGCTTGCCTTTGTTGCTCTCGCCGTAATTGTTATATTTAACATATGGGGCAAGGGAATGGCAAAAATCATTCCGATTATTCTCGGATTGCTTATTTCTTACGGTGTAGGACTTGTCCTTTACTTTATTTCGCAGGCAAACCCTGACCTTATTCAGAATGTACCGTGGTTATTCTCAGGCGGTGCAGACGCAAACGGTGTTTATCAGCCTATTTTCGATTTCACAAGTGTAAACACAATTTGCGATAATATTGCTAAGGGCAATATTTTTGGCAGTGAAGGTCTTATCGGTATTCCGATTCATTGGGAGAAAACCGTATTCGGCGGTATCGACTATTCTAACACCGCTCTTATTGCATCATCAATTATTGCCATTGTTCCAATCGCTTTTGCCACAATGATGGAGCATATCGGTGACATTTGTGCTATCAGTTCAACAACAGGCAACAATTATATTCAGGATCCGGGTCTTCACAGAACTCTTACCGGTGACGGTTTAGCAACAACTGTTGCTTCACTTTTTGGCGGCCCTGCAAACACAACATATGGCGAAAATACAGGCGTACTTGCACTTACAAAGGTTTATGACCCACGAGTAATCAGAATTGCCGCTTTCTTTGCTGTAGGTGTATCATTCTTCCCGATTGTATCTGCAATTATCGGTTCAATTCCAAGCTGTATTATCGGCGGTATTTCATTCGTACTTTACGGTATGATTTCTGCAATCGGTGTAAGAAATGTTGTGGAAAATAAGGTTGACTTTACAAAAAGCCGTAACCTTATTGTTGCCGCTGTAATCCTTGTGTGTGCGCTCGGACTTTCAAGCAACACAGTAAGCTTTGCAATCGGCAGTGCAACAATTACACTTTCACCGCTTGCCGTTGCATCAATCGCAGGTATTGTCCTCAATGCGATTTTCCCGGGTAAGGATTATAAATTTAATACTGCAAATGCCTCCGATGCCGCTAACTTTGAAAAAGAAGTTGAGCCGAAAGAGGAGAAAAAGTAAATTTATTTAATAATATAAATATAACATGCATAAAAAAGCCTTGCAGATTTTTAACTGCAAGGCTTTTGGCTATGTAGGAATTGGTTTACTCTTTAGTTTGAATTTGCAATAAATTGTTGAATATAGGTTACATCAAGCACATCTATTATGCCGTTCTGATTATAGTCGGCAAGTAATTTTTGCTCATCAGAAAAATCTTTTGATTGAGAAATATACAGCTGTAATTCTGTTACATCATTAATGGATATTTTTCCGTCTAAATTAAGGTCACCTAATATATTTTCATATTCGCAAATAAAACCATTTGAAATTCCTGAGGTTGAAGAATTTGTTGTGTCGTTCCATTGTCCTAAATAGTTTTCTGTATTGAAAACTGATAGATATCTTTCAATGTCACCAACGTTGTTAGGCTCTCCAACTGCCCAATTAGTATATATCATTTTTTCATTTGTTACCCATTGCCATTCGTTTATGTTGTTAATATTTGTTGCACCAATATTATAGTATGTAAGTTTTCCAAAACTTATAAGTTCATTAATTGTGTTTTGTTCGGATTGAGATGTAATTACTGCTAAGTGTCCACCTTTATTTTCACAAACTTTTTTTGCCGTTTCCCATGATACTGGAGTATCAAATAGTTCATATTTATGTCCGGAATTATATAAAGTTTTTACAGGCACAAAATTTCTAACATAAGTTGAAATCGTAATCGGTTTACATAAATGATAATCATGTATAGCATTGTATGTTTGCAAAACAGCGGTAAAAGTACCTTCTCCTAAGTTTATACTAGTTTGATTATTTTGTACATTCCATAAATTTATTGGTGCATCTTCTCCCGTAGCACTGTTACCGTTATAGATTTTTATATTGCATTTTGAAGCACCTTTGGCAGTTATCCATGAAAATGTAACAACCCCGTTGTTTTCTGAATAGTTTAATGTGGTGTCAGCAATATCGTTAAAATCTCTAAAATTAATTGCAAAAATTTCTGCATCTGAATTATCTTTAGTGCCACAAACCAAATTGACACCTTGATAGAAATTCCAAGCATTCATTTCCATTACACAATTTGAACATTTTGGCTTGAATTGATAACCGTTTTTACATTTGTAAATATACCATCTTTGTGCGTCAGTGTCATTACTACTATATACGCCAATATTTGCGCCGTCTTGGGAACTTCCACCTGCTACATCAAGACATTTATCGTTTTTGGCTGAAACTATTTTATAACTTCCATCATATTGCCTATAAAATTTCCAATATTGATTATCGAAGTTTGTATCGCTACAAATGTCAACATTATCATTGCTTTCTACAGTAAGATGATTCCAAGAAGCAATATGAGTTATTGAAGCATAAAAATCTGTGCCAATATCAACATAATTGTTATCATTATTTCCATTATTGTATTTTAATTCATTAGGTGCAACATATACTGTTGGAGTTTTTGATGCTATTTGTGATATTGTTGAAGTACGACTCCATGAAATACCACAATGATTATCGTAATTACATTCACCAAAAGTTAATGTGTTTCCGTTACGATTTATAACCATTACCCAATGTCCCCAAGAAGATGATGTACTATAATGAATAACATCACCTGCTTTTACATTATTTATGTTTCCAATAGTCCAATTTGGAGGGTATGATCCAAAAACATCATATGCTATTTTCTTCGCAAATCCACAACATTGACTTGCATTGGCAAAGTGCATACAAGTATCTACATATGCATGATTTGAAGGACAAGGAGTATTGGTATAAGTATCAGGATTATTCGTTCCGTTTAATGCGTGATTCCAGTACTTTCCTTCTGGAAATTTAGCTTTTAATTCTTCTAATGACAATCTATTCACAGATACGCTGTTATCTTCTATTATAGCTGAATTAACATTAAGCGTTGTACATAGAGAAGTACCTAATATAATTGATACAACCAAAAATAAAGATAGTAATTTTCGTGATTTTTTCATTTTATTTCCTCCTCAAATAAAAAAGTGCACAACCGAAGCTGTGCACGAAAAACGCATAGCTCCGATTTGTTGCGACACAAAATTTTCAACACTTTTGAGATGCGAAAAAAGAGCCTGCATTTTTACCGTTATAAAAACGCACACCTCAAAGTGTGAAATATACAATTCTGTGTCGCAACTACATTTTATCATCTTTTATAATTAATGTAAATAATTACTTCATAAAGAATTGTAATTCTGTTGTTTTGCACAAGCATAAATAAACTTTTTTGATAAAATAAACAATATAATTTTTAATTCGCAAATTGCAATAGCAAGTTGAAACATTTTTTAGAATATCATATTCATTGAAGT
>ENA-OPTB01001352-OPTB01001352.1-human-gut-metagenome-genome-assembly--contig:-NODE-1352-length-19203-cov-4.905734_pt1 | contig 19203 bp, 17 predicted proteins | sample MGYA00241810_ERZ501911 | MGnify/ENA primary metagenome ERZ501911 (study PRJEB25962, sample SAMEA2042304) | human gut metagenome | biome: human gut; feature: human-associated habitat; material: faeces... | reverse complement strand
AAGGCTGGAGAATGATGATAAGTTTGCTGAAGGAGAAATAGAGAAAAAACTCATTTTAGGAGAGGCTCTAGGATTACGTGCCTACATACATTTCGATATGTTGCGTCTATTCGGGCCATCACCTAGGGAGGTTGATGAGAAAACGTATATCCCGTACTTCGAAACATACGGTTCCACGTTTGAACCTCGCTTATCATTCAATGAAATCATCTCTAGAGTTGAAAGAGATTTGAAGGAGGCAAGAATTTTAGTCGGGGCTTGTGATACATTAGCAAAAAATCATCATTGGTTTCGTACCATGTATCGAATGCTTGGTGGAGAGGGAAAACAAGATTCTCAATTACCGGATGAATTATTCTTTGCATACAGGGGGTATCGTATGAACTATTATGCTGTTACGGCAACTTTAGCCCGTGTGTATTCTTGGACGGGAAAACATGAGGAAGCTTTCGAGTGTGCTAATGAAGTGATTTATGCACATAATATGGTTAGTGGTTCAAAAGAATTGTGTTTTTATTTCACCGACACGGAATTATTTGATCAAAACAGGAAAACGTATGATGAAATTATTTTCTGTCTTTCGAATCAGAAATTAATAGAAAGGTATGAGGATTTTACAACAAAAGCGACAAGTAATGATACCCGTTTAACATTTAGGTTATCTTCTTTATTCTCTGGAGATCAAGATGATGATCGGAGAAAAGATTTATTCACCAAGATTGATTACAATGACATGTCAACGAAATACATGAAACAGGCTGCCAATACGTACGGAGAAGATATGATTCCAATGATTCGGGTAAGCGAAATGTATTATATCATTAGTGAATATTATTATAATATGAATTATCCTGATGACGGGATTTACTATCTAGATTACGTAAGAACAGCCAGAGGCTGTGCTGCCGGTAAATTGAATAACACAATTACCAATCTAAATGAGTTGGAAGCAGCTATTGTTCAAGATGCGAAAAGAGATTTTATCGGGGAGGGGCAAACGTTTTACCATTATAAAAAATTCAATATAAAGCCTAGCTCGAATGCTAAATTTGTTTTACCATTACCGGAACGAGAAATCATTAATTAAAAATGACTGCGATGAAAAAATATATTTTATTTGTTATTCTGATTGGGAATCTTTGTGGATGTCATATAGATGAGACATCAATTTATGGGTCTGGAAGATATGTGCATTTTGCAACAGTGCAAGGAATGGATAGTGTACATGTTTCTTTTGCAAATTACCCGGATCAAAAAGAGCTGACTCTTTATTTCAAAGTAAATCTTATTGGAGATCTTTTATTAGAGCCGACATCTTATGTTTTGGCTGTCGTGGATTCTTTAACAACAGCTCCTCAAGAGAATTATGATTTCCCTGAAAATCCATTATTTAAGCCTCAACAAATTTCAGATACTCTTGCTGTGAAAATTATATATACGGAAAGTTTAAAAGATAAACAAGAAACGTTAGTTCTTGAAATTAAAGAAGGCGTATTCATTTCTCCTGGTCTAAGGAATCAACATCGAATAAAAATACTTTTTGATGCTATTCCTTGTCAACCTATTTGGTGGGATCAAGAAGTTGAAAAGGTTTATTTAGGCAAATATTCTAACACGAAATTTCGAGAATTTATACTATGTACTCGAGTTTCCGATTTGACGGGTCTGACTCCAAGTCTAAAAAGAGCTTATGCTTTGCAATTTAAAAAGTACATAGAAGAAAATAATATTATGGATCAAGATGAAAATGGAAAGGAATTTCCAATGAGTGTTCCGGTTTATTAATTAAATCAAAAAAATGTCACGTATGAAAATAAAAGATATATACATATTATGCCTTCTTGGTGTGTTATTTTTCTCTTGTTATGAGGATAAAGGGAATTACAATTACGAAGATGTAAATCAATTAAAGATTCAATTCACGGATGAAGTGATAAATTGTATCATGGGAGACACGTTAGAAATTGTCCCCATTTATAAGTTTACAACTGATTCATCACATGCAAACCTCACTTATGAATGGAGTTTTCTTGATTCTGTCATATCAACAGAGCGTAATTTGAATTACATTCTTCCGGAAAAAACCATAAATGAATATGTTTATTTAAGAGTCTTTGACCATAATACGAATGTATCATACATTAGTCAAGTGTTTTTACAAATTACGTCTCTTTTTCAAGCGCATGGTTGGATTGTCTTATCTGAAAAAGAAGGAAAATCTTGTCTCTCTATGATCCGGGAGGAGATTAGAAAAGATCAATATGGTAGCTATTACTATAGTTATGATGACTATCTGCATGTGTTTGAAAAAATGAATGGCTATGCTTTAGGTACTAAGCCTGTGAAGACGCTAGAACATTATAGTGGAGAATGGGGTGCTATCGGGCAACATTGGATTATTCAACAGGGAGAAGGGGGGTGTATTGATGTATCTGGAACGACTTTCAAAAAGGATATAAGGTTGGAAGAAACTTTTTTGAATGGCTTACCTGCAAACTTTCAACCAGTTGATATGATAGATACTAGATGGCTCACCCTTATCGTAAATGCCAATGGAGATGTATACACGAGGAAAAAGTTAACGGATAAATTATATAATTCCGGTTATTTCTTGTCAGACCCACTAGAATTCGAGGGAGAAAAGGTGGATGGAAGAAATATGGTGTTAGCACCTTTTGCTGATTTCGGCTTTACATTGTTTTATGATAAACAACATAATCGCTTTCTATCTTTAATCAGTAGAGATGAAGTATCGGCAGGTCAAATCATTGCTCCAGAAGTATACGAGAGATATTATGCAGATAAACCTCATTTTAGCCGATTGGATAATTTTAAGAATAAAAAAATTTTACACACGGGGTATTATGATGTGAGTGGAGGCTATGATTTAGGCTTTTACTCTATATTGCAAGATACGGAAGGTAATTTGTACACCCATGATTTTACCATATACAAAAATATTTATTCGACAAGTGCTCCGGTTGCCACTCCGGTTGATGAGATAAAGGTGGACTTCAGACATGTCATTGATGGAACGTCTAAAAATGTATTTCGGGTAATTCGCTATAATAAAGCTCCGTATATACTGATATCAAAAAATAATGAACTATGGTATTACGATCGTATTTCAAAAGGGGAAATTAAAAAATATTATACTTTCGATGCCGATATCTGCGCTATCGATTACAACATTGAAGATGGAACCCGGGTATGTATTGCTCTTGAAAATGGGAAATATCATATCATGAATTTTGATCGTAATACAGTTAATTTTGGTGATGAAACGAAAAGGTTAAAATATTCTTCTTCTTCGGATTTTGGAAAAATTGTTGATCTTAAACAAAAGGTTCTTAGACAATTTGGATGGAGTTGGCAACAAAATTAAAGAGATAAAAATAGACATACTTAGACAATTTTGCCATTGAATGTTTTCGATAAAATTTATCGAAGGAGATCATATGTGCAATATTTAAATTATAAAAAATGAAAAATAGCCGTAAAGAAGTGAGATTGCCATACCTGCTATGACATCGCTTATAAAATGCACCCCGGCAAGGACTCTTGAAATCATAATCAAAGTGCTGATTATAAGATAAGCAATTCCGAGCGGAATACTTACATACATAAATGCCATTGCTATTATAAAGGCACAGGCGGTGTGACGGCTCGGCATACTTTCGCCTTTCTTGTTTTTACCGAATACAGATGTAGTAGCAAATTTTTCGTACGGTCGAGGTCTGTTAAATATTTTTCTGAAAAACGTAACTATTGCAAATACTGTAAGCGGTGACAGCGTAATTCTTGCAAAAATTTTAATATCGGAAAAAAACATAAAAACAATAAGAATGCCATACGATACAAACATTATAAGCGGGAGAAAGTTATAGCATAATTTTAATACGGTATTGCAAGGCTTATTTCTTTTAAAGAAACCGACAATGCTTTTATATGTTTCCGTACTTATAACAATCACCCCGTTTGAACATTCTTACGCTATTTTAACACAAGATTTAAACTATTTCAACATTATATTTTTCAAACCAATAATCAAGTTCAATAATATACGCAAGTATTTGCGGTGCTTGCATAAGCTGACCGTACCAAGGTGTTGTTATACTGTCGGGATTTTCGATTATATTCATTATACCTTCTTTGCTTAGCATTTCGGTAAGTGGATTTTTCTTTTTCAGAATATTTATAACTCGCTCTTTACAGATGTCAAAATATATCGGGTTGTGGGTTTTAGGGTAAGGACTTTTCTTTCGCCAACAAATTTCTTCGGGCAAAATATCCTCAAAGGCTTTTCGCACAATTCCTTTTTCACGGTTATTATATGCTTTGATTTTCCAAGGCATATTGTATGCATATTCCGCAAGTCTGTAGTCGCAGAACGGTACACGCACCTCAAGTCCGTTATACATTGAACAGCGGTCTTTTCGTTCAAGCAAACATTGCATAAACCAGTAAAAATTAAGATAAAACATCTCTCTCATTCGTGCGTCTGTTTTTGAATCTGTTTTCAGTTTTGGGGCAAGGTTAATTGTATCAAGATATTTTTGCCGCACATATTCTGCACCCTTTGGCAAAATTCCGTCTTTTAATATTGAGGAGCGGACATCCTGACTTTTTGACCATGGAAAATTATCTTCGAATAAAATTTCTTTGTTGTGGTACCACGGATAACCGCCGAAAAGTTCATCAGCACATTCACCCGACAACGCAACGGTATAATCTTTTTTGATTTCGCCGCAGAACAAAAGTAACGAGGAGTCAACATCTACATAACCGGGTAAATCTCTTGCTATTACACTGTCATAAAGTGCGTCGGCAACCGCCTTGTTATCAAGTATAATTTCCCTGTGCCGACTGTCAGCATTGCGTGACATAAGTGAAATATATTCAAAATCGGCATTTGGCTGAAACAGACTTTTCTTAAAATATTTTTCATTGTCACGATATTCAACCGAATAAGTGTTGATTTTGCCGAGCTTATTTTCCTTATAATATTGCGAGGCGGTTTTTACAATTATACTGCTGTCAAGTCCGCCCGACAGGAAAAAGCAGAGCGGCATATCGCTGACAAGCTGACGGTTTATAGCGTCGGTAAGCAAAAAGCGTGTTTTTTCAACAGTTTCTTCAACGCTGTCCGTGTGTTCTTTCGCTTGAATTGTAAAGTAACTTTTTTTAGTCAGTTTTTGATTTTTATAAAGTGCCGATTCACCCGGTTTTAATTCTTTAATTCCCTTAAAAACGCCGCATGACGGAGTACGGGCAGGACCTAAGAAGAAAATTTCATATAGACCTGTTTCGTCAATCTGCGGTTTTACAATTTTACTTGCGAGCAGAGCCTTTATTTCTGACGCAAACAAAATTCCGCCGTCGTATTCATAATAAAATAACGGTTTTACTCCGATTTTATCTCGGCAAAGGAAAATACTGTTTTCGCTTACATCATATATCGCAAAAGCAAAAATGCCGTTGAGCATATCGGCGCATTTCTCTTTGTATTTCATATATGATTTAAGCACAACTTCGGTATCACTGTGCCCTCTGAAATGATAGCCGCTTGCTTTTAAATCTTCTCTTAATTCATCGGTGTTGTAAAGCTCTCCGTTATAGACGATTATATATGTTTTTCCTCTGTGTCGTGCCGCCATAGGCTGTTTGCCGTTTTCTTTGTCAATAACAATAAGCCGTCTGTGCAGTAGAGCACAACCTTTATTAATGTAAAGCCCGTTTTCGTCAGGACCTCTCTTACTAAGGGTTTGTGATATTTTATATAGAACAGGAATCTGTTTACTCATATCAATTTCGTTGTCAAACCAACCTGCAATACCACACATAAGTAACCTCCGTTAATTGTTTCTGTAATTTTTAAGTAAAAATAAAAAGCAAATCATTAGCGCCGTAAGTACAATTCCCGAAAATGCCGTGCCTCCGTAAACGGAACTGCCTGAAACCGTACCTACGGAAAATACGCTTTTGGTATCGTAAAATATCAGCATACCGATATAGGTGAAAAGTGCGGTTAATATTCCTTGAATAATTCTGTAACAGAAAAATATCAATTTATTAATCTTAAGATTGCCAAGCACTGAAAAAATTTGAAAGTGTACGCATATTCCGCCAAATCCCGCCACAAACGCAACTGCCCATACAGGTAATTCGGAAGAAGCCGTTTTTACACCCGTGCACACTTCAAATATTGACAGCACGGCGGTTTTTACAAATCCGTCATCAAGCACTGTCGAAAGAATACCTGCGACGGCGGAAAAAGCTATAACAAACGAGCATATTGAAAACATACCTTTTGATGCATCGTACACCGCTTCCACAAGAGATTTTGTAAGGCTTAGCCTGATTTTATTGCTTCCTTTGGCAGTTACGAAAATTTTTCCTCTGTTTATTATTCTATTCGCAATGCCTGTAATGAGTACCGACAAAATTTGTGAGCAGAGCATTATTATGCCGATTTTTTTATCGTTGTAAATTGACATTCCTATAAAGCTTACTAAAAAACCCGGGCCCGCACACACCATAAACATACTTGCTCTTTTACATTCTTCTGTTCCCGCATTTCCGTTTTTGTAAAGTTCGTTACAGCTTTTTGCACCGATAGGATAACCTCCCGTAACCGAAAGCAGTAATATGGGTGCAAAGCATGGACTTAGTCCGAATACCGATTTCATAATTTTGCCGAAAGGTTTGCCTAAAAAATCGGAAATACCGCTTTTTACCGTAAACGATGAAACTGCCATAAACGGAAACAGAGAGGGAATAAGCACATTTATGCACATTTCAATTCCCGAAAACGCTCCGTCTGCACATTCTTTTGAAAAAATTAAAAGCATTATGCATACAATAACTATTGCAAGCGAAAGCAGTGCGGCTGTAAATTTGTGAAAATTTGCCTTAATAAACATAGCAATCACCATTAATATATATGTAACACTCTGCATAAAAATAATAATAAAGCTATGAAACGGGAGAGATATATTTTGCAGAGAAAAAACGATAAGCCGAAAAACGAATCGGCAAGTTCGCTTACGCTTGATTTAAATTCAGGTTTGCCGACACTTGATATGCTTGGCAACAGGCGAATAACAATCGAGGGTTCGACAGGCGTGTTGAGGTATGAAAGCGAAAATATAAAGATTAACACAAACAAAATGGTTGTTTCCGTATGCGGCAGAGGACTTACGGTAAAGTGCATTTCTGCAGTTGATGTTGTAATTGAGGGATTTATAACGGGAATTGATTTTATTACATAAAGCGGGGCGTTAATATGCTGTTAAAGCTTATAAGATGGAGCAAGGGCTATGTCGATTTTTCTGCAAGCGGAAAATTTCCCGAACGATTTATTAATCTTACCACCCGTAACGGAATTAATGTATGGAATTTAAAGCCCACAGAAAAAGGCTTGACCGCTACAATGCAGGTGTATGATTACAAAAATATACGCAGTATAGCTTATAAATCAAAACTGAAAATGCGTGTTACAGGCAGACACGGACTTCCTTTTTATGTACAACGCTATAGGCAGAGAGTGGGACTTTTGATTGGAGCAATAATCGGAATTGTTTTGATTGCGGTCTTGTCAAAATTTATATGGTATATTGACGCACCTCCTACAAAGAGTTTGAGTACCTCACAAATTCTTTCCGCTCTTGAGGAGGATAATGTAAAAGTAGGTTCGTATATAAATTCTATAGATACCGAAAATACCGAGCGCAGACTGATTTTGAAAAACGAGCAGATTGGCTGGATAAGTCTTAATATTACGGGCAGTACGATGAGTGTTAATATTGAAGAAAAAGCTCCGAAACCCGATACTCCGGACTTTAAAACTCCTTGTAACATAAAAGCAAATAATGACGGAGTAATAACAAGTATAAAGACATCAAGAGGGGAAACAAAGGTAATGAAAGGTAGCGGAGTTGTAAAAGGAGATTTGCTTGTAAGCGGTATAGTGGAAACAAAGCAGGAAACAATAGAATATGTGCACGCAAGTGCCGAGATAATGGCAGATGTAATATATAAAAAAGAATATACATTGCCCAAAAGCTATGATTATTATTCGATAACCGATAACAGAACCGACAGATATATGTGCGGCTTTTTAAATTTTAAATTTCCCTGTTCAATAAGTTTTTTGTCTTATGATGACAGTGTATTCGTAAAAAATAAAGAGAAATTGTGTTTTAACAATACAAATATACCGATAGAGTTTACGACGCAGAGTGAAATTGAAGTTAGTAAAAGCAGTGTAAATATGGATAAAGCCGTTCTTGATAAAAAATTACTTGCACAGTCAATGCTTTATGAAGTGTTTGAAAAGCAAGATAGTACGCTTGTAAGCAGAAAAATCAATATAAAAAAGAGCAATAATAATTTTAATGCTGAAATCAGCTATATTTTTAACGAAAATATAGCACAAACATCAGAATTAAGTGTGACAGATTAAAATATATGTGGTATAATTAAACTTATCAGATTATTATAGGGTGATATTATGCGGATTTTATGTATAGGTGATGTCGTAGGCAGTATAGGCTGTCGCTTTTTGCGTGATAAGTTGCCGACTTTGAAGAAAGTAAAAGGAATAGACTTTGTGCTTTGCAACGGAGAAAACTCGGCAGACGGCAACGGAATTACACCGTCATCTGCAAATTATCTTCTCGACAGCGGTGTAAATGTTATTACTCTCGGCAACCATTCTTTCAGGCGTAAAGAGGCTTATGACTTTATTGACGAAAATCCGTTTATAGTTCGTCCCGCAAATTTTCCTGACGGAACTACTCCGGGTATGGGAATTGTAAATGTTGATACAGGCAGAAAGATAATTACCGTAATCAATATTATGGGCAATACCTTTATGGACAACAACCTTGATTGTGCGTTTGATTGTGCCGAAAATATGCTTAAGAAAGCGGAGAGCAATATTATTATAGTTGACTTTCATGCTGAGGCTACGGGCGAAAAAAGAGCTATGGGATATTTCCTTGACGGTAAGGTATCTGCAATGTTTGGTACACATACTCATGTGCAGACTTCTGACGCACAGGTTTTGCCTAACGGCAGCGGATATATAACCGATGTAGGTATGACAGGAACAATTCATTCGGTTTTGGGTGTAAAAAGCGAAATAATTATCAATAAATTCAAAACCAAGCTGCCTGCAAGATTTGACCTTGCGGACGGTGAATGTAAAATGGAATGTGTGCTTTTCGATATTGATGACAAAACAGGCAAAACATTGACCGCAGAGTCATTCAGAATTGAATAAGGTAACCAAAATTTTAAATTTGATATATTTTTGCGAATTTTACTTGCAAAATTCCGTTCTAAAATATATAATAACTATGTCTATGAATTTAATTGTATGATAAAGGATGTGTTCGCAATGTTTAACGGCGAAATCTTAAAGAATGCGATAATTTCTGGTGCAAACAATATAAGCTCACAGAAAAATCAGATTAACGATCTTAATATTTTCCCTGTTCCCGACGGTGATACAGGTACAAATATGTCTATGACTATAATGGCTGCCGCAAAAGCTCTTGCCGATTATGACGGTGACGATGCGGGCGAGGTAGCACAGATTACAGCTTCCGCTATGTTAAGAGGAGCAAGAGGTAACTCGGGTGTTATTACATCTCTTATTTTCCGTGGCTTTGCACAGGGACTTAAGGGTATGAAAGAAGTAAACGGCAAAAGCCTTGCCGCAGCTCTCGGTATCGGTGTTGACGCAGCGTATAAGGCTGTAATGAAACCTACAGAGGGCACAATCCTTACAGTAGCCCGTATGGCTTATGAAGAGGGTGTTGAGGCTTCAAGAATAAACTCCGACAGCCTTTATGTATGGCAGTGCATTTGCAATAAGGCAAACGAGGCACTTGCAATTACTCCTGAACTCTTACCTGTTCTTAAAAAGGCAGGAGTTGTTGACGCAGGCGGTAAGGGCCTTTGTGTAATCTTTGAGGGTATGCTTTCCTACCTTAAGGACGGTGTAATGATTGAGTACACCGAGGCAAAAAAAGAGGCTACTGTTGATAATTTTGAAAGTGCGGCTGCTGAATTTGACGATGATATTCAGTTTACTTACTGCACAGAGTTTATTATAGGCAGAAATATAGAGGAAGCTCCCGACCCGGACGAGCTTAGATCTTATCTTCAGACTATCGGCGACTGCGTTGTAGTAGTTAATGACGAAGAGATTATTAAAGTTCATGTTCATACCGAACAGCCGGGTAAGGCTCTTACAAAAGCTCTTTTGTTCGGTCATCTTTTGACAGTAAAAGTTGAAAATATGAAAGAACAGCACAAAAATGCCAAGGCTGCCGCTAAACCTAAGAAAGAAACCTTTGAGCCGGCAGAACCTGTTGAAGACTTTGGCTTTGTTGCGGTTGCGGCAGGCGAGGGACTTAAAAACCTATTCAAGGATTTAGGTTGTGCCAATGTTGTTTCCGGCGGTCAGAGTATGAACCCGAGCACAGACGATATTTACGCAGCGGTAATGGCTACACCGGCTAAAAATGTATTGGTGTTCCCAAATAATAAAAATATCATTCTTGCTGCCGAGCAGACTATACCTATGGTTAAGGACAGAAATGTTGTTATTGTTCCTACAAGAACAATTCCGCAGGGTATGACAGCACTTCTTAACTTTGATTCGGAGATTTCCCCCGAAAGCAACGCTCAGCTTATGATGGACGCCGCAACAGGTGTAGGCACAGGTCTTGTTACATTTGCAGCAAGAAACAGTGAGTTTGGCGGTAAGAAGATTAAAGAGGGCGACATAATTGCTCTTGAAAACGGTAAGCTTACCATTACAGAGAAAAATCCTGTAAAGGCAGTTGTAAAGCTTGCCAAGAATATGGTAACCCGTGATACTTCGTTTATCACACTTATTTACGGTAATGACATCAGCGAAGAAGATGCAAAGACAGCATTCAACGAGCTTTCGGATAAGTTCGGTTCACGCACAGATGTTACTCTCGTAAAGGGTGATCAGCCGGTTTATTACTTTATCCTCAGTGTAGAATAATTTTGTAAGCATTGCCTTGCTTGCCCTGTGGCTGAGTATAAAAGTAGAAAGTTATTTGATTGAAAGGGGCGTGCATTCACGCCCTTTTGTTTTTCGGTGGAATTATGGCTTCTCTGTATAAAATTTCAATTGATAAATTAAACGGAATAGGCAAAAAAAGAGCCGAGCTTTTTAATAAGCTGGGCATTTACAGCATAGGAGATTTGCTTAGTTTTTATCCGAAAGGATACGAGGATTGGAGTTCAACCGTTAAAATCGAAAGCATGCAAGACGGTATGAATGTATGTATTAAAGCGGTGCTCGGAGCACAGATAAAAGACGGAGTCTTGCCCGGAGGACGAATTATATCCAAAGGTATGGTGTATGATGACACGGGTACACTGCAGCTTGTCTTTTTTAATAACCGATACATAAGCGCTATGATTCACGCAGGTGAAGAATATTATTTTTACGGCAGAGTTACAGGCGGAATAGGCGGTTGGCAAATGATTTCTCCGACTTTTTCACCTGTCGGCGAGGGCTCAAAAATTCACCCGATATATAAGCAGACAGCAGGTCTTAATTCAAAGATAATTGCAAATGCGGTAAAGCAGGCTCTGTCGTATTTGCCTGAAAAGGTAAACGACCCGTTGCCCGAAAGCGTACGAAGCACATTTGCTCTGTGTGATTTGAAATATGCAATACAGAATATACATTTTCCAAATAATTCAGAGTCGCTTGCGTCGGCAAGAAAAAGGCTTGTTACAGAGGAACTCCTTGTGCTTAATCTCGGTATGCGTTCACTCAAAGAACACAGTCGAGGTGAAAGCGGAGTTGATATTACTAAAAGTTATTTTGATGAATTTAAAGAACTTTTACCTTTTACAATGACGAATGCACAAAGTCGGGTTGTAGGCGAATGTATATCTGACCTGACAAAAGGTACAAAACCGATGAACAGACTTGTTCAGGGTGATGTAGGTTCCGGAAAAACGGCTGTTGCAGCCGCCGTTTGTCATACTGTAATACGCAACGGATTTCAGGCGGCTTTTATGGCTCCCACCGATATTCTTGCAAGACAGCATTATAAAACCTTTACCGAACTTTTTAAAGGTACCGATATAAAAACAGCTTTGCTTACGGGTTCAATGAAAGAGTCCGAGAAAAAAGCTGTAAGAGCGGAACTTGAAAACGGCGACATCTCTTTTGTAGTCGGCACTCATGCACTGATAACCGAAAAAACCAATTTTTACAATCTCGGAATAGCTGTAACGGATGAACAGCACCGTTTCGGAGTATCACAGAGGGCAAAACTTTTATCAAAAGGCAGTAATCCGCATTTGCTTGTTATGAGCGCAACCCCTATTCCGAGAACTCTCGGACTTGTTATTTTCGGCGATCTTGACATTTCGATAATCGACGAACTTCCGCCGTCAAGAAAACCTGTTAAAACCTATGCAATAAGCACGCTTAAGCGTAAAAACTGCTATGGATTTATAAAAAATGAAATAGCACAGGGCAGGCAGGCATACATAGTTTGCCCGCTTGTCGAAGAGGGTGAACTTGAAAATGTAGCCTCGGCGGAGGAATATGCGGCGGAGCTTATGCTGAATGATTTTTCCGATATTTCAGTCGGTATTGTTCACGGACATATGAAACCTGCCGAAAAGGACGAGGTTATGAAAAAATTTGCGGATAACGAAATTTCTTTGCTTGTTGCAACGACTGTAATTGAGGTAGGCGTAGATGTTCCGAACGCTACCGTTATGACAATAGAAAATGCTGAGAGATTCGGTCTTTCTCAACTTCACCAGCTAAGGGGAAGAGTAGGTCGAGGTAAGTATGATTCTTATTGCTTTTTAATAAGCAATAACAGAAATCCCGAAACTATGCAAAGACTGAAGGTTATGTGCAGTACGAATGACGGCTTTAAAATTGCCGACGAAGATTTAAAATTGAGAGGTCCCGGCGACTTTTTCGGAGAGCGACAGCACGGTCTGCCGCAAATGGCGATTGCCGATTTTGCAGATACCAAAAGTTTGGAGCTTTCGCAAAAAATGGCTGATTTTATTATATTTAATTATAAAAATCTTTATCATGATGATTTAAGATTGTTGAGGGCAGAGGTTGACCGACTTTTCTCTTCAAACGGTCATAATTGTCTGAATTAATATATTATTAGGAGTAATCGAGTTTATGAAAAGGAAATTTATCAGGGTATTGTCAGTGCTTTGCACGCTTGTTGTGCTTGCCTGTGTATTTGCACCAACAGCAGGAGCTGCTTCGTTTACAAACAGCGTTGCAACAAAATCGGAGTCAATCTTACTTGTAAATACGGATACAGGTCAGACTGTTTATGAAAAAGAGGCTGATACCAAGCGCTATCCGGCATCTACCACAAAGATTATGACTTACATAGTTGTTATTGAAAATGTGGACGATATTGAAAATACAAGGGTAACTATCAAAAAAGATGTTCTTGACAAGCTAAAGGGTACGGGAAGTTCTGTTGCCAACCTTGAGGCTCATATCGGAAAAACAATGTCTGTTAAAGATTTACTTTACAGTATGATGGTTCCATCCGGCAACGACGCCGCAATGACTCTTGCCGATTATGTAGGCGGCGGAAGTATTGACAAATTTGTTGATATGATGAACGATAAGGCAAAAGAGCTTGGCTTAAAGAATACACACTTTAAAAACCCCGACGGCTTGCACGATGAAGACCACTACACAACAGCAAGAGATATGTATACTATGGCTTCATATGCATTAAAACTCCCTTATTTTGAAGAAATTACAAATACAACCGAGTATTATTGTGAGGGCGATGACGAACCGCTTACCACAACAAACTACCTTATCGACCAGTGGCGTGGCGGAGATTATTACTATATGTACGCAAAGGGTATAAAGACAGGTACTACAGACCAGGCGGGCAGATGTCTTGTTACATCCGCATCGGCAGACGGATATTCGTACTTGCTTGTACTTTTAAAAGCTCCTTATAAAGAGGGTGTTGAGGAAGAGTATTATACCTTTACAGATGCCGCCGACCTTTTTCGCTGGGCGCTTACAAGTCTTGAACTTAATACCGTAGCATCAACAAAAACTCCTATTTGTGAGCAAAAAGTTAAACTTTCGTGGGGTAAAGATTCTGTTCTCCTCGTTCCCGAAAAGAACTTCAGTGCTATTGTTCCATCGGACTATGAGGAAAAATGGATTACCATAGAAACCAATGTTCCGGACGAAGTTGACGCACCGCTTGATACAAATACGGTTGTAGGCACAGCTACTATTTATTACCAGGACGATAAAATGACTGAAAAACAGGAACTTGCTACAGTTAATCTTGTGCCGAGTGAAAAGGTAGAACTCAGCGGATTCCTTTATGTAATGAATGTAATCGGCACAATTATGAAATCTTATTGGTTCTTGGTAGCAGTCGGAGTTATTGTAATAATTCTTGTAATTTACTATATTACCTCTAAAATCAACCGCAAAAAAGCCAAAGCAGCCAAAAAGGTAAAGCATTACCGCAATCTTTAATTTTTAAACTAAGCCACCGCAAAGCTAAGCGGTGGCTTTTGTAATGCCTATAAATAAGATTTAAGCTCTCCTATGTTTTCTTCTTCGGTATCCAGCATCTTTTTGGCGAGCATCGTTATATGCGGGTCACTGCCGTCGTATTCACGCATATGTCTTGCCATTTTGTTTACGCCCATTGTGTTGCCTTTAATCATCATTTCCGCAATGTGCGAGGCTGATGAATCACGCTTTAAATCACGGTTTGCGGCATAGCTTGTCATTGCCTTTGTCATCGGACTGACATGGTGTACATCCGCACCTCGCCTTTTAAGCATTGTATTTGCACAATGGTATAACTTGCTGTATTTTATAAGCTGTTCGCAAAGTACACCGTCAACTTTGTTGTCCTTTAATTGCTTGCGAACAGCAGAAATACCGTTGCAGCCCATCTCGGCATTTTGCAGAACATAATTAAGCATTTCGTTATCGTTAATCACAAAAATCACCTCTGAAAATATTATTATTCAACATTTGGAAAATATACATCTTGCAAGAGGCTTTGATTTGTGGTTTAATATAAATGGTGATATTAATGGTTAATTCAGAATTAAAAACTTTTACACTTCCATTTCCGAACGAAAGAGGAGAGCGTAAAATTTGGGTATATATTCCAAGTCATAGCGAAGATGAAAAATTACCTGTAATTTATATGACTGACGGACAAAATCTGTTTGACGAAGAAAGTACGGAATACGGAAGTTGGAATGTTATTTCTGCTGTTGAAAATGAGCAGAATAACACAGGACTTTCAGCCGTTATAGTCGGAATTGACAACGGCAATATATATCGTGACAGTGAGCTTACTCCGAAATGCATAGGTGAAATTCAGCACAGAGATTATTTTAATGATATTTTCTCTCCCGAGGGCGAGGTGTTTGACAGCTTTCTTACGGATACTGTTATCCCTTATATCGAAAATAATTTTCCTGCAAAGAAAAATAAAGAAAGCGTTTCGGTATGCGGAAGTTCATCGGGCGGTTTGCAGGCTTTCTTTGAGGGAATGGAGCACAGCGACAAGTTTGGATTTGTAGGAGCATTGTCGCCTGCATTTGCAGTTTATACGGAAGACGATTGGAGAGCATATTTGCTTTCAAAAGTGAACGATGATATGCCGTATATTTATATGTATTGCGGAAATGCAGACCCACTTGAAGAAATCTTGATGCAGAGCACGGAAATGATGTACGACCTTTTACCGGAAGTCGGTTATCCGTACGATATGTTCAACGAAGTTTTGCTTTTTGAAAATGCACATAATGAAAAAGCATGGAGAGAAATTTTCCCTGATTTTCTGCACACATTTCTTGATAAAGCAAGGTAAAAAAGCTGTGGAAATCTTGAGAATTTATATCGGTAAGTTTAAATAAGCGATAAAAGCAACAAAAAAACGCTCTGCCTTTAAGACAGAGCGTAAATGCCGATATGTAACTATTAAAGAATAACCTCGCCGTCAACAGTACCGCTAAGACCTGCTGCGTTTGATTCATCGGTATCAATGTGCATTGCAGGAGCATAGCTTGGGCTTACTCTTACAACAACATCACCGAATGTTGTTGCTCTGCCTGTGCTTTCGCCAACCTTAACAGAAACAATCTGCTTATCGGTTACGCCAAATTCAGCGGCAGCTTCCGGAGTAAGGTGAATATGTCTTTTAGCAGCGATTACACCGCACTCAATTTCACACTCACCGACAGGACCAACAAGTTTGCAGCCCGGTGTACCTGCAATATCACCTGATTCACGAACAGGAGCGGCAATGCCGAGTTTTCTTGCATCTGTAAGAGCAACCTCAACCTGTGTAGCGCTTCTTTCAGGGCCAAGAATTGACATCATCATTTCACCCTTAGGGCCAACAACCTTAACCTTTTCCGCACAGGCAAACTGACCCGGCTGAGAAAGATCTTTCTTTTTAGTGAGAGTTGCGTCTGCACCGAAAAGTGTTGCGAAAACTTCCTTTGTCACATGGATGTGACGAGCAGAGGTTTCTACCATAATTTTCATATTTTTTACCACCAATCATAAATAAATACAGCCAATGGCTTTGAATATATTTTACTACTAAATTATTTAAATTTCAACACATTTACGCTAATGTATTTAATTTTCGGACATATTTAGCGGTGAATTTTTAGTTTGGATATTTTAATTTCTAAAAATAAGGAATGATAAGAAAATGTATAGAACATGGGAAGAATTATACAGCGAGTGCAAAGCGTGCCAAAAGTGTGAACTTTGCAAAACACGCACAAATGTAGTTGTGGGCGTGGGAAATCCGAATGCCGATATTATGTTTATAGGCGAGGGCCCGGGAGAGAACGAGGACTTACAAGGTGAACCTTTTGTGGGCAGAGCAGGCAAACTGCTTGACAAGATGCTTGCTGCGGTTGACCTCGACAGAAACGAGAATATTTACATTGCAAATATTGTAAAATGCAGACCGCCGCAAAATCGTGATCCTAAACCCGAGGAACAGGAAATGTGCATTGCTTGGCTGCGCTCACAGGTAAAACTTATTAACCCTAAAATAATAGTTTGTCTTGGAAGAATTGCAGCGGCAAAACTTATTAAGCCTGACATAAAGATTACCAAAGAACACGGAATGTGGTTTAAAAAAGGTAATTTCGAAATGATGGCTATGCTGCATCCTGCCGCTGTTTTAAGAGATCCACGCAAAAAGCCCGAGGCTTTTGATGATTTTTTAAAATTGCGTGACAGACTTGAAGAATTAAATAAAGGAGAAGTTTAAAATGAATGAAACAGTAAACCTGATGATTACAAGAAGAAGCGTAAGAAAATTTAAATCGGATATGATTCCAAAAGAAATTATAGATGAAATCATTACAGCCGGTACATATGCGGCATCAGGCAGAAACAGTCAGTCACCTATCATTATTGCCGTTACAAATAAAGAATTAAGAGATAAAATTTCAAAAATTAATGCGGAGATTATGGGTAAACCCGACGGTTTTGACCCGTTCTACAATGCGCCCGTAATGCTCATAGTTCTTGCGGATAAAAGTGTGCCTACTTATCTTTATGACGGTTCGCTTGTAATGGGCAATCTTATGCTTGCCGCTCACGGACTCGGTATAGGCAGTTGTTGGATTCACCGTGCCAAAGAATTTTTTGAAAGGGAAGAGGGCAAAGATTTGCTCAAATCGCTTGGCATAGAGGGCGATTATGAGGGTATCGGCAACTGTGCGCTCGGTTATGTTGACGGTAATTATCCCACAGAGCATCCACGCAAAGAAAATAGAGTTTTTTATGTAGATTAAGAGGTAAGTTCTATGATTATTCTTGCATCGGCATCTCCCCGCAGACAGGAGCTTTTAAAGCTGATTACTGAAAATTTTATTGTGATACCGTCCGATATAGACGAAGGTGTGCCAAATAATATTGAAACCGAAAAAAGTCCCGAGTACCTTGCTGCGAAAAAGGCAAAGCATATATATGAAAACGGACATAGAAATGATGTTGTAATCGGTTGTGATACAGGAGTTTTTATTGACGGTAAAATGCTCGGCAAACCTAAAAACAAAGAGGATGCAAAGCAAATGCTGACTGAACTTTCGGGCAGAAAGCACAAGGTAATTACAGGCTGTTGTATTTGCGACAACAGTAAAGTAAACAGCTTTTCACAAGTTACGGAGGTTGAGTTTTACGAACTTACCGAAAAAGAAATCGAAAGCTATATTGCCACAGGAGAGCCGATGGACAAGGCAGGCTCATACGGAATACAGGGCAAAGGCTCATTGCTTGTGAAAGGCATTGTCGGCGATTATTTTAATGTGGTAGGTTTGCCTGTTGCAAGGCTCAATAAAGAATTAAACGGATAGGATAAAATGAATATTGAATTTAAAAGAGTAACAAAAAAACTTCCTGAATATAAGCAAATCAAACAGTTGTATTTTTCGGCTTTTCCGTCTGAAGAAAGAGCACCGTTTTATTTGATGATAAAACGAACCAAAAGAGAAGATGTCGATTTTCTTGCAATTTATTGTGAGAAAAAATGGGTCGGAATGATTTATATAATTAATTATCTTGACCTTTCGTATGTTTTCTACTTTGCTCTTGATGACAGTCAAAGAGGGCAAGGAATAGGCTCTGCCGTGCTCAGAGAGATTCATAAACTTTACAGTGGCAGAAGATTTTTTCTTGCACTTGAACAGCTTGACAAAAATGCGGAAAACTATGCTCAGCGCCTCAGCAGAAGTAGATTTTATCAGAAAAATGGACTAAAAAAGCTAAGTGTTTCTATCAAAGAGGGAAATGTGCTTTATGACGCTATGGGTTTTGGCGGAGAAGTAAAGCCTGAAGAATACAGAAAAATGATGAAAAATTATACAGGCTTTTTCTTCTCAAGGCTGTATAAGATAGAAATGTATGAAAACTGATATAAATTACGGTTTAGCGGAGTGTCGGTAGGGGATTGAAATTTAGCTAACGCTGAATTATCCTCCCAAAAACAAAAAAGTTTACTCGATTTTTTCAAAAATTGCGGGTTTGGGCAGCGCCCATAAAAATCTTCCGATATAACAATTTATCAGGCGCAAACAGCCACGCTGTTTGCGTGCTAAAACTAAGTTTGT
>ENA-OPTB01001346-OPTB01001346.1-human-gut-metagenome-genome-assembly--contig:-NODE-1346-length-19265-cov-8.360073_pt1 | contig 19265 bp, 15 predicted proteins | sample MGYA00241810_ERZ501911 | MGnify/ENA primary metagenome ERZ501911 (study PRJEB25962, sample SAMEA2042304) | human gut metagenome | biome: human gut; feature: human-associated habitat; material: faeces... | reverse complement strand
CGATAATACACAAAGTATTATCTGCGCTTTTGGCTTAGCATCTGCCGCACCTCGCGCGCCGTATCGGCACTTAGAATTATGCGGTACTGTCTATACGTCCGGGCACCGCCCGGCGATTACGGAAAAACGAGGGAAAACAATGCTGAATGTGATTATTTTTCTGGTGGGCGCGCTGATCATGTTTTACATGGCGCTGCGCAGCGTGCGGGCGCGGCAGCAGCTGCGCACCAAGGGCGTCTGCGTGCAGGCCACGGTAAGCGGCACGGTGCAGAGCCGGGACGGCGCTGCCTATGTGCTGGAGTTTACCACCGCAGGCGGCAGCCACCGGCTGCAATATCCCAAGCCCGCCAAGGGCAAGCCCTTTGCCGAGGGCAGCGTGGTCACCCTGTACTACGACCCGGATGCCCCGGAGAAGATGTTCGTAGAGGGCGACAAGTCCGTGCTGGGTGCTGAGCTGCTGTACGCTGGCATCGGCGTGGCGCTGCTGGTGCTGATGGTCGGCATCATGAACCGCTGAGAAGGAGGGACACCGCATGAAACTGGAACATTTCGGCATGGCTGAGCCGGGGGACTGCCGGTTGGTATTCACGGCAAGCGCGGAGGAGCTGACCGCTGCGCTGGCAAAGGAGCAGGCCGCCCCGGACGCCCCGCAGGACGAGGAAGAACTGCTGACGGCAGCGGTAAACCGCACCATTCTGGAGGGCTTTGACCCTCTTTACCGGCAGCTGGTGCAGGAGCAGAAGCTTGTACCGGTGACCGACCCAGATTTTGAGCTGCTGGCGGTCAACAAGGCCGAGGGCTTCCGGGCGGGAGCACAGTTCTACACCCTGCCACCGCTGGAGCTGGGACAGGACACCGGCTTTGTGCAGCCTATCGAGCCCCACCCGCTGCGCCGGTTGACCATTGAACTGGAGATCAACCGCAACTACGGCGATGAAGAACGCGCCGCCGATGCCGCAGGCAAGGCCGCGCTGCGCGACCGGGTGACCCGGGAGCTCTACGCAAAGCGCTGCGCACAGGCCAAGGACCGGGCTGAAAAGGAGCTGGTCTGGCAGCTGGGCGATGAGGTGACCGGCCCGGTGCCAAAGCGGCTGGAAGCGGGCAACTACTTTGCCGAGCAGCGGCAGTTCAATCTGAGCTTGCAGGCAAACGGTATCAACTTTGACCAGTTCTTGGCCGTGCGCGGGCAGACGGTGGAGCAGTTCCGGCAGTGGCTGCACCAGCAGGCAGAGCGCAAGCTGCGCAGCTGGCTGGGGCTTTTGCTGGTGGCCGAGCGGGAGGGCTTACAGCCCACCGAAGCCGAGGTGAACGCTGCTCTTGCGCACTGGGACGAGAAGCTGGACGGAGAGCGCACCTTCCCGGCGAACGACACCCGCAAGGTGCGCCAGCGCCTTGCCCGGGCAAAGGCTGCGGCCTTTGTAGTGGCGCATTCCACCCTCACCCCACCGCCGTCCGAACCCCTTGTACAGGAACCGGAAGCAAAATAAAAATCATGTAATCTATGCCATGGCGGGCAGTCTGCGGGCTGCCCGCCGTGGCATTTTTTGCAAAAAGGGACAGCGGCGCACCCGCAGGTGTTCCGCTGTCCCGAACAGTATCGTGTTATTCCAGATGATGCTTCCGGCAGAACCTTTTGCTCACCCAGTACATCCCGCCCCACAGCAGGACTGCGAGCACAAGGTAGACCGGGTTTTTCAGAGAGCTGACCAGCGACTGCCCAAAGACAGCCATCATGGCCACCATCAGACCCTTGCCCAAAAGGACAGCGCGCAGGTAGCGCTTTTCGTCAAAGTCCGACATCCCGAAGGCAAAGTGCATGAAGGAGGTGGGGGTGAAGGGCAGCAGCGACAGCATGAACAGGGACGAGGTATCGAAGCGGTTCACCCACTGCTGTGCCTTTTCCAGCTTGGGGGAGCGGCTGGCTACCTTCCAGAAAAAGCGCTTGATGAGCCGCCGCCAGAATAAAAACATGATGATGCCGCCCAGCGCCACGCCTGCCCAGCTGTACAAAAAGCCCAGCAGACCGCCGTGTGCGGCTACGTTCAGTGCTACAATGGCGATCAGCGGCAGCGGCGGAAAAAAGGACTCTACCATCGCCAGCAAAATGGGCACAAGGGGGCCAAGCCCCTCAAAGCCCGCCAGCAGCGCCTCCCAGTATTCCAGTGTTCCAAGCTGGTGCACCCAGCCCATCAGTGCGGTTTGCATCCTGTGTCCAATCCCTTTCTGTGCAGCGGTGCCGGGACGTTCCCGGGCAGGCTGCATCATGCTTAGTATATCCATTCTCTATGACAGAGCCATGAACAGAGTGTGCATTTTTCGACACGCTTCAGGCTCTGCTACCAATACTACGAGATGAAAAGGGATTTTCCTGCCTTTATTTTTCCGCAGCCTGCTTTTCAGCCTTGGCGCGCATCCGCTCCAGCTGGGCGGTGCGCAGTTTTTCCCAGCGGGCAAGGCTTTCGGCGTCCGGCATCTGGGCGCAGCGGGCAAAGCTCCAGTGCAGGCCGTCCCGGCGGGACAGCTTGTACCGCTGGAACACGCCCTGCCCGGCGGCGTTGCTGCTGCCGGTGCAGCTGGGGCACTGACACAGGGTATACCAGCTGTTGCTGCCCTTTTTCAGCCAAATCTCGTCCGGCTGCAGGGTGGTGCCGCACTCCGGGCAGGGCATCTGGCTGATCTTGGGGTCAGCCCGCCATGCGTACTGCTCCACATAGCCGTGGAACACCGTAAAGTCCCGGTAGTCACCGGGGGTCTGGCACAGGCTCTGGCGCAGCGCCTCGTCCTCGGTGGGGTAGGCGGCAAGACCGGCGCGCAGATCCAGCAGACGGCAGACATCGGCGGTGTACAGCGTGTCCGAAAGTGCATCGTGGAAGGGGCGTTCCATGGGGACGCCCATGCGGGTGACCACGCTTTCCAGCGTCATGCCCTCGCCCTCCTTGCGGGGATGCTCCCGCAGAAAGACCTGCTGCAGGTCATACCAGACGGTGGGCCTGGACTCGTCCAGATTGCACAGGAACAAATTCTGCTTGAGCACCGGCACGTCATCCAGACCCCACTCGGCAAACTCGGCATCCGGGCCGCACCACTGCATAAAGCGGCGCAGTCCCTGCACGATGGGCTCGCCCCTGTCCAGATCGGCCTGCGTCAGGCCGGTCACCTTGGCGATATGGTGCTGCAATTTGCGGAAGATGCGGGGACGCAGATGGATGGAAAAGGTGTCCAGCACATTGGCATCCTCGTCGATCTTTACGGCGCCGATCTCCACGATCTCGCCCCGCAGGGTCTGCTGCACCCCATGGTAGTTAAAGGTATACGGCTGGTAGCCGATGTTCCATTCCAGATCAAATAAAACCAAGTTACGCGGCATTGCTTTGTTAGTCCTCTCGTAAAATAAACTTCTCCACGGCCTCGGCCACGCCGTCGTGGTTGTTGTCGGCGGTGGTCACATAGTCGGCGCAGTCCTTTACCGGCTGCTCGGCGTTCTGCATGGCCACGCCCACCCCGGCGTAGGCGATCATGGAGCGGTCGTTCAGGCCGTCGCCGCAGGCCATCAGGTTCTCGCGGGTCAACCCCATGCGGCGCAGAAGTTCCGCCAGACTGCCGTCCTTGGCTACGCCCAGCGGCACCGCCTCGATAAAGAAGGGGCTGGAGGGGTACAGGTCGGCGCGGCCTGCAAACTGCTGCTGCCCGGCGGCGCACACCGCGTCCCGGCGGGCGGGATCCAGCGTGATGAGCATCTTGCACACGGGGTAGTTCACATAGGACGCCAGATCATCCACATGGATCATGGGCAGCTTGGTGGTAAAGCACTCCTTGTTGGCCCACTCGTCCTTGTCCCGCTCACAGACGATGCCCTCGCGGTTATAGGTCAGGATGGCAATATCCTGCGCGGCGGCAAAGGCGCACAGCTCGGGTACGTACTGGGCATCCAGCTGTTTCTGGTACAAAGTCTCGCCGGTGCGGCAGTCGATGATCTTGCCGCCGTTGTAGCTTAAAATGCAGCCGCCGTATTTTTGCAGTTCCAGTTCCCGCGCCAGGTTGCGCATCACCGACTGGAAGAACGAGTCGATGGTTTCCACGCGGAAGCGGCTGTAGTCATGAATCAGCAGGGAGAGGGCGCGCCGTGCCTTGTCGCGCACCTCCTCAGGGGACAGTCCCAGTCCGTTGCTGACCACGTTCAGGTAGGCATCCGATGCCGCATCCCCGATGGCGATGCCGAAGAGCTGTCCCAGGATGCGTTCCTTCATTTCCGTGGTCGCCTTGTTGGTAAAGGTCACCGCGAGGATGTTGCGGTAGGCGGTGGGGTTGGCAATGAGGAGCTTGATGTATTCCACGGCGAGCGTGAACGTCTTTCCCGAGCCCGCCGATGCCTTGTAGACGAAGAGTTCAGAAGCGTTGTCCATCATGATGGTAGAGTTAAAGTCGGTCGTTAGAGTTCCTTGAGCAGCACGTTGCCCAACTTCTTGTAGTATTCGTCGCGGGCACGTTCGAGCGTCTCCCACGCGGTGCTGTACTTGTTGTCCTTGTCAATCTTGAAGCTTTCGCTGCCTGCCACGTCGAGCCGGGTGAGGAGGGTGGCGACGTTGAGGTTGTCGGTGTCCTCAGCCGGGAGGTAGAAGGGTTGCGAGCCCTTGCCGTCGGCGTCCGGGTTGCACTCGTAGATGAGCCGCAGGTCCACCAGCTCGTAGATGATTTGCCGCGTCATGCGGATGGGGATGTTGTGCCGGTGTGCCAGGCTGAGCACGGTGTAGGGTCGCTCTCCCCGTGCGAAGCGTTTGCAGATGAAGGAGAGGATGAGCATGCAGAGGAAGTCGTGGTAGCGCCGGCTGATGTTGCGCGTCTCGTTGGCAAAGTTATAGTTCTCGAAGTTCTGGTTGCAGTAGCTCAGTTCGGCACCGAAGAGGCAGATGCTCCAGGAAATCTGTGTCCAGAGGAGGAAGAGCGGGATGGCGGCGAAGCTACCGTAGATGGCGTTGTAGTTGGACACCCATATCTGGCTGTTGATGTAGAAGAACTGCAACACCTGGAAGGCGGCTCCGGCAATGAATCCCGGCACGATGGCATAGCGGAAGCGTACCCGCGTGTTGGGCATGAAGATGTAAAGCCCCGTAAAGATGAAGCCCGTAAATATATAAGGTATACAGCCGACGATGAACTTGGCGAACGACGAGAGGATGAGGTAGCTGTCGAGGCTCTTGAGCGCGGTGGTCATGAAGATGGACAGACCGCCCGAGACGACCAGCACGATGGGCAGGAGCAGGAGGATGGAGAAGTAGTCGGTAATCTTGCGGAAGGGGCTGCGCTGCTTCTTCACCTGCCATATCTGGTTGAAGGTACGCTCGATGTTCCCCGTCAGTGTGAGGACCGCCCAGAGCAGGACGAGCAGGCCCACCCCGATGAAGATGCCGCTCTGCGCATGGGCGAGGTAGGAGTCTGTCAGGCTGATGATGACGTCGACGGTCATCGATTGCCCCTCCAGTCCGCGACGGACCTGTTCCTCCATCATGTCGGAGAATCCCAGTCCGCGTGCCACGGCAAAGAGGATGGCAAGAATCGGCACGATGGAGAGCAGGGTGTTGTAGGTCAGCGCCGATGCCTTGTTGACGATGCGGTCGTCATTGAACCGCTGGATGGAGAGGAGCACGACCTTGAGGATGTTGTAGAAGATGTATTTGACACGGCTCACTTCGTTTTCAGTCACTCGCCAGATTTCCTCGGTGAGGAATCGTTTCATCAGGCGTATTCGGGTCTTGAGGCGTAGCATGTTGTTTTCTTGATTTTGAGGTTTCAGAGGATTGTGTGTTCCAGTATGAGGGGAAAAAGAAAAAGAGGCAGAAGACCTGTAAGCCGGGTTCTGTACCTTTGTCAGGCGTCTGTCATTTATCTACGCCCGTCGTCACCGCCGGGCTCTAGCAATCCACCCTCCGACTGGAGCGAGCAACTCTCTTAACGCCGGTATACATGATCTTACAACTCCCAAGATGCACAGCCCGCATGTCACCATACGGCTGGTGAGCTCTTACCTCACCTTCTCACCCTTACCCCTTGTGAAGAGGCGGTTCTTTTCTTCTGCATTGTCTCCACCCTCACGGACAGCTTTCTGTTAGGAAGTGGGATGCTCTGCGTTGCCCGGACTTTCCTCCTCCGGCATAGCCGGCGGCGACAGACCGGTCTTCTGTCTCTTTTTCTGGCTGCAAAGGTATGAAAAATAGCTTTCAGAAGGGCAAAAAAGCTTGAATTTTCTCCTAGGGAGGTGTGTGTCAGGATGCTATAACGAATGCAAATTTGGCAGTTGGCAGACTTAAGCGCTGTTAAGGAGAAAAACGGCTCTGTTAAAAGATGGGAAAAGATTGTGACAGGAAGAATAAGCGAATGTTTTTTGTCTTTACTTTAACAGCGTAGATGTTAAACACTAGTAGAAAATTAACAATTTAAATATCATTGGTTATGAAAACAACAACTAAAATGGTTTTAGGCGCTGCGGCTGTGATGCTGTTCAGCTCCACTGTAGCCGGAGTGACGACTTATTCAATGATGAAAGGTGAGAAGGAAAACTCCGGTTCATTCACAGAGATGTTTTCACCGAATCCGAATGTAAAACTGGCTTCCATGAGCGCCACGGAGGCACAGCCTGTCGACCTGACGCAGGCAGCCGAACTGTCGCTCCATGCCGTGGTTCATATCAAGTCGACTCAGAACGGTCGCGACCAGATTGTCCGTACGCCGGGCGACATCTTCGATTACTTCTTCGGTGACGGTTACGGGCGTGCACAGCGTGTGCGTACGCAACCCCGTGTGGGAATCGGTTCGGGCGTCATCATCAGCAAGGACGGTTACATCGTGACCAACAACCACGTGATTGACAAAGCCGATGAAATCAGTGTCACGCTGAACGACAACCGCGAGTTCAAGGGACGTCTCATCGGAACCGATCCGAGCACGGACCTGGCACTTATCAAAATCGAGGCGGATGACCTGCCGACCATTCCCGTCGGCGACTCTGACGCTCTGAAGGTCGGCGAATGGGTGCTCGCCGTGGGTAACCCGTTCAACCTGACTTCGACGGTGACTGCCGGTATCGTGAGTGCCAAGGCACGTACGTTGGGTGTCTATAACGGCGGTATCGAATCGTTCATCCAGACCGATGCAGCCATCAACGAAGGCAACAGTGGCGGTGCCCTGGTGAACGCACGCGGTGAGCTGGTGGGCATCAACTCCGTGCTGACCTCTCCGACAGGTTCGTATACAGGCTATGGTTTTGCCATCCCGACCTCCATCATGGTGAAGGTTGTCTCTGACCTGAAGCAATATGGAACCGTGCAACGCGCAGTCCTGGGTATCATGGGACATGACATCGACGACCGTGTAAAGGACAAGGACCTTGGAACCGTCGAGGGCGTTTACGTGGCTGACATCACGGAAGCCAGTGCGGCTGCCAATGCCGATATCCGCAAGGATGACGTGATCACTGCCATTGACGGAAAGAAAGTGAAGAACATGGCTGAGCTGCAAGAGGCAATGGCCAAGCACCGTCCGGGTGACAAGGTGAAGGTGACTCTGCTGCGTGCCAAGAAAGAGATGACCGTGAGCGTCGTTTTGCGCAACACGCAAGGTAACACGAAAGTGGTGAAGAATGCCGGAATGGATATCCTGGGTGCTGCCTTCCGCGAATTGCCTGACGAGATGAAGCAGCAGCTTCGCCTGAGCTACGGTCTGGAAGTGACCGGTGTATCGAAGGGCAAGATGGCAGACGCCGGCATCCGCAAGGGCTTCATCATCCTGCGTGCCAACGGCGAGACACTCCGTACGGTTGATGATCTGGAGAATGTCCTGCGTGAGGCAAGCCAGTCCCCCGACCAGGTATTGTTCCTGAGCGGTGTCTTCCCCTCGGGTCGTCGTGGCAACTATGCGGTTGACCTGAGCCAGGGAGAATGATGAGAATCCTACTTTCGCACGCCCCAGTTGCCGTTGTGCCCGTGTCACCTGCACAGGTGTCGACAGCCGCAGCCGATAGTGTGCGGAATCCAGGCAATAAATTCAAGAGTTTAGTTTAGTTTTTAAAGAGGTGCATGCACGGCGGATATCCGGAGAAGGTTGTCCGCCGTGTTACTTTTTTTGTTCGTTACGTGATAATTCGTATTTTTGCACACACTAATCTTAGAAAGAATGGTTATGAAAAGTCTGAAAACGATAAGTATTTTGATGCTTTTGTTGGTCGTGACGTCGGCCTTTACGCTCCGCAAGGACGATTACAAGCCCGTCTATGTGATGGGCGTGTCGCTGTGTTTTGGCGATTCGGTGGTTTACTTCACCGACATCCAGCAGATTGACAGCGTGCGTTTGACCAAGGAAGGCTTCCTTCCCAGCCGCGAAGGATACAGTGAGCAGTTGAAAGCCTATCTGGAAGCAAAGGACGGAAATATCAACCACACGTGCATCACCTATTTCTCTGAGAAGAAAGCGGCGTTGCAAAAGACGGTAACCAAGCTGATGAAACGTTATCGCAACGGTTCGACGGTCATCCAGCAGATTGCTCCTTCCGACTTCAAGTTCGTCCGTCCGGAAGAATGATGCGCGGCGAGCATCCGACGCATGAGAGCGGTTCGCGGACGTCTGTCCGGTCTTCCGTCTCCTGAAGATATGACATGGCATGTGAAAGTGAATGCAACGTTCCTTTCACATGCCATTTCTTTATGGTCGAAGACAGCGTAAGAAAGCAATCGGAAGGCGGCGATTTGTCAGGAAGCGTCCCTGACCATCTTGTAACCCAAAGCGGATAATTGCCATACAGAAAGCTCCGAAACAACGGTTTCAGCTAACTCTTCTTTTCTCAGCTTCCGATAAACTAGCCTTTAAATGTGAACATTTGCAAACGAAAATACGGAAAATATCCCTTTATTTTAGAAAACTATACATTCTGTTCCCGGAAAACAGGCAAAACGTGCCCACAACAATATTGTTTCGCGCGCCAAACAATATAGTTTGCCGCGTCAAACACATTAGTTCCCCTCTCCAAACACTATTGTTTCGTACTCGGAAGTCAAATCTTTGGAAAATGGAGGTAAAGAATAGTGAGTTTCGCTTTCCAGAAGGAGTGTCGTGTCAACAAATCGGAAGGTAACACGATGTGCGGAGTCTTGCGTGCCGGACTCGACCGGTGGAGCATCCATAGCCTTCCGCCTTCCCAAAAGAAAGCCCCAGCCACGTTTTGCCGACAAAGTGTATTTTGCGAATCGCCTGAGAAGCCCCTCGAAATCCACCAACTCCTATTTCGGTGCAAGGAAAGGCACTGTGAAGGGCTTCGTTTGACAGAATGTCAGGGGGGGGATCCGATGTAAATCATACCGAAAGAGCATAATCAATCGGAAGTTTGATTCGAATAACAGCATATATACCCCTCCTGATCATGGGCTTTTCGCTCCCGATGAATTAAAGCTATCAGTTGCTGCAACTCGAATACGTCTGACTTGATATCCTTAAAATAGCTATACTGTTCATCATATCGTTTGTTGGAACCAGCCTTCAAGCGGGATTCAATGTCGTCCGGAATTAGATAGGAAGACCGTTCCTTACCTAGATATTGTTGGAATTCAACGAGAAATATATTTATTCCAGCCAAATCAAAGTCGCCGAAGTGAAGATAATGATTGGGAATGGAGCATAGCCATCTTCTAAGATCTGTGGATTGTGGATATCTGGATACAAAGAGTATTCTGTTGGAAAAGTCATGTGCTGTGAGATACTCTTCAAAGAAAGCTCTTTGCTTACGAATCATCCTGAAGTTCTCCATATTCTCAACACCAATTACTACCACGTCTTCCGGAATTGTAAGCTTTTCCCAGTCTGAGACAAAGAGAAAGCTTCCTTCCTGTGGATTGACCATAAAAGGCTTTCCGTCAAGAAAACATTCAACCGGTTCATAGCTGTTTACCGGGAATCCGGGGCAGGAGCGAATCGTAACCAGTTTGGAGTTCCCTGTCCCCATTGCCATTGACGCACGGGAATCAGTAAGATTTACTTCAAGAATCCGATAACTTTCATCCTTATCCATAAGAAATCTTTTAAGGGCTTCCGTGTCGCGAGCACGATAGGATTTCCTGGAACCATGCGAACTTACCCATAGCATACCTTCTGCCAACAGTTCGTCAAGTAACTTACGGCTTAGCTTTGAACCGGCGACTTGTTCACCAGCCAGCAATGCTTGTATCGATGTACTTATAGCCATGGTACGGACTAGTTTATTCGTTTCAACAATTTTTCCACCCTCGTCTTTACCCCATGTTTACTTAACAGATACGTATAGCGGTAATCGTAAGGATTATACGAAGTCGGTGAGCTGTTAATGAGATAGATATTGCGTGAATTGGCAAACTGCAGAATGCCTTTTATATTGTTGGGGTGCAAGCGTCCTATCTCATCCATCATGCAGTGTACAATGAAATCGCCACTTTTTTTGACTGCCTTTTTCTTAAAAACATTGATGAGCATGATATTGACCATCGCTTTCACCAGAATATCTGTACCATCCGATCCTACATTGTTAATACGTTCAACCCAACCGGTGTCATTGTCGTTCTCTTTCACACGGAACTGTAAACGGAAAGCGTCCCCCAAAGATACTGTCGGACGATTGGGCTCGTTTTGCAACTGGTGAGACAAACTCTTCAGATAATCCACAACCTTACGGTTCACGTCATCCCGGTTATTACTTGAGAAAAGATTCAATTCGCCGATTGAAAGGGCATTCTCTGCCGCATAATCGTGGATGGATATGAGCAGTTGCATAAGCTTGTCTGATGACTCATTTGCTCTGAGTTCAATACTCTTGATTACACCTGCAAAGTTCTTTTCTATAAAATCACGGTTTATGGCTTGTATCACTTCGTCTACATCCGATCTGCGCTTCATCAGTGAGCCGATTTCTGTTGAAATACGTCCCAGGATATCCTTATAATGTTCGCTGGTGCGCCTGCGGAACTCCTCGATTTTATTGTTGTCCATGAACTCCTGCAAATCCACGGCAATCTGCAGATAGTCATTGTCTGTTACAGGCATTGTATTGAAATGAAAAGCATTTTGAGGCTTGAAGTTACGATTGAAACTGACAACGATGTATTTAAGCTTGTCTATCGATTCACGCTTCTGATTGACCGTGCCTCTAAGTTGACTCAACAGTTGCTGACAATCCTGCTCGGTACTCTTCGTTTTGTCATCAGAGAGGAAAGTATCAGGTACCAGATGTTCATTCTCTACCACCTGATGATAAAGTTCCAGGCCTTCCCTTCGATGCGTGAGTTCCTTAAGAATCCGCTTCAGCCGTTCGTCCATTTCTTTGCATTTTTTCTCGATACGCGTCCGCTTGTCTTCATAACGCTGACGTATCATTGTGAGTCGCTGTTCAATGGTCTTGATGTCCTTTTTGATTTCCGGTTCCTTGGCAAAGAGATTTTGCTCAGTGTCGCGGTATCTGATGACAATTGCACGTTCATTTTCAATACTCTTTAATAGTTCCTTCAATTCATCCAAAGCCCTACGATATTGTTCGAGCAGTTTCGTGTCAACACCTTTGCCTGCAAGTTCAGCTACCAGCTGTTCATCAAGCTGTTTCTTCTGCACAGCGAACTCATGATTACGTACGGTTGCCTCAATCTCTTGTCTTTCTTTGAAAAGGCGCAATTCCTCTTCGAGAACCTTCACAGCCTTATTAAATGATAAATCAAGATCCTTAAGGTCCTTTTTATTCTTTATTTCATTCTTATTACGAGTATCCTTTTCTGAATTCACTTTCAGTACAGCTTCATTAAAAGCACGTTCGCGGATTTCTTTTTCCTGGTTAATTTGCTCCTGCTCTTCCATCTCCAGCTTGTGTCTGTGGGTTTGCAGATTCTGTCGCTTTACAGGAATCTGTCCTTCTTCCACCTTCAACGATGTCATTTTCTGGCGAAGTGGATTCACTTGTGCAGCATATTTCTTACCAAGTTTAGAAATCTCTCCCTCAAGAGTAACAGGCATTTGTGTGAGCTGACGGTTGATTTGTTGCACTCGCTCTTCCAAGTTATTCTTCTCCGATCTATATTCGTCAGGAGTACGATGGACGGAAGCAATATTATCCAGGTTTAACTTTACGCCAAACATACCATCAGTCCCAGTGTCCAACTGAGGTTCAAGCCCTTGAGCATACAGAATCCTTTCTTCGTCAACGACTTTGCCTATTGTGTTTTCCCAACCTTCGGCATTCTCACAAAGCCACTTGTAAAGAGAACCGTTCAAATGAGCCAATAAGTCATTGATTTTCGTGATTTGTTCACGCGTTTGTGTCCGGTCAGTCTCAAGACGTTCCTGCTCACGCTGGAACTCCTGTTTTATTTCCGTTTCTTTCATTTCATACTCGGCAGTAATCCGATCAATCTGACTTCGTACAGCTACTTGTTGTATGGCGTTCTCCTTCTCCATAAAATCCAATTGCTGCAATTCATCATCAACCTGTTTTATTTCAATAGCCTTCGGATGCCACTGACGAAGTTCCTTCAGTGCGTTATCAGCCTTACTCTGTTCAGCCAACAACATTTGCAGACGCTCGTCCGAGTCATGTCTCCAGCTGTTGAAAGCTTCCATAATCTGATTCCTGCTTTTTGTACGTTCTTCCTCTACCTTCTTGCGCCTTATCTGAAGTTCGTCCTGTTTCTGATAATACGCTTCTTTCTGGATATTCTCGAATGCCTGACGTGCATTTTCCAGTTTACCCCTTGCAATGTTGTACTTTTCTTCTATCGATGCATGGGTTTTCAATAAATCATCCAATAGTGTTTGTTTCTCCGTCATTTCCTGCTTGACAGCTGTCTCCCGGTCGGCACGAGCGAGTATAGCCTCAATACCCATGGATTCGAAATCCTTTCTTGCCTGCGCTATTTCCTTTAGTTTACTTTTCTTTGCACCAAGGTCCTGATTCAGCGAGTCTTTTTCTTTTTCATATTCTGCGGTAAGTTCTTTCCCACGATTATGCTCTTTCTCCAGGTCCGCTCCAATATCTGCTGCTTGGGCTTTCAAAAGAGGTATATGCTCTTCATTATAAGCTACAGCATAATTGAGCATACGCCATACGTCCAGCAATTGCTGGTCAAGTGCTACGATTGTACGTCCCTGTTCGGCTATTTTCAATGCCTGCTGACGCACCGGATAACTGCCATCACGTGATTGGCGGAACCAACAGTCTATCTCGTCATACTCACGCTCAAAGTCCGTAACAAGGCGTCTGTAGGTCTGCAAATCAATGGGCAAATCTTCATCTGTCATCGATTGTATGATGGTATTCTTGACAAAGTCCGCATCGAGCTTTGTGTTCAGGAAAACATTTTGAATACTGCGTGGGATATTCTGATAATGTGAACTCTGCACCAGTGCATAACGTGTATATTTATAGTCATGAGTGTTACCGAAGATTATATCCTTGAACATCACACCGGATTCTATTCTAGCAGACACAGCCACATCCTTGTCTATACGTTCACGAATCTTCACCCAGTCACTCAATACCTGCTTTCCGTTGTCAATCAACCATTCACGTTGATAAGGAGCATCAATGAACCTCCACGAAGCACGCCCCTGATACCTGCTGACAAGTATCGTATAGGCCCCATTATCACGCATCACCTCATAAAGTATATAAGAGTTCGATTGATGAAAATAGAAATCATCAAACGATTTCTGTCCCTGCTGGATGCCCAAATGATGTTTATCCGCATTGTAGAAAAACAGCAGTGCTCTCAATACCGTACTTTTACCGACACCCTGAGTTCCCGTGAAATGCACATTCCCATCTACGGAAATCTCTGCATACGGAATATTGGCACTATTGATAAAGATTATCTTATTCAGGTATTTCATCTTCGTTTGCTATTTGAATTATATCCACTAATTCCTCGGCATAACGGAAGGCCGAAGTAATCTTATAGGTTTCATCAAGTTCACTGATACATTCAGCAAAGCCCATATTCTGCATTTCCTGGAGCAGTTTGTTCACTATCTCAACATTTGAGCCCATACCGTATTTCCTGAACAGGTGCTGTGCCTTTTCCTTCAGTTCGATATCCAAACTGATCTGTTCTATCAAATGGCTTTTACGGAATTGATATCCTGCAGCAAATGACTGATTATAGCATTTCAGAAAATCCAGATAGTCAAGCCATTTTGAGAAGCTGTCCAATTTCTGCTCTATCGTCTGTTTACTCTCTCCCATTCTTGAGAAATAGAAGTAACCATTACCAGATTCCAGTTGCAGACCGATTTCCTTGAAGTATTCCGTATAATCCTCCAGATTTTCCTCAATATCCTCATATAGATGGCGGACAGAGGAGTCTGCACTGTCTACCGAAAGGAACTCCCCTCGGCTTAACCGCTCGTATATTCTTTGAGTATTATTTCGCATAAATTACAGGATATTCAATGTTTTGGTAAATTGCATATTCGCCTGTTATCCTGCATTCATCAGGGTGCAAGATAACCAACTGGCAGAAGAGGGTAGCATGCTCTTCTATATTACGTTTTACTTTGTAGTCATATCTCAGAATGAATTCAAACAGATTATAGCTTGATGCTAAAAACGCATTCCAGACTTCGGCAGAATCCACCTCCTTCAACTGGTGGACATGTTCTTGCAGGTCGTCTTCCGTCAAGGGAGCAGCTTCCGTTCTTGCCATCTTCTGTATTCCATTCCGTTCGGCAATTCGTTTCAGCAACTTTACTACCTGTTCATTTTCCCTCAGCATTTCCAGAGACAGACGAATCTTATTGTATTGTCGGGATTCCATCCAAAGAGGATTTCTTTCTTCCAATACATTGAGGATATTCGTATCAGTCTTGATGAGCAACTGATCTTGCAGATACTTCAGCTTTCGTATCTTTTTGTAAAGTCTGTTCTGCTGGTCTATCTGATTGATGTAGGAAATAATCTGTCTGTCAATCTCCATTAGCGCATGATAAGCTTCAACAAAATCATGCTTCACCTCGCTACACGTCTTGGCCATGTGCGGATCATTTGCCATGATAAAGAAGGCTTGCTCATTATCCATCAGTTTTTCACATTCACGTATCATTGCGCGAATACTATTTCCCTTCTCATCCAGATTCTGCAGCTTCTTCTTTTTAATGATATAATTGGGTTCCTGCTTATAGGCGTTGTCCATATTACGCTTCAAATCCACCACATTCTTCAAGGTTCTGAATCCGGTCTTCTTTAAGAGCTGGCGCACACTATCCTGATATCCGGCTTTACGATTGGAATTAGTCTCTTGCAGAAAATACCCTATATACTCCTTCAAGGTGTTGATACACTCCTGTACGCTCAACACACTGATTTCCTCATTGACATTCAGTACTTCTTCGAAAAAGTTCAGGTAGTCACTCTCTATCTCAACCGTATTGCCAGATTCCACCAATACGCCATAGTCAACCAGTCTCCTCAATCTTGTTTCATTTCCTCCGACAAGTTCTATGGCAAGCCCAACCGGAAACTTCATGAGCTTCCGTTTTTCAAACATCTCGCTTAGTAATCCTTGTTCACGCGAGAGTGTCTTGGTCAATTCTTCTATGCTTCTGAAATGTGTCAGAACATCCATATAGTTAAAACTCTGTGATTGGCACTACATCTATTTTATAACCGTCTTTCTTCATTGTACGTTTCAGGACTCTCATATCATGACATACCTGAACAAGACGTATGATGTTGCTATTCAAATACAATATTACTGTTTTTTTATTCAAACAACAATGTTTGTTGCATAAAATATAAATGATATTTTATAAGAATTGTCATATTAGCAGAAGGGTAGAGAGAAAATTGAGCTGTTTTGAGCTATTAGAATCATTGAATGTCAACGATAAGGCTCTTTAATCGGCACAAACGCTTTCCAGATAATTGACAAAAGTCAGAAAGAAAGTGCAAATTGTTTACGCTCAATCGTTTGGCTTCATGGCGTTGTACCGCCTTTTTTCAGCTGTTTTGCGAAATGTCCTCATTCATGCACAAGGCATTGATTGACACTTGAATATATTTGTTACCTTTGCATTGAGCAAGAATACTTAGTCCACTGAGTAAAATGTAGAGGTATGAAGTGAATTTCGTCCTGCGCAAGAAAGGTTCGGTGGTCGCCATTGGGTTGAAAAGCAATGCGGAGAAGTGTACGAAGGGATTGGATAAATTCCGCAAGCTGTTCCATCCGCAATCAGCGTTTATTGTGGAAGGGGGTGGCATCAGTGCGGAGGATTTTCTTTCGATGGATTTGAGGAAGTTGTTTTGAATTTGGAATAATAAAAAGGAATAGCTATGGATACATTCAGTCTCACAAAAGTAAAATCATTGTTCATCCTAACTTTAATACAAAGAGACGATGGACAAAAGAAACAAACTTTGGAGACGTCAACAGATGTCGCGTGTGTTTAAGGCTCGCATGATTCTTTATGCAGCTTATGGAACTCCTATTATCCATGAGGATGGAAGTATGGACAATCATCCACATTGGTTTGAGTTGGCAAAAGAAAAATGGGCAAAAGTTTATCAATCTACGGGAACTCCATGTAGTTGCTGGATATGCAGGGGAGAAGAGTATAACCGTAGAGAGTATAAGAAAGAAACTTTGCGTATTATCCGGGAATCTACTGAAGATTAATGTTAGGGTCACTTCTTTCCGTTGTATGGGGTAGGGAGTGACCTTATTCTATAAGTCTTTCTACCAACGGCACATAATACTCCCGTACCTCTTCTGCCGTAGGTGTATGGGTACCGGGAAAGTGATAAGCATGGGTGTAGTGTTGCAAGAACAACGGTTCGAAGTGAGCCAAATGGTCATTTCTTCCGAAAAGTCCCCAAATACGGTTGGTCATTTCCGGTCGGCAATCGTCCCATTGATGGGCTTGAATATCGGCAAACTCATCTATCAGCGGTTGGTCTATCACGAAATGTTGCTGTCCGTCCGCTCGTGGTGATTTGTACTCATGCGCCCCGATGCGTTCGGAAAGGAAACAGGTCATTTCAAAATGGGGATTTCCCAACAAGGCAGGTATTCCCAAACGCGATGCCACTATCTGCCCCAAGAAAGAGCCGTTGCTATTGCCCACCAATACTTTAGGATGCTCATGCTCGCAAAGGTTTGTAATGAATGTGAGAGCTTCGCGAGGGTGAAGCGGAAGGTCGGGCGTGAGGACTTCCACCTTACCTTCGAATGCCTGCTTCAATGCTTGGGCAGGTATGCAACTGCCCGAGGCGAAGAAGCCGTGGAGGAAAAGTATTTTTGTAGTTCTCATTATTCGTTTGCTAAATGTGTCAGTAACATTTACTGTATTACAAAAACAAATTTATATGGCTAAGGTATAAAATTTCTATGGAATATCTCTTAAGCTTCCCTTACATCCACTACCAGCTATTCTGCGATGTGAGGATAGATCGTGAAAGACAGGATAGTGAGCATCAGCAAACCCTATGTGAGACCGATCGTGAAAGGTAAGGAAGTGAAGAGAGTGAAGTTCAGAGCAAAGTGCAACAATATCCTGATTGACGGACTCTCCTTCATCGAGAAACTGTCGTTCAATGCTTTCAATGAGGGATACAGACTTCGTTTGTAAAGAGAGGTCGTCCGGGGCTCGTGAAGAAAAAGAATGATATCATCCGCAAAGAATTGGCGAGGGTGAGGGCGACAAAGATGGAGGGTTCGTTCGGAATGCAGAAGGAACACTATGGCTTGAAACGAATCAAGGCAAGGGCATCCACACGGCGAATGTAGCCCAGCTTTTTCGGAGGGAAGTCGCCGAAATTGTTCAGACTGCCTGATGTTCTATATGTGGAACGGAACCTTTATAGGAGTATTGTCTCCAGTTGTGGCGGAAAATGAAAAAATCGGATTCCAAATGAAGCCGGTGATATAAAAAATGATGAGTTCAAACGGAAAAATACAGGGACTGTCTGCCGAATTACTCATAATGATGGAATTAAACGACAGTCCCTACTCTTGGCATCCATCATCATAATCGTTACAATGCATATTGTTTGGCTGATGATATTATGGAACCTTATCGTCCATATGTTGATAGGTTGGTCTTTCAAATGTCTGGACGATATGATATGAGCAAAGTAGAACTCACGAAAAGTCAAAAAGCGGAGTTGCTGTCTATCCCTACGTTTGATGTGCAAATATCTGGCAAGCGGAGTCCTTTGATGATAGCTGTGGGGCAGAGCAGCAATTGGAACTCTTCTAGAAACAATAAATCCCACCTCAGAGTGGGATTTATTGTTTTGAAACAGCCTTTTTTATTTTCCTAATAGAGCCTTTAACTTGTTTATATTCAGAGAATAGTATATAATCTGCTGTCTCTGATAGCTCAAAGGTAGTAATTTAGAAGCAAATCACAACGCGTCTGCTTGCGCTTCACCGGCTTGCAGTGCTGTCTCTGATAGCTCAAAGGTAGTAATTTAGAAGCAAATCACAACGGGATGTTCCTTCTCGGCGACTACTTGTTGCTGTCTCTGATAGCTCAAAGGTAGTAATTTAGAAGCAAATCACAACCGCTACATAACCGGCGTGTTCCATGCCGAAGCTGTCTCTGATAGCTCAAAGGTAGTAATTTAGAAGCAAATCACAACCGCTACTAAGATATATACCCCCGCCCGTCAGCTGTCTCTGATAGCTCAAAGGTAGTAATTTAGAAGCAAATCACAACTTGCTCTCATCGTACAATCCATATTCAATAGCTGTCTCTGATAGCTCAAAGGTAGTAATTTAGAAGCAAATCACAACTCAGGTTAGCCTTCTTGAAACCGCGGCACTGCTGTCTCTGATAGCTCAAAGGTAGTAATTTAGAAGCAAATCACAACTAAAACTTCTGCGGTGTAATTCATAAGCCGGCTGTCTTTGATAGCTCAAAGGTAGTAATTTAGAAGCAAATCACAACTGACGGAACTTGTTGCCGAACAGACCGCCGGCTGTCTCTGATAGCTCAAAGGTAGTAATTTAGAAGCAAATCACAACGGGCATTCGTCAAATCTGCCATAAATCGTCGCTGTCTCTGATAGCTCAAAGGTAGTAATTTAGAAGCAAATCATAACGAATGGATACTTAAAAGAAGAATGTCCAGGCTGTCTCTGATAGCTCAAAAGTACAATTAGAGTTTGGGAAAATCGAGTGGGCTCCGTTCCAGGGCGGCAGTCAACGCGGCAGAGGTATCGTCACCATCCACCTGGTGACCGACTGGACAGAGGGCGGGCACGATGCAGCCTT
>ENA-OPTB01001342-OPTB01001342.1-human-gut-metagenome-genome-assembly--contig:-NODE-1342-length-19308-cov-2.541786_pt1 | contig 19308 bp, 16 predicted proteins | sample MGYA00241810_ERZ501911 | MGnify/ENA primary metagenome ERZ501911 (study PRJEB25962, sample SAMEA2042304) | human gut metagenome | biome: human gut; feature: human-associated habitat; material: faeces... | reverse complement strand
TTTGATAAATCCACGCTCAAAATCTGTATGGATCTTACCTGCTGCCTGCGGTGCCTTGGTTCCCTTCTTGATTGTCCATGCACGGCACTCATCCTCTCCTGCGGTCAAAAAGCTGATCAGTCCAAGCAGGCTGTAGCTTGCTGCCACAAGTTTATCCAATCCGGACTCCTTTAAGCCCAGATCCTCAAGGAACATAGCTTTCTCATCATCGTCCAGTTCTGCAATCTCCTGCTCAATCTGGGCACAGATGACAAATACCTCACTGTTTTCATTTTTCGCCATCTCACGCACAGCTGCCACATGTGGATTGTTTGCACCATCATCTGCCAGATCATCCTCTGATACATTGGCTGCGTAAATGGTTGGCTTTGCGGTCAGAAGATTATAGGAAGCAAACCAGTTCTGTGCATCCTCATCATCCGGCACTTCAAATGTCTTTGCCATATTTCCTGCTTCCAGATGTGCTTTTACTGCCTCTAAAAGCTCTAATTCTTTTGCAAGTGTCTTGTCCATTCTTGCCTGTTTTGCAACTTTGGCAATCCTGCGCTCTAAGATCTCCACATCCGAAAAGATCAGTTCTAAATTGATTGTCTCGATATCTCTCGCCGGATCTACGCTTCCGTCTACATGCACAACATTGGCATCCTCAAAGCAACGTACCACATGGACGATCGCATCTACCTCACGGATATTTGCAAGGAACTGGTTTCCGAGTCCCTCTCCTTTGCTTGCGCCCTTTACCAGGCCTGCGATATCTACAAACTCAATGACCGCCGGTGTTACCTTTTTGGTATGATAAAGTTCTCCCAGTTTTTTGATACGCTCATCCGGCACTGCAACGATACCCACATTCGGGTCGATCGTACAGAACGGATAGTTTGCAGACTCCGCTCCCGCTTTGGTCAGGGAGTTAAATAATGTACTTTTTCCTACGTTCGGCAAACCGACTATGCCAAGTTTCATTTTATTTTCCTTCTTTCTTATTTTTCTAGTGTTTCAGGGGTTCTCCATGAGGTTGTCCCCCATCTTGTCCCCCATTTTATATATTTCATTTATGACCTTTTATGAACTTATGCAAAAATCATTCGATCCATAATAAAGGGAACCACCATACGGCAACTAGTATCTTAACATGACCGGCTCTAATATTCAAGGAAAAACCTTGCCCACTTGCGTTACAATGCTAAAAGCTGGTTTTAATGGCAAAGTGTACCTTCCATTGCTACTGAAAATATCCGCCATCGAAACTCTTCTTATTGTACCCGGTTCGGCTCCATAAACTGCTCATAAAATTTTTGCAGTGCATCTGGTTCTTTCCAGTCTGAAAATCCGTGTTCCTTGATAAACGCTTTCATTTCCAAAATGGTTTCATGCGAAAAATAATAGGTTTCTTCCGGCGTATCGTTTTTCAGGTTATCAAACGTTTTTTGCAGTGCTGTACGATATTCCGGATCCGTTTTCCAGATCGAATTGTCCGCCAGTCCTCCGTGCTCATAATCCGCATTATAGTATTTTTCACTGATAAAGCGCACCGTTCCGGCTGGTTTTATGACTTTCGGTGTCGTATCTACCACATACACCATGATCTGTTTCTGGTAGGTGTTTCCCACGCTGTCTGTAACCGAAAGGATTTCCGGAATCACAGCATCCTCGGTTAAGGATGTATATGCCTCCGACTGATACTCCGGGATTGTGAAAGATGTATTTACATCCAGACGATTTGCCACCGGATTAATTCCCGGTAAGATCGGACTTCCATCCTCCCTGTCTTCTGCGGTCGCATGATTTAAAATCTCCAACTCTGTAATAGATCCGTTCTGCGCCTGCTCCAATGAAAAGTATAGATCTGTCGCCTTAATCCACGGACAGTCATCCCAGACCGCATATAATGTGACCTCTCCGCCATCTTCCGCGGTCAGATTTTTTACAACCTCTTCTGCTTTCCAAGTCGGGATCAGTTTGTCCTTGTCATCATATAATGCCCATCCAAGAAATACAGATTTATAAGCCCGTTTTAATGACTGTGCTACTTTTTGTTCTGCCTCACTGTCTAAATCGGCATCTCTGTTCTCGTCATCCTCTGGCAGTTCTGTTTCTTCCATGTCTGGATCTGTTACTTCCGTTTCAGGCTCTTCAAATTGCAGTTCTTCTTTTTCTGCATCTCCGGTATCTTGTTCTTGCTCATCTTGATTTTCCTCATCCGGGATGTCAGATTGAACGATCACATCTTCCGGGATAGCACCCGATACCACATCAGCGGTCACATTGACACCATCCAAGGTATACTTTTTATAAATACCTGTTGCATCCGGCAGTGTTACGTCTGTATCATAAGTCGTTACGATATCATCGATATGTCCGGTACCGCCATTCGGATCAAACCGGATCGTATAGGTATTCGCCTCTGCATTTGCTGTCATGGTCACATTCTGTGCCGGCATGGTAAAGCTGTATGACTGCTGATCGGTCTGGTATGTACCGGTCCAGTTTTTCCAATGATACCCCTCTTTTAACGTTGCCGATATGTTTACCGTATTTCCATACAGATAACTACCGCCCCCGGATGTACTCTCGATACCGGTTCCGGCATATAAGGTTACCTGGTAGCTTTGTCTGTCATAATAGTATTGGATGATCAGTGATCCATCCGATTCCACGGTACCCTGTTGCACTGCAGGGCTCTTGAACCCGGTATATGATTTTACTGCCGGAGATACCACACTTCCGACCTGTGTTGTAAATACTTCCGTTTCTGCCAGCTCATAATTACTTTCATTATGCGAACCTGCTGTTCCGTTTAACTTCTGTTTCCAATGCTTTACGGTGTATTCAGCCGTTTCTAACTGCCACTGCGCATAAAGTGTCTTTGTCTGCCCTACAGTGGCTAAATTTGAGAATGAGCTTCCTGCCGCGTACTTATTTCCGCTTCCATCCGTGTTATCTGTCCAGTACCCGGAAAAGATATAACCATCTCTGGCTGGAACTTCACTTGTTATCTGGTATGCTACATTGAGCTTGCACTGCATATCAGCAATGTTACTTGCATCGCCACCATTTCCATCATAATGTACAGTATAACATTCCAGTTTCGCACTCGATTCGCTCCGGTGCAGGTTATCGATCACTACTCCAGTTTTTGCTCCTCTGGAATACAAGGTACCGCTTAACTGATGGGAGTTATTAAACTGTGCTGCGGTCTGATCAATTACCTTACAGGGGATGCTGTAAGATAGATAACTACCATTGGTACAATTTATATACTTGTTTCCTGCTAATTCAAACGTAACTATATGATCACTATAACTTCCCTTTACAGTTGATGTACTTTTCGTTTTTGCATTGTAATAACTCAATACAATATTACCTGTGTCCACGGGTTCAAGCGCATTGTCCAATGTTACGACAAGTTTTCCATCGTAATATCCTGTTTCGCCCTGTTTGGTTGTCGTATTCTTAACCACATTTCCATCTGTCGCACTGACCGTCACTGTTCCGTCTGCATTTACTGTGGTTGCCTGTCCACCGGAAAATGTCGGTTGCGCCACGTCTACCGCCATACCAAGCATATAAACTGAATCATACGGATATACTGTCACACCTGCACCATTGACATAAGACTGACCCTTCAGGGCAAATGTTGCACTGGATGAATCATAAAATTTCTTTGCACTAAAGTCTGTCACACTGACACAGACAGAACTTCCGGAAATTTCCGTTCCCATCTGCCCTGTTTTCGTAAGTGTTCCAGTTGTTTTCTTTTTATCATTCTGCATCGAAAATGTTGTCTCATATTTACTGGTCTTGCTGTTTTGTTTTCCCGATCCGGAAAAGAAAAGCTGTCCGGTCACTTCTTTTCCATCATTGGCTCTGGTCTTTACATCATCTCCTAATGATGTACTTATTGGCAAACTGATCGCATCCAGGTTCTCATCCAATGAAAAGGTACTTGTCATGGAAAGCGTACAGGCTCGGATCGGGAAATCGTTTCCCTCTTCGATCACAACAAGTTCCCATACTGCAAAAGAACCACCTCCGCCACCTGTGTGCGCCGAAGTCTTTAAATCCCAGATAGGAAGATTACAGACCGTATACGTACCAAATTTACCTTTTCCACCACTGGCATTTCCGGTCACAATGTCCGTAACATCCGCATACAGACAATAGATAGAATTATAATCCCAGGCACCCTTTGCCTTACGCCGATCTACAACAGATGCTGCCGCACTGACTTTATAGGCTTTCCCATTCGGATCCACCATTGCAATCGCCTGTCCTTCTTTTCCGGTTCCCACCGGCTGTCTGGTCTGCCATACCAGATAGGCTGCTTTAATGTTTCCATTGCTGTTGCCTGTTTTTTTCAACTTTGCAGTTGTACTGTTGGTAATACTGCTTCCCAAAACACTTTTTGCTTCTTTCTTTGCCTTTGTACTTCCGGTGTTTTTTATCTTGCTCTTATCTATTTCCCAGACACCACTGTTATCTCCAAGCTCCTGATAATAGTTGCAGTTTCCGGTATAATTAAACTTATATCGCCCGACAAAAATACCACCATTCGATCCATTGTCCGTCATGACAACCTTTTTTTGACCTTTTGCCGTTGAGTTTGATACCACTGCATTGGCTGCTTTTACATAAGTACCCAATAGTAATGTAACACCTAGCAATACACACGCTGCCATGACTCTTTTTCCCATGTTTCTATATTTACTTTTTTCTCTGTTAAAAATTTCTATCTCCTCCCATTATCCTTCTAGTACGCACCTACACCATATAAGTGGTCTCCATTGCATACCTCGATCGTCCATTTTTCTGTTACATATCCATCATCTGATTTGATTGTAAGCGTTGCCTTTCCTTTGCTCTTAAGAATAAGGGTACATTCTGAATCGCCATCATCATAATAAGAATTAACTACCTGTATTACTCCCTCATTATCACTTGTAACCTTAAAATTCCTATTATCCGCCGTTTCTGGAAATACTTCAAAAAATAAATCTACTTTTCTGTATCCCTCCTGTGTCACTAATGATGTAAATTCTTTTTCATGCTCATCCGGCTCCAATCTCAGCTTATCAAATCTCTGGAATTTGATATAAGTTGCAAGGTTCTTTACCATTACGCGGTACTCTGCTGTCACATTCGGATTGCTCTTAGATGCTACTGTGACCACTGCGACACCTGCTCTCTTCGGTGTTACGAATCCGGTAGAAGAAACCTCTGCAACAGAGGTATTGTTTGATTGATAAGTTACCGCACTGCTTGATAAACCACTTACCCGGCTTACCTTGATCTGTGCCTGTCCATACCTCTTTTTGTTTGCCAGAGCAGAGCGACAGAAATGACAATCTACATGTCCACTTTCTCCATCAAAACTGCTTGCCGGTGCCAGGGTTACCTCATTCTGTGCCAATACGATTTTTGCTGTTCCAGTTGGATCAACTACAGTGTCTACTAAGTCCTGTGATTTTACAGTTACTTTGAATGTGGTCTTATTCTTTTTGTTCAGCACAGAGGTTACTGTGATCTTTGCTTCTCCGGCACTCTTTCCGGTAACGACACCTTTATCCGATACCGTTGCAATGCTCTTATCGCTTGTGGTGTACTTCATTGCTTTTCCACCCATGTTTTTAACACTCTTTACAGAGATCTTCACGGTGTTACCGACTCCGATCGTTGCTGATTTCTGCGCCAATGTGATCTTACCCTTTTTCTTTGCTTTTACCTGCATCTTCACAGATGTCTTGATTCTGTGATCGTAGATATGTGTCATGGTAAGAGTAACCGTGCCCTTTTTCTTTGCCTTTACCACACCTTTTTTTGACACCGTTGCAACCTTGTTATTGCTGGAAGAAAAACGGAAGTACTTATAAGAAAGCTGCTGTGTGTTATACTTTTTCTTCAAAGATGCACACACTTTTCCATCTTTATACAAGGCAGTTGCTTTCAGAGTATAAGATTCTCCCACATAGAGTGTCTTATATTTACTTTCCAGTGTGATCCGGTTCTTTGCTGCAGCTTCTACCGTCTGCGGCTGATATACCATTAAATTTGTAACCAACATAGCAAGCACCATAAGTGCTGCCATTATTTTTTTTGCAATTTCTTTTTTTCTCATAACTCATTCTCCTTAAACTCTTATTTATCCAGAAACATTTCTCTTGTAGTATAAATTATATTCCTACAAGTTTCTAGTATTTCTTACTATCTTTGTGAAAATGTAACAAAATTTGTCCCTCTTTTTTTGTGAAAGGGCTTCTACAATTCTAATTTTTAGTGATATTGCCTCTTACTCTATAAAAATCACAGTTTTCGTATTTTAACGTAACATGGTATTTTCTATAGAAAAAAATACGGACCTCACCCAGAAGTCCGTATTTTATACTTGATCCTATTTTATTTTGCATTTTCTTTCCAGAGTTTTCCATTTACTGTCTCTTAGACATCTTTTTCAGATACTCATTTTTAAGTGCATTTTCTTCCTTAAGACGATTTATTTCATCATTTAAATACTGTATATACTCACGAGTCAGTTTCACACCGCCTCGCACAGCAATGTCCTCATGTTTTTCCATTTCATCAAGCCATTGGTTCAGTGATTTTTGCCTTATATCGTTATATGAATTGTCTTCCTGTAAGAACATTTTGTTTCCTCCATTAAAGTTTTCCTCCATATACCGGGAAACCGCTGTTTGCACCATAATTCTCGATTTTCTTGAAATTTTTAAGTGTACTCATATCTTCCGCAATGATTTCAAAATCTACCTCTGCATCTGTTTTCATATGCCTGTGCGGTATCGATGAACCGGTATTCGATCTCTGTCGCTGCTTTTACCGCATCTGCTGCCTTATCATACAAGTTAAAGTATACTTTAAGTCAAGACTTTTTTCCCAAAGGTCCCGTTTATATCTTCTTCCACTAATATTTTTTTCAATTTCTGTGCAGCCACGCTCATTGGTCGTTTCGAATCATATACCATACAGATCTCCCTTTCCGGGATCTCTTCCCTTAATGTAATCGGGATAATCTCATGTTGTGCAATAGACTTTCTGACCATTGGCTCCGGAAGAAATGCCAGTCCTAATTCATATTTCACCAATGGGAGGATCTGGTCTGTGGTAGCTACCTCTGTATCTGGTTTCAATTCTAATCCATGTTTTAAGAAAAGTTCACGATAAAACTGGTATGTCATCGTTTCTTTTCCAAGACAGATAAATGGATAATCCTGAAGTTCCACTAAGCTAAGTTCCTGGCTTCCCAGCGCAGTGAATGTTCTTCCCCCCACTAAAACCTCTCGAAATGACTGTAATTTTACCTCCCTCAATGGCTCATTTGCCTGCGTTGGCGTTGTTACAACTGCAAAATCAATCTCACCGCTTTTGACTGACAGCACAGCCTGTGGAGTCGAATGATTATATATTTTAAGCCGGATGCCCGGATATTCTATATGAAAACGCCTGAGTTTTTCTAACAGATAAATACTAAGTGCCGTCTCGCTTGCTCCGATCGCTATACTCCCCTGTTTCAACTCTGCACTTTCCATCATTTCGTCTTCTGCCGCCTGAAACAATGACATTGCAGCTGCCACTCTCGTATAGAGCCGTTCCCCTTCCGGGGTCAGCCGTACGCCACGATTTGTGCGGACAAACAGCGTACATTGAATGGCACTCTCCAGACAATTCATTGCCCGTGTGACATTGGGCTGACTGTTTCCCAATGCGTGTGCTGCCTTGGTAAAATTGTTATATTTTGCAACATAATAAAATATTCTGTAATATTCAAAATTTACATTCATAAGTTCTCCTGATATAAGTCAAGCTGATAACAGCTATATCAATAATAGTTTTTACATATTTCTATACAGTCAGTATAATAAACCAAGATAAAAAAAGCAACACAAAGGAGGCTACAATATGCTAACAGCAGTAACAGGTATCAACTGGGGTGATGAGGGAAAAGGCAGAGTGATCGATCTGTTAGCCGAAACAGCAGATATTGTTGTTCGCTATCAGGGTGGCAATAATGCAGGACACACCGTCGTAACAGAACAGGGAAAGTTCGTCTTGAATCTTCTTCCTTCCGGTATCCTGCACCCTGATGTGATCTGCATATTAGGTGATGGTATGGTCGTAGATTTAGAACATCTGGCAGCAGAAATTTCTCAGATCCGGGAAAAAGGAATCCGGGTAACTCCTGACAATCTGAAGTTATCCTCAAAAGCTACCATTTCCATGCCATGGCATCGTGTGCAGGACGAACTGGAAGAAGACCGCCTTGCTAAATCAGGCTCTGCATTTGGTTCGACCAAACGTGGCATTGCCTATGCCTACAGCGATAAGTACCGCAAAAAGACCATTCGGCTCGGGGATCTTTTACACCTTGAAGAACCAAATGTGCAGGCACATCTGAAAACCATATTAGAGGCAAAAAATCTGGAACTTGCCGGATGTTACCATCAGGAGCCTATGTCCTACCCTGCTTTGCTTTCCTGGTGCAGGAAGCAAGCCCAAATCTTTGCTCCTTACATCTGCAATACCGGTGCCTATCTGGAAAGTTCTCTTAAATCCGGGAAAAAAGTCGTTCTGGAGGCCCAGCTTGGTGCAATGAGGGATATCGATTATGGTATTTTCCCATACACCTCCAGTTCTTCTACAATTTCTTCCTATGGTCCGATCGGAGCCGGCATCCCAGGGGAACAGCTCGAACATGTTGTTGGTGTTTTAAAAGCATACTCCACATGTGTTGGTGCGGGTCCGTTTGTAGCAGAAAATGCAATGCCTGAAGCATGGATGGAACTGCTTCGAAAGTCAGGTGGCGAATATGGAGCAGCTACGGGACGTCCACGTCGGGTTGGTCCTTTTGATGCTGTTGCCAGCCGATATGGACTAAAATGTCAGAATGCAGATAAAATTGCGCTGACAAAACTTGATGTGCTTGGTAGTCTGGACGAAATACCGGTCATTGTTGGCTATCGCAAAAACGGACAACTCATCGATGAATTTGATCCGTTGGAAAATTTGGATTCCTACGAACCAGTGATCAAATATATGCAGGGATGGAAGAAAGATATTTCTTCCTGTGACAGTTGGGTTCAACTTCCTGACAATGCAAAATCCTACATCACTTATCTCGAAGAGTTGCTGGATCACGAAATACAATTTATTTCCGTAGGAGCAGAGCGCGATCAATACTTATTAAAGGGAGAATGGCTATGAGACACTTAATTGATCCATTGGATCTTACCAAAGAAGAAACCATCCAGATTTTGGATCTGGCAGATCGGATTTCCAGACATCCATCCGATTACGCTCATGTTGCTGAAGGTAAAAAAATTGCAACGCTTTTCTATGAGCCGAGCACTAGAACCCGCCTTTCTTTTGAAGCAGCCATGCTAAATCTTGGTGGCCGTACTCTTGGATTTTCCGGTGCAGACCAATCCAGTGCAACCAAGGGGGAAACCGTTGCTGATACTGCCCGCGTAGTCAGTTGTTATGCCGACATTATTGCTATGCGACATCCAAAAGAAGGTGCCCCCCTACGCGCTTCCATGTATTCAAAAGTACCGATTATAAATGCCGGAGATGGCGGTCACAATCATCCGACACAGACTTTAATTGATATGATGACGATCCGTCAGAGAAAAGGCAGATTTGACCACCTTTCTGTTGGATTTTGTGGGGATTTAAAATTCGGTCGTACAGTTCATTCGCTCGTAAACAGTCTTGTCCGATATCCAGATAACCATTTTTATTTTATCTCTCCGGATGAATTGAGAGTACCTGATTATCTAATCGAGGATACACTCAAGCCTGCAAATATAGCATACGATGAAGTGACCAGTCTGGAAGATACCTTACCTAAACTGGATCTCTTATATATGACACGTGTGCAAAAAGAACGTTTCTTTAACGAAGAAGATTATATCCGGTTAAAAGGAACCTATATGTTAACCAAAGACAAGCTCCGGCTTGCATCTCCAGATATGCCCGTTCTCCATCCTCTCCCGAGGATCGATGAAATTTCTCTTGATGTAGATGAGGACAAACGGGCAGCCTATTTTGATCAGGTACAAAACGGTGTCTATGTCAGAATGGCACTTATTATGGCACTGCTCGACATTCCTGACCCAATAACCGGAGAGGAGGTGCTGTCATGCTAAACGTAGAGTCCATCCAAAACGGAATTGTCATCGATCATATTCCTGCTGGGAGAGGCATGGAAATATATCAGCTTCTACACCTTGAAACCATCCATCAGTCCATTGCTCTTTTACAATATGTAAAAAGTAAAAAATATGGGAAAAAAGATTTAATCAAAATTGAGGGAATATCGACGCTCCCTCAGTTGGATATTCTGGGATATCTGGATGATGGGATTACCCTCATCTGTATAAAAGATGGGGTGGTCACTCAAAAACTTCATCCTATTCCACCAAATGAATTAAAAAATGTCATTCAGTGTCGCAATCCACGCTGCATCACGAATGTGGAAGGAAACTGTGACCACATATTCAGGATGTCCGCCTCTAAAAAATACAGATGCATTTACTGCAATCAGGAAATACATGTTAAAAATTAATCCATTCAAAGAATTTTTAAGGAGATGATCTTATGTCTTTGGTACTGCCAAGAGAAGAAGAAGTTGAAAATATATTTTCAAGAATCCTTTCCTCAAACGAATCCTGCGAAAGGCTCGCAGAAATATTTTATGAACATTTATCCGATGACAACAGATCTGCTGATCCAGATCCGCATCATTTTGCAGAAGTTTTGCTCAATGCGTACAAAAATGGGGACGTAAGTGCGGTATTACTGGAACTGTGTAATCGCAGCATGTTTGATCTTCTGAAAGAAGCATATCTGATCCCAAAACGTTTTCACGGGAAATCCGGTGAGAATCCGGTCTTATTAACCGATGCAGACGGAAATCTGTTAGAGGATAAAAAAGAGCTGGTTACCAAACATGAATATAAAAAATTTCATGAAGTTTACGAATCACATCATGCTGCTCCACGCTCCAAACTTTATCTTGCAGATGGTTATGATCTTGTCCGTACCTATACAGAAGGTCTGAACATTACAGAAGAAAAAGATAACCGTAAACGTGGTGTCCTAGCTCTTTATGCACTTCCCGACACCTGTAAACTGGGTCTGACAGAAGCACAGGCATATGCCGTTGTATGGGATGCTTTCCAGAAGATTCAGGAAGAAGCCCCAAGAGCCATGGTATACTACGGACAGGAAACAGGTCTGAAGAAAGAGAATCCGGATAAACCCTATGATGAAATTGGAATTCTTCTTCCTATCCATGAATTTGAGAAAAAAATGCTGCAGCATTTAGACGAGATTGACGGAATCGTACTGGCATGCAGAGAGAAAATGATGGAGAAAGCAGGAAATGACAGTCTGCAGCTTTAACAAATCAAGCAAGTAGCAAAGCAGATGATTTTATCCGATTGACAATATAGAATGAGGAAGTGAGAAAAATGCCGCAGGAAGTGATTAAAAAGAACCATATGGATGTTGCCTGGCATGAGTATACAGATGAAAATGGGGAAAATGTACCAGTTGTAGATTCCAGCATCGCAGAGAAAGCATCCGTTATCGGACGTGTGGGGATTATGTTTCTCTCATGCGGTACCGGAGCATGGAGAGTGAGAAGTTCCATGAATACACTGGCAGAAGCACTTGGCATTACGTGTACGGCGGATATTGGTCTGATGTCCATTGAATATACATGTTATGACGGAGAAAATGGTTTTACCCAGTCGTTGTGCCTGACTAATACAGGCGTAAATACTTTGAAGTTAAATCGTCTGGAACACTTTATCCGAAACTTTGAAAAAGAAGGAAAACATATGTCAGGAGAACAGCTGCATACATTTCTTGACAATATTGAAAAAACACATGGTCTATATTCCCCACCTGCACTGGGACTTGCTGCAGCGATCGCATGCTGCGGATTTACATTCCTTCTTGGGGGCGGTCCGATCGAGATGTTCTGTGCATTTGTCGGGGCAGGAATTGGAAATTATCTCCGCTGCAAACTGACCAAACACCATTTTACATTGTTCTTATGTATTGTGTCTTCTGTATCTCTGGCATGTTTTGCATATGCAGGTCTGCTCAAACTTGGAGAAATATTATTTGGTATTTCTGTTCAGCACGAAGCGGGATATATCTGTGCAATGCTCTTTATCATACCGGGATTTCCGTTTATTACCAGTGGTATTGACCTTGCAAAACTGGATATGCGTTCAGGAATAGAACGTCTGACTTATGCTTTGATCGTTATTCTGGTAGCCACTATGTCAGCATGGATCATGGCACTGATCCTGCATTTGAAACCTGTAGATTTTATAAAACTTTCACTGTCAACAGAGCAGTGGATCTTATTCAGGCTTCTTGCAAGTTTCTGCGGAGTGTTTGGATTCTCTATCATGTTTAACAGCCCGGTTCGTCTGGCAGTCGCAGCAGCCGGGATAGGAGCAGCTGCCAATACTCTGAGACTGGAACTGGTAGACCTTGCAAATATTCCTCCTGCTGCAGCCGCATTTATTGGTGCACTTACTGCGGGACTTCTGGCGTCCCTGCTGAAGAATAAAGTCGGATATCCAAGGATATCTGTAACAGTTCCCTCAATCGTTATCATGGTTCCGGGATTATATTTATACAGAGGATTTTATAATCTTGGTATTATGTCATTATCAGTAGCTGCATCCTGGTTTGCGTCTGCGATTCTTATCATTGCAGCGTTGCCATTAGGGCTAATCTTTGCACGTATTCTGACAGATAAAGCTTTCAGATACTGTACTTAACCGAATCAAAAATCAGGGAAATCCCCAACCACTGCTTAAATTGCAAAAAGCAATAAGCAGTGGTTGGGGATTTGCTCGTGCAAGTATCTACTCCAATAGGAAAATGTGAAAATTATATCAAACTAACAAACAATTTTATGCTTCCAAACAAATATTTAAACAAAAAAATTGTTCAGGTTTCTGTACAAAAGCTCTTGTCAATTTTTTGACAATGTGTTATCATTAAGGCGTCAATTTTGTTAGGAGAAAAGGAGTATTAAGATTATGAGCAGTAAAATTACTATCATTGGAGCCGGCAGCGTCGGATCTACCATCGCGTACACTTTATCAAGCCAGGATATCGCATCTGAAATTGTTCTGATCGATATCAACAAAAAGAAAGCAGAAGGTGAAGTTCTGGATATTATCCAGGGAACCTGCTTCAGAGATCCTATCTCTATCATTGCCGGAGACTACGAAGATGCTAGGGATTCTGACATCGTTATCATCACATCCGGTATTGCCCGTAAACCAGGACAGACAAGACTTGAACTTACACAGACAAATGTAAATATCCTCAAATCTATCACACCGGAGATCGTAAAAGCAGCTCCAAATGCCCTTTATCTGATCGTAAGCAATCCGGTTGATATCATGACTTATGTATTTACAAAGATTTCCGGACTTCCAGAAAACCAGATCCTTGGTTCCGGTACAATTCTTGACTCTGCACGTCTGCGCTGCGGATTATCCGAACATTTCCAGATTGCACAGAGTAATATCCATGCCTATGTATTCGGTGAGCATGGAGATACATCCTTTATTCCGTGGTCTGGTGCCTATATTTCAGGTGTAAGTGTGGATGAATATTACGACCTTGAGAAGAAACTCGGTAAGGATATTGAACCGATTGATAAAGAAGCAATGCTTCAGTATGTACAGAAATCTGGCGGTGAGATCATTTCCAAGAAAGGTGCAACTTTCTATGCAGTATCCTCTTCTGTATGCAAACTTTGCAGCCTTCTTGTATCTTCTTCAGAGTCTATCTCTACAGTATCTACTATGATGCATGGAGAGTACGGAATCGATGATGTATGCCTGAGTACATTAACTCTGGTAGGGCCAAATGGTGTACAGGGCAAAGTTCCAATGAGAATGACAAAAGCTGAGATCGAACAGCTTAAGAAGAGTGCAGATGCACTGAAAGAAATTATTGCTCAGATTGACCTTAATTAATAATATATCAGACAAAACATTCAGAAGTACAGGTACAGCCTGTTCTTCTGAATCCATATTACTGTTTACTCCTTTTTAATTATTAGCCAAAATTCTGTACTGTAAGCGGAAACAGACGAATTTTGGCTTACATATATCAAAAGCAAAAAAATATATAAATAATATTTTTATTAATTTTTTGAAAGATACTATGATTGTGAGTAAATAGAAAAGCGGAAGATTTTATCTGCCTGAAAAAGATTAATTTAGATCAGAAGAATTGAGCAATGATGCGTGATAAAAAAATTATCAAAAACCTCTTGTTAAAATGTTGTCAATATGATATAATATTTTTCGGAAATCGAGCTGATACACTCCTTTAATTGCGGAGGAAGGGTGTGCGAACTCTTTTATTTTCTATGTCTCAACAAAGATATAAAAAGTAATTGTATTAGACTTGATTTATATTTTTGTCCATATATTGTTAAAAAAAAGACAAGGACTAGCGACTGTTATTTACGGGCGCTATATATCGGGGCAAATTGCTTTTGGACCCTGATATCATTATTTGAGCAACATGAATTTATCTGAACAACTAAGAAAGGATAATGTTAAGTATGAAGTACAGTTATTATCCGGGTTGTACCCTGAGAAACAAGGCGAAAGATCTGGACGAATATGCCAGAGCCAGCGCCAGAGCACTTGGGTTTGAACTGGAAGAGATCGAAGACTGGCAGTGCTGCGGAGGTGTTTATCCTCTGGGAACTGACGAAATTGCTACGAAGCTTTCTTCTGTACGTGCTCTTAATCAGGCCAAAGAAAAGGGCCAGGATCTGGTAACAATCTGCTCTGCCTGTCATCACGTGATCAAACGTGTCAATGATGATATGAAAAATGTGGAGGATATCCGCACCAGAGCAAATAATTACATGCAGCTTGATGAGCCTTATGAAGGCGAGACAACAGTGCTCCATTATCTGGAAGTACTTCGCGACAAAGTCGGTTTCGACAAGCTAAAAGAGAAGGTAGTAAACCCGCTTACAGGAAAGAAAATCGGAGCCTATTACGGATGTCTCTTATTACGTCCGGGCAAGATCATGGCTTTTGATGATCCGGAGAATCCGACAATCATGGAAGATTTCATCCGTGCACTTGGGGCAGAACCGGTAATCTATCCATACAGAAATGAATGCTGCGGCGGTTACATTTCCCTGAAAGAAAAAGATATGTCTCAGAATATGTGTCAGAAAATCGAAGACAGTGCGAAAGGCTTTGGCGCAGATATGCTGATCACAGCCTGTCCATTGTGTAAATATAATTTAAATAAAAACGCTTCCAGCGAACTGCCTGTATATTATTTCACAGAGCTCCTTGCAGAAGCCCTCGGAGTAAAAGAGGAGGTGGCAAAATGAGAAACCAGCATTCAGCAGCAGAAAAGATCAAAGAGATCTCCGGAACCAATCCGCTGAAATGTATGAAATGTGGAAAATGTTCTGCTACCTGCCCATCTTTCAATGAAATGGATATCAAGCCACATCAGTTTGTATCCTATGTAGCAGAAGAAAATATTGATGCATTGATGCAGTCCGAAACTCTGTGGAAATGTCTTTCCTGCTTCGCATGTGTAGAAAGATGTCCAAGAGATGTAAAACCTGGAAAACTGATTGATGCAGCAAGACAGATGGTTGTGCGTCAGAGAGGTGCAGATTATCTGAAAGCAGAAGAAATACCAGAACTTCTGGATCCGGAACTGCCACAGCAGCTTCTGGTAAGTGCGTTCAGAAGATATAAGAGATAAATGAGAGAAAGTTGGAGGTGAACTCATTGCAGAGAATAGGAGTATTTGTCTGTCATTGCGGAAGTAACATTGCAGCTACTGTAGATGTGAAAAAAGTAGTGGAAATGGCAAAACTGGAGCCTGGAGTTGTCCATGCAGAAGATTATCAGTATATGTGTTCTGAAGCAGGACAGGCAAAAATAGATGCTGCAATTAAAGAAAAAGGTCTGACAGGAATGGTAGTATGTTCCTGTTCACCACGTATGCACGAAACAACATTCAGAAAGGCTGCTGAAAGAGCCGGACTGAACCCATACATGGTAGAAATTGCAAACATCCGTGAGCATTGTTCCTGGATCCATAAGGATATGGAAGAAGCTACAAAAAAAGCGGTTATCCTTATGAGAGCAGCCGTTGCAAAAGTAAACTTAAATGCACCGCTTCAGCCGGGTGAGAGCCGTGTAACAAAACGTGCACTGGTTATCGGCGGCGGTATCGCAGGTATTCAGACAGCGATTGATATCGCAGATGCCGGATATGAAGTAGATATCGTGGAGAAAGAGCCGAGTATCGGAGGAAGAATGTCCCAGATCGATAAGACATTCCCGACGCTGGACTGTTCTGCATGTATCCTGACACCGAAAATGGTGGAAGCTTCCGCACATGAAAAGATCACGCTGTATACATATAGTGAAGTAGAAAAAGTAAGCGGATTCGTAGGTGATTTTACGGTTGATATCCGTAAAAAAGCAAGAAGCGTAGACATGGATAAATGTACAGGCTGTGGTGTCTGCCAGGAAAAATGTCCTTCCAAAAAGACTCCAAGTGAATTTAACCGTGGACTGAGCAACAGAAGTGCGATCTACACACCGTTTGCACAGGCAATCCCGAATGTACCGGTTATTGACAGAGAACATTGTATCAAATTCAAGACCGGAAAATGTGGTGTCTGCTCAAAGGTATGTCAGGCAGGTGCGATTGATTACGATCAGAAAGACGAGATCATCACACAGAAATATGGTGCAATTGTTGTAGCAACCGGTTTTGATATGATCAAACTGGATAAATATGATGAATATGCATACAATCAGAGCCCGGATGTTATTACATCTCTGGAACTGGAGCGTATCATGAATGCAGCAGGTCCGACAAAGGGACATCTGGAGCGTATGTCAGACCATAAAGCACCAAAGAAAATGGTATTTGTACAGTGTGTCGGATCAAGATGTTCTGATGAAAGAGGAAAGAGCTACTGCTCTAAAATCTGCTGTATGTATACTGCAAAACATGCAATGCTGATCCGTGATAAATATCCGGATGTAGATGTTACAGTATTCTATATTGATGTTCGTACACCAGGTAAGAACTTTGACGAGTTCTATCGCCGTGCGGTAGAAGAATATGGCGTTCACTACATCAAAGGCCAGGTAGGAAAGGTTGTTCCGCAGGAAAACGGACAGCTGCTTGTACAGGCTTCTGACCTTCTGGACAACAAACAGATCCTGATGGAAGCTGACATGGTTGTTCTGGCAGCAGCAATCGAGCCGAACCCGGATGTAAGAAAGATCGCTACCATGCTGACAGCAAGTATCGATACAAACAACTTCCTGACAGAAGCACACGCAAAACTGCGTCCGGTAGAATCTCCGACAGCAGGTATCTTCCTGTCCGGTGTATGTCAGGGACCAAAAGATATTCCGGAGACAGTATCTCAGGCTGGTGCCGCAGCAGTAAAAGCAATTGGTCTGCTTGCAAAAGACAAACTGATGACCAATCCATGTACTGCAAAACCAGATGAACTGCTGTGTAATGGATGTTCTACATGTGCAAATGTTTGCCCTTACGGTGCAATCAGCTATATTGACAAAGAAGTAAACGACCACGGTATCCGTGAAGTACGCCGTATTGCCCAGGTAAACAGTGCTCTGTGTCAGGGCTGTGGTGCTTGTACCGTTGCCTGCCCATCCGGTTCTATGGATCTGCAGGGCTTCTCTAACAGACAGATCTTAGCGGAGGTAGATGCAATATGTCGATAGAAAATACTGAATTCAGACCGAAAATTGTAGCATTCTGCTGTAACTGGTGTAGTTATGCAGGTGCTGACCTTGCCGGCAGCAGCCGTCTGGTTTATCCGGCCGATGTAAAGATCATCCGCGTACCTTGCTCCTGCAGAGTAAACCCGATGTTTATCTTAAGAGCATTTGAAAAAGGTGCGGACGGCGTTATCATGTGTGGATGCCATCCGGGAGACTGCCATTACAGTACAGGTAATTATTATGCAAGAAGACGTATGACACTGCTCTTCTCCATGCTGGACTTTATCGGTGTGGAAAATGGACGTACACGAGTAGAGTGGGTGTCTGCGGCTGAAGGTGTGAAATTCTCTCAGACTATGAACGAGTTTGCAGAGAAGATTCATTCTCTTGGTAAAAACGTAAGATTGGAGGATTTGAGATGCAGGAAGAATTGATCAAACGTGCGAAAGAACTGTTAGCAGACGGTACCGTGGCACGCGTGCTTGGCTGGAAAGCCGGCGATCTGCCTTATAATCCGGAACCATCTTATTTTGAAAACGAAGACCAGCTGAAGAATTTTGTATACAATGGATTTTGCGGTGCAAACCTGAGCAAATACATGATCGAAGCTTCCAAGCTGGAAGGAAAAACACTGGTATTCTTAAAACCATGTGATACATACAGCTTTAACCAGCTGATCAAAGAACATCGTGTAGACAGAGAAAAAGCTTTTATCATCGGTGTTGGATGTAAAGGTAAACTGTCCATCGAAAAGATCAGAGAGCAGGGCATCAAAGGTATCGAAAGCATTACAGGTGCCGAGATGACAGATGATGCAGAAACTCTGACGATCCAGACAATTTATGGCGAAAAGACCTGCACTTATGCATCTGCAATGCTGGGACGCTGCCATGTCTGCAAAGGAAAAGAGCATCAGGTATACGATGAGCTGATCGGCGAATCCAAAGATACCAAAGATGCAGATCGTTTTGCAGAAGTAGAGAAGATTGAAGCAATGTCTCCGGAAGAGAGATTTGCATTCTTCCAGAACGAATTATCAAAATGTATCCGCTGTAATGCCTGCCGTAACGTATGTCCGGCATGCAGCTGCCGTAAATGTGTATTTGACAGCACAAAATTCGACAGTGCACAGAAGGCAAATGTGGATGATTTCGAAGAGAAGATGTTCCACATTATCCGTGCATTCCACGTAGCAGGACGTTGTACGGACTGTGGCGAGTGCAGCCGTGTATGTCCGCAGGGTATTCCGCTGCATCTGTTCAACCGTAAATTTATCAAAGATATTGACAAATTCTACGGAGAATATCAGGCAGGAGAGGATACAGATTCGAAAGCACCACTGACAAACTTTACATTTGACGATGTAGAGCCAAGCATTGTTGGAGAAAGGGGATAATGTATGTACAAGATAGCGAAAAGTAATTTGCCGGCATTATTCCGTGCAATCGCAGAAACAAAAGAACTGTATCTGCCGATCAGAAGAGTA
>ENA-OPTB01001319-OPTB01001319.1-human-gut-metagenome-genome-assembly--contig:-NODE-1319-length-19603-cov-3.118324_pt1 | contig 19603 bp, 12 predicted proteins | sample MGYA00241810_ERZ501911 | MGnify/ENA primary metagenome ERZ501911 (study PRJEB25962, sample SAMEA2042304) | human gut metagenome | biome: human gut; feature: human-associated habitat; material: faeces... | reverse complement strand
CGCCTGCTGGAGCGTGATGGTGCGGCTGTTGTAGAGCGCACAGATGATCGTCACAATGTTCTTCAGGTTCATATTCGCCGAAGAAATGAGCTAAGACAGCAGCTGCGCGATCTGATCGTTTGTGAGGATGCTGCCGGCAAAGCCCGTCAGGATGGCATTGATGCCGGTCTGCGTCATACCAAAGGCTTTCAGGATCTCGGCAAGCGCCTGCTGGGCGGCCTCGCTGTTCGCGCCGCCGGCGGCAATGTCGCCGATGACCTGACCGAAGTTGATGTTCACCGTGTTGCCGGTGATGGTGATGATGCCGTGCATGTAGTTATTGTTGCTGGCGATGTCCTTGAACAGATCGCCCACGTCCACGTTCACGATGCCGTGGACGAAATTGCTGTCGCTGCCAATGTGGTCGACCAGATCCTTAATATTTACGCCGACAATGCCGTGAATGAAGTTATCGTCATTGGCGATGTCGATCCGGCTCAGGATCTCACTGAGCAGGCCGTTGTGCAGCTGGCCATAGGCCGTGTCGGATGTGCTGGTCTCCGCCTCCGTGGTGTCTGCCGCGAAAGCCGGGACAGCAGCGAGACTGAATGCCAGCGCCAGGGCCAGTATCAGGCTCAATGTCTTGCGCATTTTTTCATGGAATTTTGCCTCCTTTAAGTTCCAAGCAAACATACATGGAAAAGGTGCCGGCAAAATGTCGGACACAGGTGTCCGCATCCCATCGGCGCGAAGCCAGGAGCTTTTTTTACCACGAAATATAGGCCGCAATTCTTAAAAAAGCATTTGAAAAGTAATTAAAGTTTCGTGCTTGAAACAATTTTGTCGAAAAACAAAAAAATTCCTCTCCGGCAGATGCCGGAGAGGAATTTTGCATGCTGAAAATTACTCGTTGATGGCGATGACAACACCGGAACCAACGGTACGGCCGCCTTCACGGATAGCGAAGCGCAGGCCAACCTCGATCGCGATCGGGGTGATCAGCTCGACGTCCATGTCGACGTTATCGCCGGGCATGCACATCTCAACACCCTCGGGGAGGTTGATGACGCCGGTCACGTCGGTGGTACGGAAGTAGAACTGGGGACGGTAGTTGTTGAAGAACGGGGTGTGACGGCCGCCCTCTTCCTTGGACAGGACGTAAACCTGGCCCTTGAACTTGGTGTGGGGGTGGATGGACTTCGGAGCAGCGAGAACCTGGCCACGCTCGACGCCCTTCTTGTCGATGCCGCGGAGCAGGCAGCCGACGTTGTCGCCAGCCTCGGCGAACTCGAGGGTCTTGTGGAACATCTCGGTGCCGGTGACGGTGGTCTCCTGGGTGTCCTTGATGCCGACGATCTCAACCTTATCGCCAACCTTGACGGTGCCACGCTCGACACGGCCGGTAACGACGGTGCCACGACCGGAGATGGTGAACACGTCCTCGATGGGCATCAGGAACGGCTTGTCAGCAGCACGGTCCGGAGTCTTGATCCAAGTGTCAACAGCGTCCATGAGCTCCCAGATGCAGGCATACTCGGGGGCCTTCGGATCGGTGGACTCGGAGATCAGAGCGTTCAGAGCGGAGCCCTTGATGATCGGGGTGTCGTCGCCCGGGAAGTCGTACTTGTCGAGCAGCTCACGGACTTCCATCTCGACGAGCTCGAGCAGCTCGGGATCGTCGACCTGGTCGACCTTGTTCAGGAACACCAGAACGTACGGAACGTTAACCTGGCGGGCGAGCAGCAGGTGCTCACGGGTCTGAGCCATCGGGCCGTCGGAAGCTGCAACTACGAGGATCGCACCATCCATCTGTGCTGCGCCGGTGATCATGTTCTTAACATAGTCAGCGTGGCCGGGGCAGTCAACGTGTGCGTAGTGACGCTTGTCAGTCTCGTACTCAACGTGAGCGGTATTGATTGTAATACCACGCTCTCTCTCCTCAGGAGCCTTATCGATCATATCGTAAGCCTCATACTGAGCCTGACCCTTCAGTGCCAGGGTCTTGGTGATTGCAGCGGTAAGTGTGGTCTTACCATGGTCAACGTGACCGATTGTGCCGATGTTAACATGGGGCTTGGTTCTTTCAAATTTAGCCTTTGCCATTGGAATTTCCTCCTCGTTTCTAGTATTGGTTTGTGCAAATCTGATAACTCTATTTTATCAGATATTACAGGTAAATGCAAGTGATTTCGGAAATTTTATTCCTTATCCTTGTTGCGCTCATGCATGATCTTCTCCGCAATGGACTTCGGAACTTCCAGATAGCTGTGGGGTTCCATAGAGTACTGTCCACGACCCTGTGTCTTGGAACGCAGGTCATTGGAGTAGCCGAACATCTCGGACAGCGGAACGAGTGCATTGATCTGCTGTGCGCCGGGTCTTGCTTCCATGCCGAGGATCTGACCACGGCGGGAGTTCAGGTCACCGATTACATCGCCCATGTATTCCTCAGGCACGATTACAACGACCTTCATGATCGGTTCCATCAGAACTGGGTTTGCCTTACGCATAGCTTCCTTGAACGCCATAGAACCAGCGATCTTAAATGCCATTTCAGAGGAGTCAACTTCGTGGTAAGAACCGTCATACAGACGAACCTTTACGTCAACTACCTGATAGCCTGCCAGAACACCGGACTGCATAGCGCCCCGGATACCCTGATCGACAGCCGGGATGTATTCCTTCGGAATTGCACCGCCGACAACGTCATTGATGAACTCATAACCCTTGCCGGGCTCGTTGGGCTCGATCTGGATCTTAACGTGACCGTACTGACCCTTACCACCGGACTGTCTTGCATACTTGTGATCCACGTCAGCCTTGCCCTTGATTGCTTCCTTGTAGGAAACCTGGGGTGCACCGACGTTTGCCTCTACCTTGAATTCACGGAACAGTCTGTCCACAATGATCTCCAGGTGGAGCTCACCCATGCCGGCAATGATAGTCTGACCGGTTTCCTCGTCCGTCCAGGTTCTGAAGGTGGGGTCTTCTTCTGCCAGCTTGGACAGCGCAATACCCATCTTCTCCTGACCAGCCTTGGTCTTGGGCTCGATCGCCAGATTGATAACCGGATCCGGGAACTCCATAGACTCCAGGATTACCGGGTGCTTTTCGTCACACAGGGTATCACCTGTGGTGGTATTCTTCAGACCAACTGCAGCAGCGATATCCCCTGCGTAAACAGTTTCGATATCCTTTCTGTGGTTGGAGTGCATCTGCAGAATACGACCCAGTCTCTCCCGGTTGTCCTTGGTAGCGTTCAGCACGGTTGTACCAGCGTCAACGGTACCAGAGTATACACGGAAGAAACACAGCTTACCAACGAAGGGATCCGTTGCAATCTTGAATGCAAGTGCTGCAAAGGGCTCATCGTCGGAAGAAGGTCTTTCAACCTCTTCACCAGTCTCCGGATTTACACCCTTGATCGGGGGGACGTCCAGCGGAGACGGCATATAGTCAACAATTGCATCCAGAAGCTTCTGAACGCCCTTGTTCTTGTAGGAAGTACCGCACACAACCGGAACAAATGTGTTTGCCAGTGTGCCTTCACGGATGCATCTCTTGATCTCGTCAATGCTCAGCTCTTCGCCGCTCAGATACTTCTCAAGCAGATCATCATCCTGCTCAGCAGCACTCTCGATCATTGCATCGTGGTATTCCTGTGCCTTGTCCATCATGTCAGCAGGAATGTCCTCTACTCTGATGTCCTTTCCAAGGTCATCGTAGTACACATATGCCTTCATCTCAACAAGGTCGATCAGTCCCTTAAAGTCGGATTCAGCGCCGATGGGCAGCTGAATCGGAACAGCGTTGCAGTGCAGTCTGGTCTTCATCATGTCAACTACGTTGTAGAAGTTGGCACCCATGATGTCCATCTTGTTTACATACGCCATTCTCGGAACGTGATACTTATCAGCCTGACGCCAAACGGTTTCAGACTGAGGCTCAACACCGCCCTTTGCACAGAAAACTGTTACAGAGCCGTCGAGCACTCTCAAGGAACGCTCAACCTCTACGGTAAAGTCTACGTGGCCGGGGGTATCGATGATATTGATTCTGTGGCCTGCCCAGTGAGCGGTGGTTGCAGCGGAGGTAATGGTGATACCTCTCTCCTGCTCCTGCTCCATCCAGTCCATTGTCGCAGCACCCTCGTGCACCTCGCCGATCTTGTGCGTAATACCTGTGTAGAACAGGATACGCTCGGTGGTGGTAGTCTTGCCTGCGTCAATGTGAGCCATTATACCAATATTTCGGGTCTGTTCCAAAGAACAATCTCTAGGCATAATTCTCCTCCTAATCTTAGCACATAAGACCCATTACCAACGGTAATGTGCAAATGCCTTATTAGCCTCTGCCATCTTATGCGTATCGTCACGCTTCTTGCAAGCACCGCCGGTGCCGTTGAGTGCGTCCATGATCTCGCCTGCCAGCTTTTCCTTCATGGTCTTTTCGTTTCTCAGTCTGGCATACTTGGTCATCCATCTCAGACCCAGTGTCTGACGACGCTCCGGGCGAACCTCCATCGGAACCTGATAGGTTGCACCGCCCATTCTGCGTGCCTTTACTTCCAGAACCGGCATGATATTCTCCATTGCCTGTTCAAAAGCTTCCAGTGCGTCCTTGCCTGTTTTTTCAGCGACGATGTCAAATGCCTCGTAAACGATCTTCTGCGCAACACCCTTCTTGCCGTCCAGCATGATGTTGTTGATCAAGCGGGTGACAAGCTTGGAGTTGTATACAGGATCCTGCAGTACATCTCGCTTTGCGATATTACCTCTTCTTGGCATTTCGCTTCCCTCCTTCACATAAATTCATGAATTCATAGGTACTCGTTCACACATTGCATGTGTTGACCGTCAAGACCAATGCAGAGGTATATCTGCCCCAAGGGCTTCTATATCATCTCCACATTATATCCTGTGGTTGGTTGAATCCTACTTCTTAGCTGCCTTCGGCTGCTTTGCGCCGTACTTGGAACGAGCCTGTGCTCTGTTTGCAACGCCCTGTGCATCCAATGTACCGCGGATGATGTGGTAACGCACACCGGGGAGATCCTTTACACGTCCGCCACGGATCAGAACCACGCTGTGTTCCTGCAGGTTATGACCGATACCCGGAATGTAAGCAGTTACTTCGTAGCCATTTGTCAGACGTACTCTGGCGATCTTTCTCATAGCAGAGTTCGGCTTCTTCGGTGTGGAAGTTCTGACAGCAGTGCAAACACCACGCTTCTGCGGGGAGCTCTGGTTGATGGCGGTCTTCTTCTTCGCATTGTAGCCCTTCTGGAGAGCCGGAGCGGTAGACTTCACCTCCGCAACTGTTCTGCCCTTACGTACCAGCTGATTAAAGGTTGGCATAGTTTTCCTCCTTTTCTTCAATATTTATGCCTGCAACATTAGAGTGCCGCATACTAGATTATTATATACCTCTATTTTCGGTTTGTCAAGCCTCTTGTAGAAAATTTCCCGCTGATCCGGTCATTTTTCTGTAGTTTTCCGTGCTTTCCGCCGGATCAGCAGCATCACCAGTGCGATTCCGGCGCCCCCAGCCAGCACAATGCCGCCGAACAGGAGCCGTTTTGTACCCATGGACATGGAACTGACTTCCGTATCGGATTCCTCCGCCTCCATGTGCGCAGTCAAGGGAATCCCTTCTTTTTCCGCATAGGCTTTTGCAGCAGGGCTTTCCGTGCTGATCCGGAACTGCTCCTCCAGAGCAAAGCCCTCCTCCCCGGATACATAGGTATAGCCCATACACCGGCTGCCAAGGCTCGTGACCGAATCCGGCACTGCCAGATACAGCAGCTTGTCACAGGAGGCAAAGGCGTAGTCCCCGATCTCCTCCAATCCCTGGGGCAGAATCACACTGGTCAGACTGCCGCAGTGATAAAAGCCCATGGTGCCGATCTTCCGCACCTCCTGGGGCAGGGTGATGCTCCGGAGGTTCTCACATCCGTAAAAGGCGGCACGGCGAATCTCCTGCACCCCATCCGGCAGAATCACCGATGTAACCGCTGTTTGCTCAAAAGCGGATTCCCCAATGACCGTCACCCCTTCCGGCACCTGCGCCTGGGTACCGCTGCCCTTGAAACGATACAGGGTACTGCCGATGACCACGCAGCCATCCGGCTGCTTCTGAAACCAAAGGGTATTCCGCAAAGCGTCTGCACTAATGATCATGTTGCTCTGCTCCGGAAAGGCAATCTCCTTTAACGCCGTACAGTTGTCGAACGCCCCCTCCCGGATGTACATTACAGAATCCGGAATGGTCACCGATTCCAGCACCGTGCAGTTGGCAAAGGCGGAATCCCCTATGCTGTGCACTGTATCCGGGATCTCGTAGGCTGTTCCCTCCCCCCGGTATGCCAGCAGGATCCCGTCTCCCACGATCAGCACGTCCTGGCTCCGATCCTCCAGCCAGGGGGTTCCGCTGAAGGCGGCGGTTTCGATCTCCGTCACCGTGTCCGGAATCTCCACCTGCTTCAGCAGGACGCAGTCTTCAAAGGCAGAAGCGCCGATGGTTTCCAATCCCTTTGGCAGAGTCGCTTCTGTCAGATAGCCGCAATCCCGGAAGCAGCTGTCTCCGATATAAGTCACCCCTGCCGGCAGAGTCACGGTTTCCGCATAGCACTCGGCAAAGGCACCTGCGGCAAGCTCCGTCACCGGGGCTCCCCCAAGCGTATCCGGGATGGTCAGCACCGTGTCCGCTTCATTCCAGCTATAATGGAGAATGGACGCTTTTCCATCCTGGAGCTCATAGGTATATCTGCCGCTGTCATCGGTTTCCGCCCGGCATACAGCACCCATACAGACTGCTGCCGCCATGCCTGCCGCCAGACCCACGATCCATCCGATCCGCTTCATAGGCTCCTCCAAAAAAATCCCCGGAACGCCGCCGCTTGTTGCAGCATTCTGCGCTCCGGGGAGTGATGATGATACGAACTGCTTACAGCATGGTAGCAGAATTGCTTGCCGCTGCTGCATGCTCCAGATAGCCCTCGTTCTTGACTACCTGTACCTTGTTGTAAATATCCATACCGGTGCCGGCAGGTACCAGCTTACCGATGATAACATTTTCCTTCAGACCCAGCAGGTGATCGCTCTTGCCCCGGATTGCTGCATCTGTCAGTGCCTTTGTGGTTTCCTGGAAGGAAGCGGCGGACAGGAAGCTCTCCGAGCTGGAGGATGCCTTGGTAATACCCTGGAGCACCGGAGTGGTGGTAATCAGAGACAGGGTCTCCTCGCCGTTGTTGATCCGCTCCTGCAGCTCCTCGTTGATCTGTGCAACCTCCTTGGAGTCTACCAGTGCACCGGGAAGCAGATAGCTGCTGCCGGAATCCTCAACCTTGATCTTCCGGAGCATCTGCCGCACGATTACTTCAATGTGCTTATCGTTGATATCAACACCCTGGAGCCGGTATACCTTCTGTACCTCGTCGATGATGTAGTTCTGCACTGCCTGAGGACCCAGAATATTCAGAATATCGGTGGGGTAGATATTGCCCTCTGTGAGCTTCTCGCCCTTTTCGATATCCTGACCCGGACGAACACGGATCTTGAAGTTGTAGGGGATCATATAGGTTTCGCTTTCGCCGGTTTCCAGATTGGTCAGAACCACGTTCCGGGTCTTGTTGACCTCCTCGATCTGTACACGGCCGCTCATTCTTGCAATGATGGCTGCATTCTTGGGACGTCTGCCCTCGAACAATTCCTCGACACGGGGAAGACCCTGTGTGATATCCTCCGCAGAAGCGATACCGCCCGTATGGAAGGTACGCATGGTCAGCTGGGTACCGGGCTCACCGATGGACTGTGCAGCGATGATACCAACCGCTTCACCCACATTGACCAGGTTGCCGTTTGCCAGGTTTGCGCCGTAGCACTTTGCGCATACACCCTGCTTTGCCTTGCAGCGCAGCACGGAACGGATCTTGATGGTCTCCACGCCGGATTCCACAACACGCTTTGCATCGGCGGAATTCATCAGCTTGTTCTTGGAAACGATCAGCTCGCCCTTGTCGTCCCGCAGATCCTCTACCAGGTATCTGCCCAGCGGCTCGATCATTTCGTTTCCGTTGCGGATCTCATAAACCTCAATACCGTCATCAGCGTGGCAGTCATGCTCCCGGATGATCACATCCTGGGAAACGTCTACCAGACGACGGGTCAGATAACCGGAGTCCGCAGTACGCAGTGCGGTATCCGCCAGACCCTTCCGGGCACCTCGGGAGGAAATGAAGTATTCCAGAATGTTCAGACCTTCCCGGTAGTTGGCTCTGATCGGCATCTCGATGGTAGCACCGGAGGTGTTGGCGATCAGACCACGCATGCCCGCTAGCTGACGGATCTGGTTGATACTACCACGGGCACCGGAGTCCGCCATCATGAAGATGGGGTTGTACTGATCCAGATTCTTCTTCAGCGCAGTGGTTACATCGTCCGTTGCCTGGTTCCAGATCTGAATGAACTGCTTGGACTTTTCCTGCTGGGAGATATAGCCATATTCATACTCTGTGGTGATCTGCTCGATCTTCTTATCCGCTTCCGCCAAAATCTCCTTCTTCTGGGGCGGGATCTCCGCATCGCAGACTGCTACAGTGATGGCAGCCTTGGTGGAGAACTTAAAGCCCAGCGCCTTGATCTTATCCAGCACTTCGGAGGTGGTGGTGGTACCGTGGATCCGGATGCAGCGCTCGATGATATCAGAAAGCTGCTTCTTGCCAACCAGGAAGGAAATTTCCAGGTCAAACTGCTTGTCGGAATTGGTTCTGTCCACATAGCCCAGATTCTGGGGAATGTTTTCGTTGAAGATCAGCCGGCCAACGGTGCAGTCGATGATCTTGGATACCTTCCGCTCCCCGATGTCCTTGGTGACACGCACCTTGATGGCAGCATGCAAGGATACGTCATGCTCGTAGTACGCCATCAGCGCCTCGTCCTGGTCACGGAACACCTTGCCCTCGCCGGGCTCGCCCTGCTTGAGCATGGTCAGATAGTAGGAGCCAAGCACCATATCCTGGGTGGGCACTGCCACCGGGCATCCATCGGAGGGCTTCAGCAGGTTGTTTGCCGCCAGCATCAGGAACCGGGCTTCCGCCTGTGCCTCAGCGGACAGGGGCAGATGCACCGCCATCTGGTCTCCGTCGAAGTCTGCGTTGTATGCGGTACATACCAGAGGATGCAGCTTCAACGCACGACCCTCTACCAGCACCGGCTCAAACGCCTGGATCCCCAGTCTGTGCAGGGTAGGCGCACGGTTCAGCAGTACCGGGTGATCCTTGATGACATTTTCCAAAGCGTCCCATACCTCAGTGGAGGCACGATCCACCATTTTTCTTGCGCTCTTGATATTTGCAATGACTTTGGTGTCCACCAGGCGCTTCAGCACGAAGGGCTTGAACAGCTCCAGCGCCATTTCCTTGGGCAGACCGCACTGATACATCTTCAGCTCCGGGCCAACCACGATTACGGAACGGCCGGAGTAGTCAACACGCTTACCCAGCAGGTTCTGACGGAACCGTCCCTGCTTACCCTTCAGCATATCGGACAGGGATTTGAGGGCACGGTTGTTGGGGCCGGTGACCGGTCTGCCGTGACGGCCGTTGTCGATGAGGGCGTCCACCGCTTCCTGGAGCATCCGCTTTTCGTTCCGGATGATGATGTCCGGCGCTTCCAGGGTCAGCATTCGCTTCAGACGGTTATTCCGGTTGATGACCCGGCGATACAGGTCATTCAGATCGGAGGTAGCATATCTGCCGCCGTCCAGCATAACCATCGGACGCAGCTCCGGCGGGATCACCGGCACAACGGTCATAACCATCCACTCGGGCTTGTTGCCGGACAGCCGGAATGCCTCGATGATCTCCAGCCGCTTCAACAGCTTGATCTTCTTCTGTCCTGCGGGCAGTCCCTGCAGTTCTTCCTTCAGCTCATCGGAGGCAACCTCCAGGTTATTCCGCCACTCGGCGTCCACATCCTGGCAGAAGGCGCACTCCTTGCAGTTGTGTGCAAATTCACAATTCTTGCAGGCTTCCCGCTGGGTCTTATCCAACGTCAGCTTGCCGCTCATCACCAGCTTGTTCTTCATTACATCGTAACGAGCCGGATCAAATTCCTGCAGCAGCTTGTAAATGGCTTCTGCGCCCATTTCAGCCTTGAAGTCGTCACCGTATTTTTCCTGATAGGACAGGTACTCCTTTTCGCTGAGGAGCTGCTTCTTTACCAGATCTGTCCCGCCGGGATCCAGCACGATGTACTTGGTAAAGTAGAGGACTTCCTCCAGACGCTTCTGGGAAACCTCCAGCACCTGGCCGATTCTGGAGGGGGTACCCTTGAAGTACCAGATGTGGGACACGGGAGCCGCCAACTCGATGTGACCCATACGCTCACGACGCACCTTGGCACGGGTTACCTCAACGCCGCACCGGTCGCAGACCTTGCCCTTGAAGCGGATCTTCTTGAACTTACCGCAGTGGCACTCCCAGTCCTTGGTGGGTCCAAAGATCCGTTCGCAGAACAGACCGTCCCGCTCCGGCTTCTGGGTTCTGTAGTTGATGGTTTCCGGACGCTCCACAGCACCGTAGGACCAGTTGCGGATCTGCTCCGGGGATGCCAGGCCGATTTTAATGGAGTCAAAAGTTGAAAATTCCAAATCAGTACCTCCTAAAATTCTCGTAAGAGGTAGCGTGCTGTCACGCTACTGTATCGCATCGCAGGCAGGGCGTCATGCCCCGCCGCCGCTTGTTCAGATATCCTCATCGCCGGAAAGGTCAAAGTTGAACACATCTTCGCTCTCTCCATCCTCCGGCAAGGTCAGGTCATCCTCGTCTTCCTCTTCGCCGTCCATGCTGAAGCCGGCATCACCCATATCATCGTTGCCGTAGTAGCTGCCGTCTGCGGTTTCTTCATCCGCAAAGGACACCGGTTGGGGAATGATGTCGTCATCATCGTCAAAGTTCTGCTTCAGGTCGATCTCTTCCTGGTTCTCATCCAGAACTCTTACATCCAGACCCAGGGACTGGAGCTCCTTGATCAATACCTTGAAGGACTCCGGAATGCCCGGCTTCGGTACGTTCTGTCCCTTTACGATGGCCTCGTAGGTGTTGACACGTCCAACGGTATCATCGGACTTGACCGTCAGGATCTCCTGCAGGGTATAAGCAGCGCCGTAAGCCTCCAGCGCCCAAACTTCCATCTCACCGAAACGCTGACCGCCGAACTGTGCCTTACCGCCCAGAGGCTGCTGGGTAACCAGGGAGTAGGGGCCAACGGAACGTGCGTGGATCTTGTCATCAACCAGGTGGTGCAGCTTCAGATAGTACATATAACCCACGGTTACACGGTTATCAAACTTTTCACCGGTTCTGCCGTCGTACAGGGTGAACTTGCCGTCCTCGCACATTTCCAGTGCGTTGGGGTTGATCACCTTATCCATGGTGTTCAGCGTGAAGTACTGCTCGGTGGCTTCCGCCTGGATCTTCTTGTTCTTTTCGTTTGCCGCATTCAGGCATGCCCGGATGTCATCCTCGTGGGCACCGTCGAATACAGGGGTCATAATGTGCCAGCCCAGTGCCTTGGCAGCCATACCAAGGTGTACCTCCAGCACCTGCCCGATGTTCATACGGGAAGGTACGCCCAGGGGGTTCAGCACGATATCCAGCGGTGTACCATCCGGCAGGAAGGGCATATCCTCCTCCGGCAGAATCCGGGAAACCACACCCTTGTTGCCGTGACGACCCGCCATCTTATCGCCCACGGAAATTTTCCGCTTCTGTGCGATGTAGCAGCGTACCAGCATATTTACCCCGGGGCTCAGCTCATCGCAGTTGTCCCGTGTAAAGATCTTCACGTCTACAATGACGCCCGCCTCTCCGTGAGGCACCTTCAGGGAGTTGTCCCGGACTTCTCTTGCCTTTTCGCCAAAGATCGCCCGGAGCAGCCGCTCCTCTGCGGTCAGCTCGGTCTCGCCCTTGGGGGTCACCTTACCAACCAGGATATCCCCGGAGTGTACCTCCGCACCGATGCGGATGATACCCTTTTCGTCCAGATCCTTCAGTGCATCGTCACTGACGTTGGGGATATCCCGGGTGATTTCCTCCGGCCCCAGCTTGGTGTCACGGCACTCGATCTCGTATTCTTCAATGTGCACGGAGGTGAATACATCCTCACGCACCAGACGCTCGTTCAGCAGAACCGCATCCTCGTAGTTGTAGCCCTCCCAGGTCATGAAACCGATGAGGGCATTCTTACCCAGGGAGATCTCACCGTCTGCGGTTGCAGGGCCATCCGCCAGCACCTGTCCCTTCTTGACTGCTTCGCCCACAGAAACAATAGGACGCTGATTGATGCAGGTGCCCTGGTTGGAGCGCTTAAACTTGGTCAGCTTGTATTTCTGCTTGGTGCCATCCTCCTGCTTGACGATGACCTCATCTGCGCAAACACTTTCCACTACGCCGTCTGCATTGCATACGATGCACACGCCGGAGTCCACAGCCGCCTTGTATTCCATACCGGTGCCCACGAAAGGACGCTCGGTCTTGAGCAGCGGCACTGCCTGTCTCTGCATGTTGGAACCCATGAGGGCACGGTTTGCGTCGTCGTTTTCCAGGAAGGGGATCATGGCGGTTGCCACGGAGACTACCATCTTCGGGGATACGTCCATGTAATCCACCTGATCCCGGTCGCACTCCAGGATCTTCTCCCGGTACCGGCAGTTGACTCTCTGGCGGGCAAACCTGCCCTCCTCGGTCAACGGCTCGTTGGCCTGGGCTACAATGAAGTTATCCTCCACGTCCGCAGTCATATATACAACCTCATCGGTAACCACGCCGGTTGCCTTGTCCACCTTCCGGTAGGGGGCTTCGATAAAGCCGTACTCGTTGATTCTTGCAAAGGTTGCCAGGTAGGAAATCAGACCGATGTTCGGGCCTTCCGGGGTCTCGATGGGGCACATTCTGCCGTAATGGCTATAGTGTACGTCACGCACCTCGAATCCGGCTCTGTCACGGGACAGACCGCCGGGACCCAGAGCGGACAGACGACGCTTATGGGTCAGCTCAGCCAGAGGGTTGGTCTGATCCATGAACTGGGACAGGGGGGAAGATCCGAAGAACTCCTTGATGGCTGCGGTAATGGGACGGATGTTCACCAGTGCCTGGGGAGTAATCACGTCCATATCCTGTGCCTGGATGTTCATCCGCTCCCGGATCACACGCTCCATCCGGGAGAAGCCGATGCGGAACTGGTTCTGCAGCAGCTCGCCCACGGGACGGATACGCCGGTTCCCCAGATGGTCGATGTCGTCCACCGTGCCCACGCCTTCGCACAGATTGCAGAAGTAGCTGATGGTGGCGTAGATATCGTCCAGGATGATGTGCTTGGGCACCAGCTCATCCGCACGCTTCTTGACCTGCTCCTCCAACTCCTGAGCGTCCGCAGAACTTTCCAGGATCTCCTTGAGCACCTTGAAGGAAACCTTCTCGTTGATGCCGTATTCCAGCACGTCGAAATCCACATAGCCGGACAGGTCAACCATGCCGTTGCCGATGACCTTGACTTCCTTTTCCACCATACGAATGGCGGTTTCGTTCTGCTCGTTGGTGTAGTATTCCTTGGTTTCAACGTTGAGATATGCTTCGTAAACACCCGCCTGCTCGATCTCCATCGCCTTCTCAAAGCTCAGACGATCGCCGGCATCCGCCAGCAGCTCACCGGTCAGTTCATTTGCCACCGGACGGGACAGGACGTGTCCCACCAGACGGGAGCCGATACCCAGCTTCTTGTTGTACTTGTACCGGCCGAACCGGGACAGATCGTAGCGCTTTGCGTCAAAGAACAGATTATCCAGGTGCTGGATGGCGCTTTCCACCGTAGGCGGCTCGCCGGGACGCAGCTTTTTATATACATCAATCAGAGCGTCGGAATTGTTCTTGGTGCCGTCCTTCTGGAGGATGGTCTGGCGCAGGCGCTCATCGTTGCCGAACATCTCCGCAATTTCCTCGTCCGTACCGATACCCAGAGCACGGATAAAGGTGGTCAGCGGAATCTTTCTGTTTTTATCGATCCGGACATATGCCACATCGTTGGAATCCATTTCGTATTCCAGCCATGCACCACGGTTCGGGATGACGGTTGCCTTGAACAGATCCTTACCGGTCTTGTCCTTTTCAAAGGCATAGTACACACCGGGGGAACGTACCAGCTGGGAGACGATAACACGCTCTGCACCGTTGATGACAAAGGTACCGCTTTCGGTCATCAGAGGGAAATCTCCCATGAAGATCTCGCTTTCCTTTACGTCACCGGTTTCCTTATTCCAAAGCGTGGCCTTCACCCGCAGGGGCGCTGCGTAGGTTACATCCCGCTCCTTGCACTCTGCAATCGTATATTTGGGGGTGTCGTCGATCTTGTAATCCACAAAATTGAGCACCAGGTTTCCGTTGTAGTCCGTGATCGCTGCCACGTCCCGGAAAACCTCTTTCAAGCCCTCTTCCTTAAACCACTTATAGGAATTCTTCTGCACCTCAATCAGGTTCGGCATTTCCAGAACTTCATTGATCTTGCCGAAGCTCATTCTCGTGTTCTTGCCAAGCTGCTTGGGTGTAACCTTCACATCTGCCATAGGCGGAGCCCTCCTTTTTGTAGTTGCGTGTCAATCCTTCGCACCTGTACCTGGTCAGCCGGAAATCCGTCTGATTTTTTTCAAAAACCTCTTGACATCACTTTGCCGGATGTGGTATACTATTGTGCAAAGTTGAGCAATAAGCCATGACGATACATTCTAAAATTATAGTATATGTCCCCCTGCTTGTCAAGTAGTTTTCAGAAAGTTTGGCGATTTGAACGCATTCCGCCTGTGCGGAGTGCGTTTTTTTATGCTTTTCACAGAATACAGCCTTCCTCCGTTCCCGGCTCCCCTCCCCAGCATTTTTTCTGTCAAAAAATATGCAGAAGTACTTTTCAACCGCTGAAAACTATGCTATAATTAAAGAAGTATAACCGGAAAAGGAGGGTCTCCCATGTCCACACCCTTTCAGCAGCAAGCAAAACATATGGCGCAAACCGCCCATTACGCCGAATGCCGCCGGCAAAAGCTGCTTTCAGACCGGCTTCTGAAGTGGTCATTTCTGACCGTCGCCGGTGTCAACTGTCTCATTTTTCTGATCGGGTTCATGATGCTGTTCCTGACCCTAGGCATCCTGGGCAGCGCATATTTCTACACCTTCTGGTACAGCCCCTTTCAGGTCGCCTTCATCATCGGGCTTGCCTATAAAAAACGGCTCTGGTGTCTGCCGTTCCTGGTGCTTTTTGCCTGCATCGCCGAGACCTGGCACGGGCAGATGCCCCTGGCACTGGCTGCCGCACACCTGAATTTGATCGTCAGCCTGGGCGCAGCCATCGCCTCCTTTCTGGGGATCCGGATGGATCGGCAGCTTGCAGCACGGGAGGGCTACCCCCAGTTCCTGGACACCCTGCCTGCAAAGAAAGAGCATCTGCCCTCCACCACCCAGCTGATCCAGGATCTGAACCGACGGGACAGACCGGAGACTGTGAAGGAGACCCCCGGCGTCATGCAGGAGCTGTGCATACCGGAACACCTATCCGCATCAGATCATTCTCAGGAGGAACCAAAATGAAACCAACCGATCTTCAGACCCAATTTGATTTTGACAAGGAAGCCCGGGAACAGGCGGAACGGGTCAAGCATACCAAGCTGGAAAAGGATTATTCCTACTTTGACAGCTGCCGGGAGACCATGGCGGAAATCGAGAAAACCAACCGTTCCGCCTTTTTCTACACCTGCTTTGCCTGCTTCATCATCGCCTTCTGTGCCATGTTCAAGCAGCGGTTCCAGATCTTCTCCAGCCTGGGCTATACCCTGGGAGAGCCGGACAGCTTTGCGGTGATCTTCTGCGGCGGTGCTATGCAGATTTTCCTGGCGATCCTGGTGGTCATCGTAGGTTATCTGGCATGGGCAAACTTTCATAAGCTGAACATTGCCTTGTTTGCGCTGTATGCCGCCATGTGCCTGCTGGGGGTCTACCATGTGGATCTGCCCTCCATGGGGCTTGGTCTGCTGGGAGCTGCCATGTACATCCGTGCCATGCTGACCCTGCCGGAGGAGGAACGGCTCAGCAAGCTGGAGGGGTACCCGTACTTCAACGAGCGGCTGGAGCTGTCCAAGCAGGATTTTGACAAAGAGCCTTTACATCCGGACAGCCCTGACAAGGATCGGTACTATATGGATTCCCTGACCCGGCGCACCCTGGAAGGCAAGGAGGAGGAAAGGCGGGTGATCCCCAAAAAGGAAACCGCCCCTGCCTCTCTGCCGGAACAGCCGCTCCAGCCCCTGGAGGAGGTACTCAGTGACAAACCGGTGTACACTGCCCACACCCAGAAGCTGCCGGAGCTGAATGAGCTGACTCTCGGGGATACACCGGCGTCCCAGGCTGCACCTGAAAAATCCGGGAAAGGAGCAAAGCATGGGAAACGGAAGAAGCACTCCTGAAGAGGAGCAGCGCTTTGCCCACTACGAAGCCTCCGCCGAGCAGATGCGCAAACTGCATGTGCTGTTCCGCCGCTCCCTGTGGTGGAATCTTGCCAACGTTGCCGTCCTCATCACCATCACCATCGTCACAGTGGGCTTGATCTCTGCCGGACGGGCGGATAATCTGAATCTCCCGGCTCACGACACCGGCAGTCAGCTTTCCGCAGCGGTGCTGTTCCAGATTTTTGCGCTAATCTTCTGCGTCACCGTATGCGTCCTGTCCGTGCTTGCTGCCACCAAGCACCGGCTCAGCGCCATTGTCCTGACCGGTCTATACGGAGCTATGTGCATGTACCAGTTTGCGGTGGGTATGCCGGTGCGGAACATTCTGTATCCCATTTGCTTTGTATCCGGTTTCCTGCTGAACCTGCGGCTTATTCGTGGTTTCCGACAGCTGAACCGGCTCAGTCAGCTGCCCGGATATCCCCAGTTTGTCCGGCGGCTGGATGAATCCTCCGAGTATGAGCTGCCCCTGTACTTGCAGGATCGAAAACAGGCACAGGATATGGAGGATCTGACCCCTGCAACGCCTGCCGTCTCTGTACCAGATGCATTATCGGACATGCCATCCGTACCTGCCATGCCGGATATGGAACCCCTTCCGCAGCCGGATACTCCCATTGTACCGGATATTCAGCCGGTTAAGCCGGACAGCCCCGCTGTACCCAAACCAACAGCACCGGTGATCCTGCCAAGCACTCCCAGCCTGTCCGAATCCATATCCCCTGCAAGCCTGAAGCCCCGTACCGCCGAGGAGCTGTTCGGTGCGCCCATCTTCACTTCAGAGCAGATCTATGCTGCCCCGGAGGATCACCAGGAGGAACACTGACTATGTTTGCACAAGTCAACAGTCTGGGTCTGTTCGGCATGAACGCCTTTGCAGTCCAGGTGGAAATCGATATCAGCCGGGGACAGCCCATGTTTGAAGTGGTTGGGCTGCCGGATGCCGCTGTCCGGGAAAGCCGGGAGCGGATCAAATCCGCCCTGCGTGCCTGCGGCGTGGCATTCCCCGTTGCAAGAGTTATGGTAAACCTGGCGCCGGCAAACACCAAAAAGACCGGCTCTGTCTATGACCTTGCCATTCTCATGGCGATCCTCCAGGCAACCGGACGGCTCCCTGCCCTGCCAAAGGACAGCTGCTTCCTGGGGGAGGTATCCCTGAACGGCAGTCTGCGGCCGGTAAGCGGTGTGCTGCCCATGGTACTGCTGGCACGGGAACAGGGCATCCGGCAGATTTTCCTGCCGGCGGACAATGCCTATGAAGCCTCTGTGGCATCCGGCATCGCCGTATACGGGGTGGAGAATGTGTCCCAGCTGCTGGATCACTTTGACGGGGAGCATGCTCTGACCCCTCAGCCTGCCTATGTACCCACCGCCGTGGAGGCAGAACCGGTGCCGGATTTCTCCGACGTGCGTGGACAGAACTTTGCAAAGCGTGCCCTGGAGATCGCAGCGGCAGGGGGACACAACACCCTGCTCATCGGCACTCCGGGCAGTGGCAAAAGCATGCTGGCAAAGCGTATGCCCGGGATCCTGCCGGAAATGACCTTCGGGGAATCCATCCAGACCACCAACATCCACTCGGTGGCAGGGCTTCTGAACCCCAGACAGCCTCTGGTAACGGTACGACCCTTCCGCTCTCCTCACCACACCATTTCTGCGGCAGGGCTGGCAGGGGGCGGCAGCATTCCCCATCCGGGAGAGATCTCCCTGGCACACAACGGACTGCTGTTCCTGGATGAGCTGGCGGAATTTGACCGGCGCACCCTGGAGATCCTGCGGCAGCCCCTGGAGGATCACACCGTAACCATTTCCCGGGCGTCCGGCACCATCACCTACCCCTGCACCATTATGCTCATCGCCGCCATGAACCCCTGCCCCTGCGGTTATTATGGGCATCCCCAGCGCAAATGCACCTGCTCCCAGAACCAGGTACAGCAATATTTGTCCAAGGTATCCGGTCCCCTGCTGGATCGCTTTGATCTGCATGTGGATGTGGCACCGGTTTGCTTTGAGGATCTTACCGGTACCGGCAAGGAGGAATCCTCCGCTGACATCCGGGAACGGGTACAGGCAGCACGAAAGATCCAGCAGCAGCGCTTTACGGACACCGCCATCACCTGCAACGCCCAGATCACTCCGGATCTGCTCCGCACCTACTGTCCCATGACCGACCGGGCGCAACAGCGGCCGAAGGATGTGTTTGAGCGGATGGGTCTGTCCGCCCGGGCATACGACCGGCTGCTGAAGGTTGCCCGCACCATTGCAGATCTGGACGGAGTGGAAACCCTGGATCTGCGGCATGTGACCGAAGCGGTTCAATACCGGAGCCTGGATCGGAAGTACAAAACCCATACATAACTACACAGATACAAAGGAAAGGAACTCCATGAAACGTGCCCTCCAACGGCTGTCTCAGTTCACGCACAAGCTGGACAAGCCCCTGTTCATTGCCGTTACTCTTTGTGCATCTCTCAGCGTGGTGCTGATCTACTCCATTTATTACAATCATGTGGTCAGCTCCGTAGGCGCAAGCTATTACCAGACCCAGCTGGCAGCCATGCTCATCGGCTCTGTCGGCTGCCTGACCCTCACTGCTCTGGATTATCACAAGATCGCCAAGCTGTGGTTCCTCTACATGCCTCTGGCACTGGTGCTGGTGGGGCTTACCTTCACCTCCCTGGGCGTGCGCCGGGAGGGTGCGGATGACGTGGCATGGCTGAACCTGGGCTTTACCACCATTCAACCCTCCGAGTTTCTCAAGCTGGCGTTCATCCTCAGCTTTTCCTATCACCTGTCCCGGGACGAGGAGAACATCAACAAGCCTCTGCATTTGCTGCTGCTGTGCATCCACGGCGGCATCCCCACCCTGCTGATCTTTTTGCAAGGAGATTACGGCACTGCCGTGGTATTCATCGCCATGTTTGCCGTGATGCTGTTTTCCATGGGTCTGAAGCTCCGGTATATTCTTGCCGCCTTTGCCCTGGCAGGAGGTGCCGGAGTGGTACTGTGGAAATTCGTGCTGAAATCCGTCCACAAGAACCGGATCCTGGTGCTGCTGCATCCGGGCACGGATCCC
>ENA-OPTB01001318-OPTB01001318.1-human-gut-metagenome-genome-assembly--contig:-NODE-1318-length-19612-cov-2.745820_pt1 | contig 19612 bp, 18 predicted proteins | sample MGYA00241810_ERZ501911 | MGnify/ENA primary metagenome ERZ501911 (study PRJEB25962, sample SAMEA2042304) | human gut metagenome | biome: human gut; feature: human-associated habitat; material: faeces... | reverse complement strand
GCGCGGCGAAGGGTTCGAACAGTTCGGCAATTTGGATATGACGGCGCTTGGCAGCGAAGCCGCGCGCATGGCCGTGACCATGCTGCACGCGCCGGATTGCCCGGCAGGCTTTGTGCCGGTGGTGATCGACGGCGGCTTCGGCGGCGTGATTCTGCATGAAGCTTGCGTGCATGGGCTTGAAGCCACCAGCGTCGGCCGCGGGAATTCTGTTTTCTGCAACAAACTCGGTCAAAAAATCGCAAGCGATATCGTGACGGCGGTTGACGACGGGACGATGCCCGGCGAATGGGGCAGCATGTGCTTTGACGATGAGGGACATCCCGCTCAGCGCAACGTTCTTATTGAAAACGGAGTCCTCAAGAGCTACCTTGTTGACATACTCGGTTCACGCCTTATGAACCACCCTGTCACCGGCAGCGGCAGACGACAGGATTATACATATGCCCCCACTTCCCGCATGACCAACACTTTCTTTGCTGAAGGCACTGACGATGAAGAGGCCATGCTTGCAACCATGGGCGACGGTTTGTTCGCCGCAAAGATGGGCGGCGGCTCCGTGAACCCTCTCACCGGTGAATTCAATTTCGCCGTTCTTGAAGGTTACTGGGTTAAAAACGGCAAGATTCTTTGCCCTGTCCGCGGTGCAACGCTCATCGGCAAGGGCGCGGACGTTCTTATGAAAATCGACCGCATCGGCAGAAGGATGTGGATGGGTCAGGGCATGTGCGGCTCATCATCCGGCAGCGTTCCGACAAATGTCGGCCAGCCGCGCATTCGCGTAAGTGAAATCACTGTCGGCGGCAAAGGAGGCGCGCTGTAATGACTTTTGAATCCTTTAAAGAAGCCTGCTTTAAGGCTGCACTTGAAAAAGGCTGTGAAGCCGCTGAAGTTTTTTTCCGTGAAGATGAGTCCTTTTCGGTTAATGTGCTGAATTCCGAAATCAGCAAATACACCTCCGCACACGCTTACGGACTCAATCTGCGTGTCGTTTTCGGCGGCAAAACGGGTTATGCCTACACCGAAGTTTTCGACAACGCCGATGCTCTTGTTGACAGTGCAATCGACAATGCTCGTGTTATTGAAAACAATGATGAAAACCCCATGCAGAGCAAATGCGAGTATCCGACAATAAATCAAAAGCAGAACCCTGTGGCGGACATGAGCGAAAGCAAAAAAATCGAGCTTGCATTGAGACTTGAACGCGATACTCTCGATTTTGACGACCGAGTAAACCGTGTTGCTTACTGTGCGGTTGAAACGGGTGTTGAGACCACGCGCATCCATAACACGTACGGACTTTGTGCCGATAAGGAAAACAAATACTCCGTTGCTGTCATCGAACCGATTTTGCGCATCGGTGAAGACGAGCGCGAAAGTTTTGCTTTCAAATTCGGCTCAGGCATGTTGGATTGCGGGGACATTATCAAAGAGAGTGTCGACAATGCACTGATGCAGTTCCATGCTTCTGCCGTTGATTCCGGTGAATATCGTGTCCTTCTGCGCAGCGATGCAGCAACGGATCTGCTTTCCGCTTTTTCGAGCATGTTCTCCGCAGACAGCGTTCAAAAGGGACTTTCCCTGTTGAAAGACAAACTCGGCGAGCGCATAGCAAATCCCTGCATTTCAATCATTGACGATCCGTTCGAGGAGGATAATCCCCGCGCATTCGATGCCGAAGGAACACCTTCCGTAAAAACTGTTGTTGTTGAAGACGGCATACTTAAGAGCTTTCTTCACAATCTTAAAACCGCACGAAAGGCGGGTGTTGCCTCCACCTCCAACGCCGGACGCGCCGGTGTCGCCTCTCCTGTCGGAGTTTCTCCCAGCAACTTTTTCATTGCAAAAGGCGAAAAGAGCTATGATACGCTTGTTTCCGAACTTGACAGCGGAATTGTCGTTACCGAACTCGGCGGCCTTCACAGCGGACTCGATCCCGTCAGCGGCGATTTTTCGTTGATTGCAAAAGGACTGCTTGTTGAACAGGGCAGCGTCATCCGTTCCGTTGACCAGATTACCTGTGCCGGCAATTTTCTCTCGCTTATGAATTCCGTTATCGCCGCAGGCAGCGACCTGCGTTTCGGCTTTCCCGGCGGCGGCAGAGTCGGCTCTCCGAGTCTCCTTGTTGAAAAGCTTATGATTTCAGGTAAATAATCGAACCTTTCTTCGACTGTATCAAAATGCCCCGAACCCGCGCAAATGCGGGAACGGGGCTGTTTAAATTGGCGCTATACCAAATATGGGGATCAAGAGTTGAGGCAAAACTCTCCGAATTGATGAAGAATACGGCGTAGAAAAACCAAACTCATCAAAGAGGACTTTATACCTCAACAAGATTATACCGCAAGACTGCTCGGCATGTAAGTCGTGAACGTGCTCACCACCGTTTTCCGGCAATGGCTGCATCCAACTTGTTTCTGATGATGCATTTCGGAGCAGAGTTTTCGGAAACCGCCTCTGTCTGCATTCGAAGCGGATTACCTGCATTGAAACCATACGCACGATTGTTTTTGCCGGTCAATTCACGTGAAGAAACTTCCAGCAAAGCTTTCCTTGTTAACTTAGCTTAAGTTAACAAGGAATTACAGCAACCGAACCGTTGCGTCCGATTGCCCTGCAGCAATCAACATATACTTCAATGAACGCATATCCGCCGCGCAAGGCTAAGGACCGAGCCTTTTCCAATCCGCCCGGAAGGGCTTTCCCGCCCGGATAGTGTTCAATTATTTGTCCGGTAACATCGAGGGTATGAACTTCATATGGTTTGCCAAGGTAACAAATTGATACAATACCAAGCATAATTACGTTGATTTCCACTTCAGGAAATTCATTATGAATGGCGTCAATAATTCTTTTAACTTTTTGTTGATTTTGTACATGGCCACCGATATCTAACTCGCACATTGTCTGTATATAATCTTTAGAACGCTTTTTGCGCAGATATCTATCCAATTCCATTTTATTCATCTGCTGAGTTTGCAACTTTTGCTGCTGAATCGGAGCAGTACTCAATGTTGTTCCCGTCAGATTCCGGGTTTCAGGTCGTGTCAGTAATGGCTTTGGCATTTTGTTACCTCCTCATTTTCTTTTTGTTTATTCCGCTTATATGTTTATATTTTTGCACTCTTAAGAATAAGAATTAAACCGATAATTATGACGCAAGCAGGCGCAAACGCAGCCAATATCATTGATAAGTTGGATAGGCTGTTCGAAATGCTTTCAAAGTTATTTTCTAAAACCCAAATGCCAAAGACATAAATAATTGCCTTCAGAAAGGATGCCCTCAGGATACCGGCAACGCTGCTTTTCGAAAACAGCAGCAATGCTCCGACAAGTCCAACTCGCGCAACACGGTTTGCATTAAGCTGAGATATAACTAAGAATGGTATCGTTCCCATTGAGAGCAATGCGATGATACTGCCGACAACAGCAACAATCCAGTTATACGTATCCGTTTTCTTAATAACATAATTGAGCAGCAATAATGCGGCAAGAGCAACAACCATTCCGATAAGGATTTTTACCATGAATGTCCTTATCTTGAGCCCGCTTTCTGCAGTTTGACGCGCTCTATACGGCAGTATTTTCGTAATGATTTCAATCAACGCTGAAAGAATTACTGTATCCATAAATGCAATTGCAGCGGACGATGGGCTTTCCGAGAAAGCATTTTTCAGGGAGCCGTAATCAGTTATTAAACCGCAGAAAGGTATTTCTCCACATATTCCTTCAAAGAAGGCTGCAAGTTCAGAAGCAGAGCTCACGCTTAATACCAGGAGAGTGAAAACGAAAAGCAAAATGATTGCGGCTGCAACATTGTTGCTGACGTCTTTAATCTCATTCGTATAGATTCTCCCTATAAAGCCGGCAGCAACCATCGAAAATCCAATTAAAAACAGTAGAGCAATTATTGAATACATACATGCCTCTTAGATTAAATACATGTTATTATTTCATTTTAGAATATATTGTAAATCACGAGTTACTTATACGCAATTTTATATGCAGTTTTTCAAGCGAGCCATTAAGCAACTCCATCAAAACATTCCGTTGTTTCGGAATGAGCCATGCACATAAGAAATTGCAAGAACTCTATACTGTTTAAAAGCAATCCTTATTATCAACAGATTGTTGCGGACACGAATACTGCATTGACTCAACTGACTTCGTGTCTGCATGGTATTAATGCTCAAACCAACACTTTACGCATCTTAGGTCCATTGTTTTTCCGCAAAAGTCCTTCTTCACCGATCGGCTTTCCGGAAGCGGGAACAGCCCGCTCTCTTCCCCAGTCTCGTATGGCTTCAATCCTTTCCGGACTTGTTTGTGACAACGGAATAACATTGTTAAATGCTGTAACCATGTTTTCTTCACTAAGAATAAAACTACCGTTTGCCTTTGAACGATAAGTTAATTCTCTTACGGTAGACTCCAGATCAGCGCCTGTAAACCCTTCGGTGAGTCTAACTATTTTATCTGCAAACGAACCCGTAAAGGCAAGTTTCAAATATTTACTCATATACAGTGAGAGAATATCGCGACGTTCATCTGCTGTTGGCAAATCAATGAAGAACAACTCATCAAATCTCCCTCTGCGCAAAAGCTCGGAGGGGAGCATTGAAACATCGTTTGCGGTTGCAACAACAAACACTTGTTTTTTGCATTCCTGCAGCCAGAATAAAAACTGTCCGACCATGCGAGTAGACACACCGCCGTCATTTGAACCTCCTGCACCCGCTAAGCCCTTTTCAATCTCGTCAATCCAGAGAATGCAAGGTGACATGTTCTCTGCAGTGGCTAATGCATCTTTTAATTGTTGTTCTGATTGTCCAACAAATTTACCTTGAACAGTAGCGAAATCCAACCGATACAGCGGCAATTTCCAGTTAGCTGAAATAGATTTTGCAGAAAGGGATTTACCACAGCCGGGAACACCCACCAACAAGATGCCTCTCGGGGGACGTAAACCTATTGCTCTGAGCTCAGCGCGTTTTTCAGGGGTAAGAAGTTCCTTTTTCTCATTTAACCATCTTCTGAGCCCCATCAGTCCTCCCACATCATTAACGCCTTCATCTACATCAATCTTCTCAAGCCCTGTTATGTCCAAAAACAATCGGTTTTTCACGTATCTGATTTCAGCCATATCTGATTTCCTTATAGCCCTATTCGCAATCAAAGACGCAATTACATTTTCAGCCTCGATGCGAGTTACCCCTGCCAATGCAGATGCTGCTTCGCGAATGTCACTCTCATCCCACTCTATGGGAATCTCAGAGCGATAATCATCGATATATTTCTTGATTATTGAATACATCTCTTCTTCATTGGGTAAGTCTATTTTAACAACCATACCCATTCTTTGAAGTTGATTCCATACTGGGTTATTGGTGAGAACGATTACAACGCCGCCTGATTCAGCAGCCAATGTAACCAAATCTGAAACCTGCTGGGAATCAGGTGTATCATTGCTGATATCCGGGGGTACTGTAAGAATGAGCGTCATGTTTTGTTTGCGTTTCATTTGTTCGCTCATAAAGTCAATTGCTCCATACACGGATTTATCCGAATTAATCGATTTATCCGTGACCAAATCATAAAGCCCGCGTGACAGCGTGTGTACATAGAAAGGGAGATTTAAATCGTCAGAAATCTCTTTAAGAATGCTTAAAGCTCTCCCCCTTTCAATTGTGTTGATCGCTACAAACGGGATACGTGCAATTGAATATCTCCTCAAAAGCTCCTTACTCTTTAAAGCATCACTCATTTCAATAACTCCTTTCAAAATGCATTAACTCTGTTGTTTTTTAAAATACTTGCAAGTTTTCCGCTGCGATCTTTCCGGGCGGATTCTTCCAAGGAGCGCTGCACATTGTTAGCATGGTCAATTATCAACTGACAGTAGTGCTGTCTGTCCTTTTCCGGAATTGCGTGAAGACTGATTGCTTCGGATAAGAAACGCAGCTCTTTTCGGAAAGCAAGAAGAGCTTGCACAATAACTCGTTCTTGTCCGTTGGAACGTTTTATTTCTTTTTGAAACTTGTCTGAGGCCGCATTCATTCGATAATTGATTACATCAATTAGTTTTTTGAAAAACGTTCAGCAACCCCTATTTGCCATTCTACTGTTCCCCTCTGCATCGCAGACAAAACTGCTTCATCATCTTCCATGGTCTTCAGTTTATTCAAGACATCAACCCACTCTGAATATGTTTTCGGTGGCGTAATTGCCGCAGATATCATCAATCAACGCCTCCTGATGGCAACTTGCGGAGGTTCGAGGCTCCATTCCGGCAGTCCCTGCGCAAACGCATTGTTTGGCTCCACATACTTCCGCGTTTTGTCTGTAACAGCATTCTCAACAGACCCGAACGCCGGAGCGCTGGTTTCTGTTTCCTTACGATTAATAATCTCCGCACCGCAAACGATGCAGAATTTATTGTCAGTCTTATTATTGGATCCGCATTTCGGACAAGAAATATAGGTTCCTGAAGCAACAGAGTTTATGGAACCAACTTGGCTGTTAGTATTCACCATCCTATCCTCCTTTACTTAAGCTTAATCCTGCGGTTCGAATCCGCAAGTTTTCTTACATACTGTTCAGGTGCAATCTGTTCAAGAAAGTCAACGACCTTTTCACTTTCCCTGTCCTTCTCATCAAACTCTGCTCTGAAGTCAACAACTTCAGCCAACACAGCTCTGATGATCTGAGAACCTTTCGTGCGTTTCTCTTCGTATTTTTGATCAATTAACAGACGGTTTTTATTAACTCCCTTCTTTTTTGAAAAATAATTGATGAGCAGTCCAATGCCGGCAACTACGGCAATCAGCCCCAAAAAGATGCTGCTGTCAATCAACATAATCAATCCAACAACACCTATTGCCACTCCACCGCAAAGGCAGAACTTTTCAAAACCGGTTAACGCAACTTGTGCAATGGCATCAGCTTTTTCTCTATCTACCAATTCGCTGAATTCATCAATCAGTTCCGTTTCATTTTGGCCGTCGGTTGTTACCCCGTTGAAAGTATCCATATTAATTTCAATTTCGTTCGGAATTTTCATCCGATTTTGAGCAACGACATCATTATATGCATTGCTTATCCATTCTTTGGAAAGAGCAATGGCAAACTTCTGAGTGGAAACGCTCGCATGAGAACTCTCAGGCTTCATTGCCGCATCTGTAAGCAGTTGAGTAAAGTCCTTATGTTCTTCAAATGCTGTCTGTTCGATAACCATATTTTGACGTGCTCGATCCTCATCTCCGTCAAAATCGATGATGAACTGATTGAATCTTTCTTGTTTTCTCAAAGGAATTTCCGCATCGTCAAACTCAGTAACAAGGTTACTCAATATTTCGTCGAGTTGAGCTTTTAAAGTGTCTGTAGACGCTTCTTGATCGAAAATCGTCATAAAATAATTAAGAATTTCAGCATGAAGAGCAGCGCCTTCCATGATATCCTGCAGCACAGGCCAAGTTTTGCTGTATTTGCGGAGATAAGTGTATCCATCAGAACCGAGAGATTTCCTTTTAAGCATTATTGCATCAGACCACTGCTTGGTTTGCTGCTCAACGAAACCGAGTTTATCTGCAAGATGATCGAGCCATTCGTTCATTTGCTTCGAAATAACGCCTTCGGAGTCTGCACCCAAAAGTCCACTCGCAAACGCGTCAAGAATAATAACGGTTTCTCTATCCAAATTCTCCTCATCCTGATTTGCAAGATAGCGTTGTGTCCACTTGAGTGATGCGCTTTTTCGATCCGCTCGGCGACAAATAAGAGCAAAGAATAGTGATGTTTTTTCATCGTTTCTCTTAAGGCCTTCTTTAAGAGCACGCTCAGCTAGCTCCTGTTGGTCGTTAATCCATGCGGCAAGCGCAACCAAACAAGGTGCGAGCCAGTATCCGGGCGTGGAAATCATTAATTCCTCTGTGGCATTGCTGATAGTCTCCTTTTTTACAATCCCAAGGTCATCCGCCTGAAGAATACCGGTTGCATGTCTTCTGACATCATCATAGTGTCCGAACTTTTTTTCCAGTTCTTGTCTGATTTGAATGATCCTCTGCTGCGCTTTCATTAAGGCATTCTCCTGCTTCTGGAGCTTCACAAAATCATTGAAGTCGCGTGCCAACGCATCTACTTGACTGTAAACAATCTGAACATTGCTGTTTACATTGTCAACGCTGCGATCGATAACTCCAAGGTTGTCGTTCAGTGTGCCAAGATCATCGCTGATTGCCCTCAAACCGTTTTCGATAGCATTCAGGTTAGCATAACTGATCGCATAGTCTGTCATAGTCTTTTGCCTCCGTTTTTTGATATTGGATTTCCTGTTACACAGCTAAGTGAGTTTCTTATATTACTAACTGCATAAAGTTTGGTTTATATGGCCCGCCGTACCAAACGGCAATTTAAATTCCAAATCACAAATTGAATTTTGTTTTTGCAATCCTGTACAAATGGATTAATCAATTACTTACTTATTTATTTTTCAAGCGTTAATCAATGCGTTCATCCGTAATTTATGATCATTGCGTTACCGTTTAGTACGCAAGCGGTCTTCTTGGTTTGCGCTATAATTTTCTTATTGTGTCGACATTAAAAAGCATCATCTGTTTTCGCTGGGTAATAGCCTTTTATATGACGCAACCCTTTCAAACGGAAACAGTATTCCTCCAATCAATTGTAAGCAGTTAATCATCTCTGTTGTGAAACAAAACACATACGATCCACAAAATTATATATGCAGCCGCGCAATGATGTTTGCATATGGGCAAGTGATTGCATTAAAGCCAATCTAATCCACATGATTCTTAGTAAGGTCAAAAGCACAATTCACGCTCGAGTTTGATGCTTTGTATCAAACCTTGACCTATATGATACACAACAATGCCGCATTTGTCAACACATTAGTTAAAGCGTTTTAATATATTGTGTTGTTTCAATGGTTGCGCTTAAACATGTTTGTTTGTTGTATTTTCATAACGGTTTTTTGGGAAACCGCTTCTGTCTGCATTCGAAGCGGATCACCTGCATTGAAACCATACGCACGATTGTTTTTGCCGGTCAGCTCGTTTGAAAAAACAATGAAAATATGGTTAATCGGTCTACCATTCTATTTATGAATATGTTATAATAACAATATCGAACAAAGACAGTTTCTGCCGAAAAAGAGCACAAAATGTTTTGCGATCGCGAAGGAGTATTCTTTATGCGGCAAATCAATTGATGTGGTTGATTCGGCCGCGAATGCGAGCCTGCGGACTGAAAAGTTTTTTAAATCTCATGCTATGAGGTTTCGACAGGGTAATTTTGTGCCGAATATCGGAAACAAGGAAGTATTGCATCGGTGTATTGCATCGGTGTGAATGCAGTTCCTGCTCAGCTTAATGTTTCTGCTGTTCGATGTGCCGTGAAACTCGTAACGTGAATCAAAACACCGAGAATATGTACAGATGTGAAATATTTGATGTGGATTTCGCGTTTTTAATGCATTATCTGCGAGGAGGATGAATTAATGGTGAAGATAAAGATTAAGAGCAACCCGTATCATAAAAAGACGGAATTCAAGACATGGGATGAGGCTTTGGATGAGTGGATAAGTATTGATGTTAATACATGCCCCAACAGCCCTCTGCTAAAAAATGACTTTGCGGTTGGTTTCTTCCCGTTTAAGGTCAAACAAATTGTTGATGCAATTATCGGCGCATATTATGCAGGTTCTGAAAAGGTTGAGATTGTGTTCGAGGGGACCGACGACGAATATCATGAGCTTGAATCTGTTTGCAGCGACAATGAATACTCGGACAAAGCGAAACTGAGCAGATCTCCGATATGTCTTGAAAATGCCCGTGATATCCTCCATGACGTTATTGATGTTTTCAAAGAACTCGCTCCCCTTGTTTCCGAAAGCGTTTCAGACAAAAGCAAAATTCAGAGAGAACTTGATAAATTCTCCGATGCATCCAATGACGTTATACCGATTTGCGTAATAGGCAATTACAGCTCCGGAAAGTCCACTTTTATTAACGCATTGGTAGGATATGAACTGCTGCCGAGCAGCGATGAACCAACCACGGCTAAGATTTATAAAATTGCGCAATCGGATCAGAGTGACAGAGCAGTGGTAAAATTCGAATTTGACGGCAGGAGTGTTCGAATCCGATTCTCTGCAGAGAGCTATAAATTCCTTACTGACAGTCACGACAATCCGCTGGCAGAACATTTGAACAGCGTTTTGAGTGAAATTGAGCGTGAGAGCATTCCGTTAAAGCTGCATCGCGTTCTAAGTGTTATAAATGCATATGCCAACCGGACAGCAGGAGAAGAAATTTCCGATCTGATCGAAATTGATGCTCCGTTTGATGATGACGGAAATTGGGACATTAAGAAGAGGTTTGTGATTTTCGACACTCCCGGATCAAACTCCGCATCAAACCTGAATCATTACCATGTGTTAAAAAAAGCGATGGAGGATTTGTCGAACGGCTTGCCGATTTTTGTTTCGGAATTTAATACTCTGGACAGCACCGATAACGATAAACTGTATCAGGCAATTAACAATATGAAGGAGCTTGATAATCGCTTTACCATGATTGTTGTAAATAAGGCTGATGCTGCATCGCTCAAAAAGGACGGTTTTAACGAAGATGATCAGGATCGTATCCTGAGTCTTGCAATACCGAGACAAATGTATGCAGGCGGTTTGTATTTTGTGTCATCCATCATGGGTTTGGGAGCAAAGAACGACCAGAGATTTATTGATGATCACAATGCAGAGATTTTTGAGGATCAGTACAACAAATACTCCAATCCGTCATCTCGCTTCTATAAACAGTTGTATCGTTACAACATTATGCCCGAGCAAATCAAACGCCGCTATAATGAACGCTGCGCCGAAAATAAAAACCTGGTGTATGCAAACAGTGGGTTGTACAGTGTTGAGCAGGCTGTCAGTTCATTTGCAGACGTTTTTTCGCCTTACAATAAGTGCCAGCAATCCCGGCTGTTTTTAGACCGTGTTATTCGAATCACATCGGAAGAAATTGCCGCTGCAACCAGAAAGCGTGAAGAATACCGCGAGCGCGTTCATGTAAATCTTGAAAAAGAAAAACAAGCTTTAATCGCTGAAATTCAACAGCAAAGTCAGGAAATGAAAGCAGAGTTTTTGAAAAACTATGCGGGGCACATGGCTCAGTATGTTGATGAAGTCAATGTTGCGGTTGATGCGGCGACACTAAAGGAGAAGGAAGAAGAATTTCTTCGCATAAATGCAGATTCAAAAGATGTGGAGGAACGCAAAAACAAGTTGCGTGACTCCAGGAGATCCCTTGGGGCCAACTTCCTTAAATATTTTTCAAACATGCCTAAGGAAGGAGTCTTTCCGTCCATTAAAAAAGCCGGAAAGCGCGTTTTCGAGGATGCGAAAGCTATTCGTGACAATGAAGCAGAATTGCGTGAAACCCGTAAAGAAGTTGACCGCATTTCCTCCGATGAACTTATGAATGCCGTGAAGGATTTATTTACAGCCTATGTCACACAGGCGCAAACGCTTCTTGAGGAGCAGTCCCGCGCATATTGGGAAAACAGAACATCCTGCTTCAAAGATGCGATGGCAAAAATCGTGACGCAATCCTCAGCACTGAACGAGAAAGAGCGCAGTGAGCTTGCAGGCATTATCATTCAGTATCAGGCATTGGCTTTCGAGAATCATGCGGAATCGATTTTCGAGAAAGCGGCGTTCGTTTACAAATTTTTCGGCGACACAAACCGCATTAATATCGACAAGCTGACCAAACGTTTCAACAGCGAGCTGCGGTTGATGGTCCAGCAAATCTATAACTCATTTGAAAGCAGCCATGCAAACAGCTTTGACGAATGGATGAACAATTTGCTCGATACTGTAATCGAGAATATTGTTGAATTCAGTCCGCAGCTTTATAATCAAGCCGAAATAATAAGAGAAGAAACGGAACGAATTGCGGAACTTGAATCAAGAAAGCTGAAACTTCGGGAGTACTCGGAGCAAATTCGAAGGATGATGGACTGGTGTTGATTCGTTCAAAGTTAACTTAAGACTATTTTCACAGAAAGCGGGATTGAATAATGAGTGCGAAAGGTTTACTTTCCAGAGCCGGCGGCAAAGTGGCCGACGGTATTTCAAGGCTGTCTTCATTGAGCCCGGAACAGCTGCAAAAGGTTCAACAGCAAAGAGATGCGTATCTCTCTCAAATGCCGGACCCGACGGACAGCAGCGCAGAGAAGTTGACAGAACGGCTTCTTGCGGCAAACAGCATTGAAATTTATAAATCGTATCTTACCCAGCTCAAGGAATTGTATGTTCCGATTGAGAGGGAGCTTGAATACGGTACAAGTTTTGATACGGCGCGGAACATTCGTTTTTTTAATATAACCAAGTGGGTGACCGACAAAAACGAAAACAGCATCGAGAAACTTATAAATGTTTACCAAGTTTTATCCAACGATAAGTGCAATATTTCTTTGGTCTTTCACCGAACATACGAATCAACTCATGTGTATTTGGCTGTTACCAACACGCAGAATGCAGATAACAACATTGACTCCGAAAACTACAAGGCTCGTTTGGCAGATGCGATCCGCGGCAATTTTCCGGGTTCAGAATGGTCTGATAAGGTTGGCATTGGGGTTTTGCCCTGCCTTCGGAATGATATTCCGTATTCCGTTGCAATTGCTTCCAACGTGCCTGCGGAAAAGTCAGAAAAGTTTATCAGTCAAACAATAGAAAAATTGCTTGACGGCATCGTTCCGGACAAGCGTGCCAAAGAATACATCATTATCTTGCTTGCAACACCTGTTCACGATGTTAACAACAGAAAGCTCAAACTTTCCGAAATGTATTCGGGGCTTGCTCCCTACGCATCGTGGACAACGAATTTTACATACACCGAACAGAATTCTGCCGGTTCTTCCGCTACACCTGCGGTCACGGCCTCCAGCTCTGCTTTTTGCGCGGGCGCAATTTCCTCTCCCTGGCTCTGCGCTCCTGTCTGTTCATCGGTCCTCTCTGCAGGTTCTTCACAATCTGCTTGGCCGCTTTCTTCTCTATCGGTGTCATCTTCCTCTTGTCCTGTTCCTGCTTCATCAGCTGCTCCATGATCTTCCATGCCTCCTTTCTCAATCTCCTGGACATCATCAGCGCCAGTTTCTCCAGCTGCTCCACCGTCATCCTCTGGCTCAGGAGCTTCTGTTGCAGTTTCTTCTCTTCCTGGCTCATTGGCCGTATCCTGTACTGTGGTTTCTTCATCGTCCGCTCCTCCAAAATGGTTCTGCCAGGTCTTAGGTCCTGCTGCCGTATCATCAAAAATCTCCCTTGTCAGCTGATAGAACTCCCACCAGGTCATATCCTTTGGCGTATCTCCGAATTTCTTAAATGTGACGCGGTTCTCATACATCATCATGAAATACAGTCCTTTTTTGTACGAACGGTTTCCGGCCGGATTTACTATTTCAATGAATCTGTTGATTGTCTGCTCATCAAACTCCTCGCCATATACTGCATTGAGTATGAGTTCGTTGTCCTGATAGAACTTTTCGACCAGCTGACTGATATCATCAGCCACGCCTGCTGCCGGTTCGGTTTTGTTAAACCTTTTCAGCTCTCTGATATCCTCTCTGGACGTTTCCGGTTGAATCATCTGTCTGTCAGTGTCTGGCAGTTTCAGCATCTCCTCCAACTGGCTCCTACCCAGTTCTGCATATTCCGGCCGGAGCTGTTCGGAATATCCATCAATGGAATACTCCCGGTTGATGCTCATAAACCTGCTTGTGATAGACGGTCCCAGGCCATACTCGGCCTGAGCAAATTCCGCTATGCTTTTGTATCCGTCCTGTTCGTAGAGCTTCTGATCGTCAATCTGCCTCAGAGCGTATCCAATCCGAACAAAACTCTGTTTCACTCCCAGGAGTTCTTGTTTCAATTTCTGTTTCATCTGTACCCAGTCATCCAGGGTCATCTGCACATATTCCATGTTTGCCTCCTTACGCTATGGCCGCCGTCTGGATTGTTTCCGTCAGCGTTCCTGTTTTCAGTTTCATCAGCCAGGTGTTCAGCCATGACTGCATATTCTTTTCATCCGGTTTTTTGTCCTTGTCCCCGTACCACTGCAATATCCTTGGATTTTTTTGCATCTATCTCAACCGTGATGTACGGAATGTCCGGCTCTGCTTTGAATCTCAGCATCAGAATGTATGTCTTTCCTGTGTTATGCTTGTTCAGATACGTGTCTCCTCCCACGCAATGATGGAGTAGACGCCCCTCCATAACAATCTCCTCCGCTGATCTGGCCGGTCTGATGATATATTTATCATCTTCGTAGAGATATTTATTTCTGAGTCCTCTGTAAACGTGCCGGATCTCCGGATAACGCTCTGCCACCTCTTTGAGGTGTTTGTCCATTTCTTCTTTGTTTGTTTCCATGACCATTTTGTTATGCTCTGCCTCTAAATCCTGCGGCTGTTGATATACTGTGTTGTTGAGGTCATATCCCAGGTTTATTCTCATGCTCAGATAATCTGCGTAGGTTGTGGCCGTGTGTCTGATCCGGGCTGAGGCACTGCCGCACTCTGTCCCATACTCACAACCGGAGTATTTCTCTATGCGATTGAGTAATTTTTGCAAGGTCATGTACCTAGTAGCCATTTCCACCTGTGTTCCGCTCAGATCCGTTTCTGCCAGGTGCTCCACCTGTTCATCCGTCCAGTTCTGTCCCTGGCGTTTCTCCATCTGCATGACTCCCAGGAGGTGTGTGTCTCCTTTCTTTCTGATTAGCTGCTTTACTCTTTCCTTTCGGATTCCTAGGAACTGATCCGGCCGTCTTGCATTCTCGTCAGCAACAATGCCGTAATAGCATTTGACCAGCTTTTCCACCACATCTGTCAGCCCCAGTTTTACCAGGATCTCAATCTGTGGTGTCTGACTGTAACGCTTCAGGTACTCAATCGGATTGACCTCTCTAACGTTCTTCGCATATTCCTGCAGTGCACTGTATTGGAACATTGTCCCTTTCATTTCTTCGTATGTCTCTGCCATGATCTGGCCGGCGCTGATAGAGATATTTGCCAATCCATACAGATTGCAGTCATCTCAGAAATCTTTCCCCATGTACGGATCATGTTTGTGATAGTCTATCTGGACCTTTTTCCCCGGTTCAAAATATGCCCTTGCAATCTCTACTCCGGAGAGTTCTTCACTCGCGTTGTACATCTCTGGACCTTTATCCCCACAAATAAATCCCAGCATCCACTTTTTCCCTACTTCCACATAGCGCATGACCATTCCGTTTTCTTTGTATTTCTGCCCCAGGAACAAATAAATATATTTGTCATGAGTCCCTTTCACTTTTCCCTGGCACTTGTACTCTCCACGCGCTCCGCACATTGGACAGGTGCCATAGTGCTCCTCTCTCGGTTCTTCCGTCCATCTCTGGAACTGGCTTTCGTAGGAAATTCCGCTTTTCCATCTCGCATCTGTAACTCCTCCGCACTTGCTGCAGGCTATATGTGCCCAGCAACCATGCTTTTTGTAATACAGATAATGCTGGCCGTGAAAATACAATCTGTCAGCTCTGTCCAGGATCTCTTTCTCCGGCAGTTCTTTGGTGTGCGCCATTCTATCTGCCAGTGCCTCCTGGCGGCGCATATACACCTTGTGTTCTCTGTTCCGTCTTGCCGTTATTACAATATCGTCCTCATGTTTGTATATGTATTCCCACCAGTGCTCCTCGTTGTATACGTTGGCTTTGCAGAACTTCTTTATCCTTTCCAGATCCTCTGTGCTCTGGAGTATATTTTCTTTTTTCTCCTGCTCCCATGTGGGATGTTCTTCTCCCCATATCACTCGGCCATAACAGCTGTCCGGCTTTATTTTCTGCCTCGTCCATTCTTCCTTTTCCGGCCAATATGTGCCGAAATCCTTTTTTGTGAGCACGATCCGCACCATCGGTATTTCTTTTGATTCTTTTTTGTTCCTGTATACCTCCAGGAAAAGATGCTTTTCGTGTCCAACAATCTTGACCGCCGTGACACCAATGTATTTGACATCTTTCTTTCTGCTGGTTTTCTTTAACCCGAAATACGGTATTTTTTCAATCGCTTTCTTTTTCATCCGTCCCACCTACTTTCCCATGTAGTAGTCCGTGATGATCTGCTTTGCTCTGGCCATGCCCGGGATCCCCAGCGTGACCTTTCCTGCAGATACGCCTGCTGCCTTGATGATATCCTTGTCCACGGTCTGCTGATTCTTGAACGACCACATCAAAAGCGCTGCTATGCAGCCTTTCAGTGACTTTCCTTTCTTCCGGACATTGAATGCCAGCAACTCATTTTCCATACACTGGCCTCTCAGGTACTCCACCCAGTCCTCCATGATTTCTTTCGGTTTCAGTTCTGCCACCTCAACGTCAATCTTTCCCAGTGCCGCTGTCAGCTGATCGCACAGTACCGGGATTTCTCCCTGCAGATACATATCCACGAAATCACTCTGGATTCCGTTCTCTTTTGTCATGGCTCTCAGTGACTCTGTGTCTCCCTCATTGAACAGATTCTCCGCAAGCTCATTGATTTCTCCAAAAGAATTGAGTTCTCCAAACTTCTCAAACATTGCTATTCCTCCTCTTTATCTTCAAATTTCATGCCCAGCTTTTTTCCATCTTCCAGGATTCTCTGCATCTCTGCCTCATACTCTCCAGCGCTCTGCACTGGTGCAAACGTCATTTTGGTACCGTTCTTTGTCGGTTTTCCCATTTTCTGTAGTACCGCTCCTTTTGTCTGGAGTTCGTCCAGTCTGATGCAGATGACTGTGATCTGGTATATTCTCTCTTTTTCATCGAACAGCTTTTTTGTCATTTTTGGAAACATCAGCTGATATTTCATGAGCGTGATCTTGTATTCCATCATTGTCCCTCTTTCGCTTTTCTATTTCTCCCTGCAGCCAGCCGGTGTATTCATGCTTTCCCGGCTCTGTCAGTATGAGATGCCTGTTTGACAGTCTCCATATCTCCATCCACTCCTGCTGATTGGCCACTGGTTTCCGCTTGCTTGTCAGAAACTCATTCCCGGCCCATATGGCCAGGTTGCGCTCCAGCATATTGAGAACGAAATCATCCTCTGTGCAGATGCAGACCTCACAGGACTGGTTGAACCTGTCCAGGGCTTTTGCCAGTGCTGTCAGTACGGTCTGATGATATGTCCCTGTTATCTTTCCAAAACCCTCACGGGTTACTGCCTGGCCGGAGACCATTACCTCCAGCACATATCCATAGTGTTTCTCTGTTGCTTTCGGAGAGGAGCTGTCTGTCTCTATGTAGATTTTTACCTGCTGCATTTTATTCCCGCCTCCTTTTCAACCGGATCATGGTATATCTCCGGTATTTGTATCCTGTTACCGGATTGATACCCTCATGGATCTTGGCAATGTAATATCCCTTTTTTGGTTTTGGTTCTTCTTTCCATCTCCGGAGCTTGTCAACCTTTGGCTCCGGCAATGGCATATTGCGGCTCGTGTTGTAATTTGCCTCGCTGAGTCTCGGTTTTCCTGGCTTTCCGTCTTTCTTTTCCTCTGTTGTATGTTCATCCTTTGTCATGTAATTGGCCAGTTTCGTGAAATCTTCATCATGATACTTGCTGTTCTTGATCTCGATGGACCAGGTACCGCCCTTTGTCCATGCTTTTGTGATGATGCTGACCGTATCTCCAATCTCATTGATGACCAGATGAATATGCCAGGCTCCCTTTGTGCCTCTCTCTATGTTTCTGATCCAGAAAACCTCATATCCTCGCTTTTTGAACTCACGCCTCACATATCTCATAGCTTTCTGAAAATCTTTCAATGCCGCCTGCATATCTGGTGGTCTGTTTCTCACTTCATAGGTCCATGTTGCAAAGATGTCTCCCTCTTTGAAATACTCCAGCATTCTCTGTCTGCACCTCTTGGCTTTGTTCTGAGCATTGACCGCTCTCATCTGTTCCTCTGTCGGTTTGGCTCTCTTTGCTCTCCCTGTTCCAGGACCTCCATACTTGCCATCATGGAACTCCTCTACATCAATGACATCTCCCTGTCTGAACCTGTATCTTTTTCTCTTAACCATAGTCTCTGTGTCCTATCTTTAATATCTTTATCAAGTCCGAACGGGGTCAGCTCATGCCCCGTTTTTCTTGACTTTTTCGGCCCACAATGGTACTATGATTCTAGGTTATTCACGTTTATTGTGAACCGGCTGGCGTCTCCGAAACGTCAGCTTTTTTATTGCTCAAATTACTGCCTCCACGGTTACTCCGAACTCTTTCGCTACCTGTTCGGCATATTCCCGGCATTCTTCCAGACTTCCGGATCTGCAGATCATATATCCAACCTCTCCGGATAGAAATGTCACAGGTCCGCTCCATCTGATAATCTTCACAGGATTCTCTCCCATTACATGTCTACTCATTGATTTATCCTTTCGGCGGTGCTCTTATCATGTTGACCGCTCTCCTTTGTTCGGCTCTTGTATACCGTGTTTGCCTTTTCACATTAAAAAGGACGAAAACCTGTTGAACATCCACACTCTCTCTGGTTTGGAGTGACCACCGCCATTTTTTCACGGTACCTATGCGCCAGCTGTTGGCTTGCTGTGCATATTCGCAGTTGCCATTCTGCGGATTGCGCTCTGCCGGAATCGGACCGGCCTATGGACTGCCCATGCAGAGAGCGCTCTTTCTTTTCCTCATTATTTTCTTTTTGCCATTACCAGTGCGATCACGATCACTGTCAGTGCACCCAAGAAAGCTCCTGCTGCCATTCCGCTCAGGAAAATCTCTACTCCTCCCATGGCTCATCCTCCTCATCTTCATCATCATATAAATCCATCTCATCAAAAGCTCCGTTTGCGGCCACGAACATTGTCAGCCACCCCCCACCGATCACAACCATGCAGACCTGCACCGGATACCAGTCCGGTCCCCATTCTGGCATCTCCGTGATCCCGACTCCGCACAATACCAGGTATGCCGCCATGATTGCCATGGCCGTCAAAATCCATCCTCTGATTTTTCCAGCGATTCTCCGCATCTTTCGTCTCTGTTTTCTGTTCATCTTTTCTCCTTTTTGCGCCGCGCAATTAGATTTCTCTCTGTGCTTTTTCTGCACTATACGTTTCTTTAGTGGCTCCGCATCGTGTAAATTCTTTATAGATCGTATCTCTATGAACGCCGATCTCATTGGCTATATCAGCCACTTTTTTTCCAGCCTTGCTCATTCTCTCAATAATCACTCTGTCCTCATACCGGAGTCTCTTTGTCTTTTTTCTTGCCACTATGTTCACATCCTTTCCGAAAATAAAATAAGCGCGCAAGAGCTTGTTTTTCACTCTTGCACGCTTTCTTTTTCTCGCCGTAAATAAAAAAGAAATCCGGCAAGAGATTTTTCTATCTCTTGTCGAATTTCATTCTACAATTTATCATTTATTTTCAAATTTCTTTTTGATCTGACTGATTCTGTACTGTTTCGCGTTGTTCTCGCTGACAGCTTGTATATAATATCATCTCTTCCAGCATCTGTCAACACCTTTTTTCAATTTTTTGATATTTTTTTGATGTTCTC
>ENA-OPTB01001315-OPTB01001315.1-human-gut-metagenome-genome-assembly--contig:-NODE-1315-length-19622-cov-3.700261_pt1 | contig 19622 bp, 33 predicted proteins | sample MGYA00241810_ERZ501911 | MGnify/ENA primary metagenome ERZ501911 (study PRJEB25962, sample SAMEA2042304) | human gut metagenome | biome: human gut; feature: human-associated habitat; material: faeces... | reverse complement strand
CCCTAAAGCCTTTAAAGTGTCTTTATGTTCGTATGTGTTACCGTCTACCCATATCCAACAACCGACTATTTCAATATTGATATTCTGTAATGTGATAATACTTTGTAAAACTTCCCTTAACTTTTCATCTTCTGAAAAATCATACTTCATATTATCATAACTCTTTTTGTCGGTGTCGCTTGTCTGCTCTGTCTTGTGTTCGTGTCTATCCTTTAACACTTTGAAAAGATTGTCATATTCTGCATTGACTTCTTGCGTTGCTTTTGTGCTTCCGTTTGGGTTGTCTGGGTGGTACTTCTTTAATAGTTCTTTGTACTGTTTTCTTAATTCTTCCAGTGTATTTATATTATTAAAATATTTCATATTAAAACCTTCTTTCTGATGTCATAGGCGGTATATTTCAACCGCCTATATTATTTAGTTGTTTCTTTCTAATGCTTTAACATTGATTAAAGCATCCAATATATAAAACATATCTTTTGTTGTTGCGGTGGCTATTCTGTTGTTATCTTCTGTATAAAGATTGATAGCACCGATTACATCATCATTAAGTTTTAACTTAATATCTGAAATACTGTTGTAACTGTTTACCTTTGTTTCTAATTGTTTTCTTGTAATTCTCATAAGAAAAACCTCCTTTAAAAATTTGATAATGTTTTGTTGTTGATATAAACATACACCTATATTCGTGTACTGTCAACACGAATATTCGTGTACTTTTGCACAAAATTCATTGAATATTTTTGTGCACTTTTTTAGGTGTATTCACGAAAAAAGGTGTTGACAGTACACGAATATAGGTGTATAGTGTAGTCAAGGTCAAGGACAACAGACCTACAACAACAAAATAATTTCATCATTAAGGAGGTAGTCATTATGTGTATGACAGTTAAAGAAATGAATGAAGCAATGGAGCAGATTCAAGAGTGGAAAAGAATCAAGGAAGAAGCAGAGGACAATATCACAACTTTAAATTCAAAGGTTATGGAGTTTCTTAATGAAACAGAAGAATGTGAAGCAGTTGATAACAAGGGCAAGCCAATCCGTAGATTTATCGGTAACATTTTCAAAGCCACTCTTTCAAGTGTTGAGCGTGAAACAGTCAACAAAGATGAAGTAAAGAAATTACTTAGTAAAGATGATTATGAAAAGGTTAGTAAAGTTAGTAGGTATCAGTCTTTAAGAATCAACTAACAACAAGCAATCAGCAGGGCAAGGGTGGAAAAATCCACCCGATACCCTAAAGAATAGGAGTGATTGACAATGAAAAAATATATAACCTATGAAGAGCCATTACAAGGAAGAGTTTTCACAGAAAAGCAGATGCATGAAGTATATAGAGATATAGCAGACAAGAAAGAATATCCAGACTTTGAGTGTTGGTTTACAGACATGCTCAAAAGCGGAGTATTTGAGGAGGTGCAGGCATGAAAACACAGACAATTCAATTTGCAACAGTTACCAAAAACGGAGTAGTCCAGAAAGTCGGCAAAAGTACCATATTACAGCCTAAAACCAACTTTAAAGGCGGTTCTATTAAATGGTATGAGGATAAGAAGAAAGCGGACAAGTAACCACAATGAGGCAAGCGGTCAAGCCGTGGTATTCAATTACAACTTGCCTATTGGCAGTAGTGCCACACTATAACAAGAAAGAAGGTGAGACAATGACAAGGGCAGATTTAACAGTATTAGAGCCATATTGTAAAGATAATATGCGACTACTGAAAAAGTTATCAAAGTCAATCTTTTTGAGGCTTAACGAGCCATTGACAGAAGCAGACTATGACGATTTTTATAGTATTGCAAATATGACATTGTGGCAGTGTTACAACTCTTATAGCTCTGATAAAGGGGCAAGTTTTAATACTTTTCTTTGTAATTGCTTAAAGAAGAAGTTTAAAACAGAGATACGAGACAGGCATAGAGAAGTAAGAGTTATCAATCAGCTTGCAACTTCATTAGATGCAACTAATGACAGCGAGGAAAAATGTAGCATACTGGATTTTATACCATCCGATTTTGATACATTCGAGGAAGTAACCAAAAACAACAACGAACAATTTCAAGACAAGGTACAGCAGTACATTTCAAAACTTTCTAATCAGCAGGTTAATATATTAAATCTTCTGATAGATGGGTACAAGCCTAAAGACATACGGCAGATTTTAGAAATTTCATCAACTGAATATGCCGAAAATATGAAGATTATGAGAAGTTTTGAAAATGTAAAGATTTTATTTTAGGAGGTAATCACTATGAAGAATATTAGAAAGCAGACATTTACATTAGAGCAGTATTTAAAGGATATGAAGGCAGAGAAAATCAGAACGGATCAGGAGTGCCAGCGATTAAGTGGACAATGGAATCCGAATATGGTTAATGAACTGATAGCGTCAGTTCTCACAGATGATTATATTCCACCTATTATTTTAGGCGAGGAAACAACATCAAACGGAATTACAAGACAGTGGATAATTGACGGATTGCAGAGAAGTAGCACATTAGCATTATTCAGATATGGAAACACAAAGATTACAAAGAATCTTGATGAATATATGGTTACTTATCAGAGAAAAGCAACAGACGAAAATGGAAATATAAAGCGAGACGAGCAGAGCGAAATTGTATGGGAAAATGTAGAGTTTGACATTCGTAACAAGACATACGAGCAGTTACCAGAGGAATTAAAAGAGATTTTCAATGGCTATCAGATGGAAGTTGTAATACATCAGAATTGCGATACAACGGAAATCTCAAAACTGGTACGCAAATTAAATAATTGCAAGCCAATGAACCAGGCACAGCGAGCTTTTACTTATATAGATGCTTTTGCAAGGGAGATAAGAGAAATTGCAGACAACAGATTTTTCAAGGATATGTACTCTTGCAATAACAAAGACAGAATAAACGGAACTTTTGAAAGAGCCATCGGAGATATGGTTATCTTATGTGAGTATCCGAGCCAGTACAGAAAAGATACAAAGGTAGGCTTTAAGTGGTTGAATGAAAACGCAACTATTCTTGATTTTGAAAATCTCAATGATTTACTTACAAGATTGACAGAATCAACAGAGATCACAAGCGAAATAAGGGAACTGTTCAACAGAAAGAATGGTTATATCTTTGTAGCAACATTCAAGGCATTTACAGAGTTAGGAAGGGAAGATAAAGAGTTTGGCGAGTTCTTGCACTGGTTAATCACAGATGGAAAAGATACAGAAATCAACGGAAAAACATGGACGGAATTAGATATTGACCGCTCAACAAGGGATAGCGGAACAGTACACGGAAAACTTGACTATCTTACAGGACTTGTAAAGCAGTATTTTACAGAGGTTAAAAATGTAGCATAAAGGCAAAGGGGAGGGGCAACCTTCCCCGACTATAAAAGAGGCAAAGCAAAATGTACACAATATCAGATATTTTGATGGATATAGACAGAGGTTGCCCTGCTAATAATATGATTGGGGATTACTTCACATACAGAATTGTATATTTTGTCAATGAGGGAAATAACGGAAAGAAATATTATCTTGACAGCTCATACAGAGATTTACGGAAATCATTAGAAAGTGTTATCAGAGGGAATTTAACCTTGACAAACAATGTTGTTATAGCAGAGACAACAGTATTAAAAAGAGGGAAATGTACTTGCTTACAGAGTAGGTCATATTCATTCAATTTAGAAGAGTATTTCAAGCGGATCAAGGGAGAATGTAACAGTAACAGAAATAATCAGTATTGCAGATATGCAGGATAAACGGAAGGCAGGATATACATATATGTTTAATTTTAGAATAATCAATACAGCAGACGGAAACCAGATTATAAATAGAAACTTAAAAACTCCATATGAGGCACTTACACCAACGCAAATGATGGAATATATGGAAATGGATAACAGCCTTGCTTTTATGGATAGGATGGAATGCAAGTCAAGAGAGAAAGCGGAGCATATGAGAAGAATTACAAGGAATCCGTTTTACAGATCAGCTTGTATGGTCGGTTTGATGTAAAAGGGAACTGTAAAGGATGGGGCAGCTTGAAATATAGCTGTCCTCAATGGAAAAGAGGTTGATTATATGGCTTATGTACTTACTAATGGAAGCTATTATGTAAGAATGACGAAAACTGGTGGAGTAGCAAAGACAAAAGATATAAACGAGGCACGAATATATATTACTACTGAAAAAGCGAAAGAAAGATTGCTGAAAGCACCGGGAAAAACAAACGGATATTACATACAGGATGTAGAAACTAATGCAAAATATAAATTTAGCAGAAGTAAGGGAAGAATCAACTTCCCCAAAGAAGTAAGAGAATTGATATATAATACTGCAAAAGGCAGATGCGTTTTATGTGGTAGGAAGATAACATACGACAACATGACATTGGATCATATTGTACCGCTTGCTATGAATGGAGCTGATGATGTAAGCAACCTTCAATGTACTTGTGAGGCTTGCAATCTTTTCAAAGGTTCGGTGCTTCCAGATGATTTTATGGAGCGGATAACGGAAATCTTCTTATATCAAATGGATCAGAAAGAAGGCAAGCGGTTATTATGGAAGATTGTGCATAAAATATTAAATAAGATGATATAAGCGAAAAATCGGCATTGGTTGAGGTGTAGCAACTTCTTCTAATGCTGATTGAAAATTAGGGAAAGGAGTGTTATAATATACACGAAAGATAATGTATATTATTTGAACGGAGAATGTTAATGATAAATTATAATAAATTGATGAAGAAGTTGGATGATAAAGGCATAACAACTTATGTTATAAGGCAGAAAGGTTTGATACCACAAAGCACATTGACAAAATTAAAAATGTGTAGTGGTGATTCAATGAATCAGATAGAAAAGAAACTGCAAGAGTATAAAGACAGTCACAATGGAAAAGATTTTATGTGTGATGTATCAACAAAGACGATTGAGGATATATGCCAGCTTTTACAATGTCAGCCACAGGATTTAATAGAATGGAAAGTTGACTTAAAACCAGAGCTATCTTATGAAAATCGCTACAAAAATGCAAAATAATAGCATATAAAGAAACGACGATTTCATCCGAAAATTTAAAGGAGGTATGACCTATGACAGCATTAAGACAGAGTGCAATAATGGAACTGGAAAAGATACCAGAAGATAAGTTATCCTTTGTAATTCAGATTATGCAGGGTGTAAATGGATTATACAATGATACTAATAAGGAAAGGAAAGAAGCATTTGCCAGATTGGAGCAGTTACGCAAAAAGGGAACTGTTGCAGATGATAAGGAAGAATTAGCTTCTTATAGGGAAGATAAGTATGGTAGATAAAATACTGATAGATACTAATGTGCTGCTTGATTATCTTCTTGAAAGAGAACCGTTCTTTGAAGATGCAAAGAAAGTAATCTTGTCATGTACCGAAGGAAATACAAAAGGCTGTATTGCAGCACATTCAATATCAAATATGTTTTTTATATTGCGTAAAGATTACACAGCAAAGGAAAGACGAGAAATATTATCAAGTCTATGCACAATTTTTGATGTAGAAGGCATAGACAAAGCAAAATTGTTATCTGGTCTTGTAAATGAAGAATTTTCTGATTTTGAGGATTGTTTACAAATGGAATGTGCAAAGAGTTATGGTGCAGAATATATTGTGACAAGAAATGTATCGGATTATTCAGTATCAGACATAAAGGCAATTCTGCCAAGTGAATACTTAGGATTATAATAAACAAAGCACCAACGGAAAGAGACATATCTTTCTGAAGGTGCTATTTTTAACTCTGCTGCCGATTGTGAATATTATCAACAACTTTTTCTAATTCTACTGTATGCCAGCGATTGCGAATGATCTGTTGCTTTAATTCTGAGATGCGTTTGTTGGTGTAGTGTTCCATCCAATTCATAAGGCAAGCTGAAATGAATTTCTCAGGTATCTTCTGAATGATGGAAAATAAAATATCTTCTGATTTATAGAAAATTTTATGTAATAAGTCTTTGAAGCGGTTCGGCTTCTGTATCTCAATATTTATGTGAATCAACTCCTTCCATATATAGTATAGCGGTAAAAATGCAATGCTACAAGTGAAAATGGAAAATGTCTATAAAGGTGTCATTTTACGGAGAATGTATATTATGTAGGAAAATGTATTTGTAAAGGTATCAATATAATTTACAGATATATTTGTAAAGTAACAGGTATTTTATAGATAGAAAGGACGGAAAACAATGGGAAATGGCGAACATGAAATATATGGATATGCTAGAGTTTCCACAAAGGAACAAAATCTTGCAAGACAGTTAGAGCAATTAAAAGAGTTTGGTATTCCAGACAGAAATATTAAATGTGATAAGGTTAGCGGAAAGTCATTTAATAGAAGAGAGTACAATGCTTTAGTTGGAACAGAGGAAACAGCACCATTATTAAGGAATGGAGACTTGCTTGTTATTGTCAGTCTTGACAGGTTAGGTAGAAACTATACGGAAATCAAAGAGCAATGGAATTATATAATCAATGAGATTGGAGCAGATATTGTTGTATTGGATATGCCACTACTTGATACAAGACAATCTGATGATAATTTGGATAAGAAATTTATAGCAGACCTGGTATTGCAGATTCTTTCTTATGTAGCACAGAAAGAACTTGAAAATACAAGACGGAGACAAAAACAGGGAATGGATGTTATGCCGGTTATAAATGGAAAGAAAACTTCATTAAAGACTGGTAGACCAACAGGAAGACCTAACGCAGAATTTCCCGAAGATTGGAAAGAATATTATGATAAATGGAGATTGGGAGAAATGACAGCTATTAAGTGCATGGAAATTCTTAATTTAAAGAGATCAACATTTTACAAGCTGGTTAAGGTCTATGAAAGCAAAATCCATAAAAATAGGGAGAATTGATATATACAAAGAAATATCAATCAGAGGTGGAAATGATGAACAAACAATATGAAGTCAATGCTTTTTGTACTGGTATGATTGCAGGAATCAGTCTATATCAGCAAAAGGTTATTACAGCACAGAAAAACAACGAGGCTATAAAAATTGATGGAGAATTATATTATATCCAAAGTGCAAAGGAAAGATTACAAGATATGATTGATAAGGTATGCAAATAGAAAGAGAGGTCACAGCCGATGGCAACAGATAGACAGACACCATGCTTATATTATGTTTGTGCAGGATTATGTACTAAAAGGCAGAAAAGCGGATCACGCTCATTACTGCCAACATTGTAATAAATACAGACCGAGAGCAAAGGTGCGATATAAGAATCAGAAAAAGGAAAAGTTGGAGAAAATAAGAAAGAATGAGAGGTATTAAGACATGATGCAGCCAAAGTACAGATTTGAGGATTTACATTTACAGAGTGATAAAAACTATACAGATATAAATGATACGATTGTCGGATTTTTGATTGATAGAGACATTATTGTTCCTTATGATGTTAAGCATAAGTTGGAAGAAATAGTCAACAATATGCTGGCAGAACATTTTGCAGAAACACAGCAAGTATTATATCCGTTAGATTTTGAAGTGTCTATGAGTTTGGAAATGAACACAGAAACTAACAAGGTTATTATAAGCACATACATATTCAATGCGGATGATTTGAATTTACATACAGAAATTGATACAGACACATTACATGATTATAAAAGGACAAAGAAATATTTCTTTGACACATTAGGCTGTATTATGCTTATGAAAATAGGAAAGCTACAAAAAGCGGCAGGAATGAAAAGTTTGTATGCTACATAATAAGGAAGAAATAGGTTACATTATGATAGATACAAATGCTGAGTCATTAGCAATAAAAGCGAAAATTAAACAGAAACTTAGAAAAGAGATGGAGAATAGTATATCAGAGGATGATATGAAATTCGTTCTAAATACATTTGACGATGTATCAAGCCGATTCAGATTTTCAAGAAAAAGCAGATAGAAAAAATCGGCTAGGTATGTTATACTCATTAGGTATTAAGGGCGTGATGAACCCTTGATATACATTTTTTAATCATAGGATTACCTATAGATTGAAATTGTTTTGTTGTTGAAAAGTCATGGCTGTAATAGGTCATGGCTTTTCGGTTTTTATGGAAAGAATTGTATTTGTGATTATGTGTCCCTTCCTATATAATAGAAGTAGAAATTTGAAGTAAAGGTGGTTTTTATATATGGAAGAAAAAAGGAATGTTACTAAATTGACACAGAAGGATTACCAGAAGAAGTATGATGAAAAGACACAATCAGTTACAATAAAATACACACCTGCTGATATGTCGGATTATGATAGAATGATGAAATATCTTGAAAAAACAGGAAAGTCAAGAAGCTCATTCATAAAGGAACTGATAAATGATTTCTTTGAAAATGAGAAATATGAAATAACTGAAAGTCGAATAGCTGACTATTATAAGATATACAATGTAGACGGAGAGTTACTTGATAAATTAAAGGCTGTTGTGGGAGAAGAAAAGTATAATATAATATTGGATGTTTTTAAAACGTTTGTAGAAAATGAATTGTATGATGCTTATATAGACAAAGGAGATGATATTGATTTTTGGATTGAGGATTTTATGGATGAAATCAAAAATGGTGATATTGATATAAATGTTTCTGATAAAGAATTTGAAAAAATTATTGATAAAAGTTTAAGTCATAATTTAAAATCTGTTTTCTATGGCTGAAACTCCGTATCACATTTTCTCGATTTTGTCAAGCCCACCAAAATTGAATATAGGTGTTACATAGTTTTAAAATGAACCACTATATATAGATTGTTGAGTCTATATGTAGTGGCTTTTCTTTTTTGCGGAAAACAAAACAACAAAAAAATTCAAAAATAAGTGGAGAATATTATATATGAAAGGGTTGATTGCAAAACACTTCATAAAAATTTTCTCATTCTGTGGAAATCTGATAGGAGAATGTTTTGACAAAAAATTTTGATGGTGTGGAAATTTTGCAAAAAACAATTTTCAAAAGGCGAATAAGTATATAGAGGCAGAAATGCCAATATATTTTTTAGCATTTAATGACGAGGGACAAGGAGGTGTGGAAAGCAATGACAAAGTTTGATTATGAAATCCTGATGTTGCTGAATGAGAAAAATGTGGATAATTCATTAAAAGCAATGAATATCTCACAGATATTAGAAGATATTTCAGTAGCAAAAAGGAAGTCATATAGTACAGCATATAGACATTTACAGGAAATGACTAAGCAAGGATATGTGAAGTGTGGTCTTGTAGATGGATTGGCAAGTACATATTACATTGATGAACTAGGAAAAACATATTGTAAAGCACAAAATTAAGGATGGTGTAAATGGCATACGGAAAAATTTATATTGCGGATTTGAGCAATAAAGTAACGGATTTATTTAATGAGCTGATAGATGCAAAGAAATTGAATGAGAAAGAGTTTATCAGTTCTTTTAAAGAAAAATATCCTAAAGATTATGATTTGCTGGTCTACGAATGGGAATTTAAGGTACATGCATTCAAGAAGAATAAAAAAGGACACCCTGTACCTCATCCCATTAGACCAGACAGGATATTGAGTAATATGTATCGCAACTATTATTACAAGCTGATAAAGAAACCTAAGATACAGAAAGCCAAGGAGAATTATATTAAGAGGCTGAAATGTGAAATGGGTAAGATTGGTTACAAAATCAAAGAGAGTCCGTTAAATAAATGGAGATTTTCAGTAATTGATAAGAACGATAACAGGGATATTACAACAGATATTCAGTATCAAGAACTGAAAAAGGTTTGCAATCAGCTTATGGATAACAAAAAGAAGGGAGGTGCGAAGTAGTGAGTTTATCTATTAACAGGCTTGATGTAAATATAATGAAGATTCTTGCACAGGAAAAATGCTTTGATGAATTATGTGGTATGACAATCAATGAAATCAACACATTTTATGGTGAGGATGATTTACTTACTACAAGGCACAATCTGGTAATGCGTGTAAGAACATTGGTAAAAGATGGATATATGGAGAAAGGTATTAAAGACCATTTAGAATTTACCTATTTTATCACAGAAAAAGGATTAACAACAATCAAGTGGAACGGAGGAAAAGACAATGAGTAATAGAGGTTTAGTGAATGATGTAGCAATAGTTGGTGTAGGTGGTGCAGGAACAAATATAGCCTTCTGCCTTGAAAAATTAGGATATACAACAATTCATATCAATTCAAGTACACAGGATGAATCAGCTATTAAAGGTGCAAAGAATATCAGACATTTAAAAGGGTTTAATGGGTGTGCTGGTAATCGTGCATTAGCTGAAAAGGCACTTGCTGAAAATATGGATATTGTAGATGAAATCTCTGCCCTTGAAGAATCTATTGTATATGTGATTTTTTCAAGTGCAGGTGGTACAGGTAGCGGAGCTTCTATAGCATTGATTGATATGTTGGTTGAGGAAACGGACAAGACTATTTGTGCAATCGTTGTACTTCCAGATAAAGACGAAGACTTTGATTTTCATGTAAACAGTTATAAGTGCTGCCAGGAATTACTTGAAATTGAAAATATGGGTTCAGTTATGTTTCTTGATAATAACAGTGGCAACAAGCAGACAATCAATAGTATCTGTACCACAATGCTTAACACATTTCTTTCAAACAATTCTGTATCGGAGTTAGGAAATGTAGACGAACAGGAAAAGAGGACTATTTTAAGCACACATGGAAGTATGGTGTTATCTGTTTTAGGAAATGAAAAAGCAAGTGCAGAAAAGGTTATTGAAATGCTTACAACGAACAATATCTTTGCACCAATACAGAGTGATGGAAAGTGTGAATATATCGGCATCATCAATTCTGCTAAGAAGATTAACAAGGACGATATTATTAAGATTGTTGGTATTCCAAGGCGAACATTTGAAGGCTATGGAAGTGACAAAACTATTACTGCTATATCCGGTTTATCATTCCCATTTGACCATCTTAACAGTATTAAGGAGATTGCAAAGCAGAAACATGATGAAAGAATCAATGCTGCGAAAGCAATTAAATCTAATGAGTTAGAAGATTTGGATTTTTCAGATGATATTGTGGTTGAAAAGGAGGAAAAACAGAAGCCTAAGAAGTTATCAAGACGAGATAAGTTGAAAATGCTTAGTAATTAAAAATGCAGATAGATAACAGAGAATGTATATATAGGCAATAGATAGACACTATTTGCATAACAGAAAAATACAGAAGTGAGGAGAACATATATTATGAGAAAGACAACAGCAAACAGATTATTAAAAGCAATCACAGACAATCTTGTATCAGTTACAAGTGCAGTAGTAAACCATGATGAAGGTATGAAAGAACCAATATCTGATGAAAAATTCAAGGAAGATTTGGAGTTCTATGTCAATTCGGGCATATTTGCCGATACGATTGATTTTTCGTATGAAAAAATTGCAGAAAATAAACTGCTCATTTCCATCGGGAAAGCAAGTTGTTACTGCTATGACGATATAGACGTGACATTGCAACTTAGTGATGGTGTAGATATGGAAACTGTCACAAAACAGTTGTATGAAGATCTCAATGAAAAATGGTCGGCATAAAGAGAGAACAATATATTAGAGGTCATTCAGTTTGAACGATAAAGGAAGTCACGAGATACTTTCTCATTCCTGCCTTATACAGAAGAAAGGAAGTATTTACCAATGGCAAAAGGATTAACAAGATGTAACATATGTGGAAAGACAGTAGAGCAAGTATTTGAAAATCAGATGCTTATTAGCATCCATAATCGTGTCGGATATGGCAGTAAACATGATGGAAGCATGATTGATTTGGATATTTGTTGTGATTGTTTTGATAAGCTGATTGATGGATTCACAGAAAAATGTGCTATCAATCCTATTAAAGAGAATTATTAGAAAACGGAGGGATTAACAAATGAAAGGTACAGTAAAATTTTTTAACAACAGTAAAGGTTGGGGATTTATTACAAGTAAAGAAGGTTGGGAAGCATTCGTACATTACTCCAATATTGTAAATATGGAAGGTCGTAAGACATTAGATGAAAATGACATTGTTGAGTTTGAGTATGGAGAAAACTCTTTTGGTAGGGACAGCGCATTAAATGTACAGCCAATTCTTACAACACAGATGATAAAGAAATCATTGAAAGATGAACATTTACGCCTTAAAAAGATTGGACACAATTCATATTTGGTGATTGACGGAAATGACGTCATTCAAAGTCCAGAACAAGGCATGTCTTTTGAAGAACTTGTTGCATATGCTGGTTTTTCTGTCAGCGAAGAATAAAGGAGGATTAGAAAAATGAATGGGATTATTGAAGCTATTAAGGCTGCAAATGGAAGAACAGATATTACAGATACAGAATGGTATGCAATTATGAATGATTGTTGTTCTGTAGTGCTTAAGATTAAAAGACAGAATCAAACAATCGGCAAAATGAATGTCAATAGACATGAGGAAACTGTAGATACATATAAGTTTTCAAACTTCTGTAGCGATATGGATATTTCATCATATCAGATTTATAAGGAAGATATTGTATCTGTAAATGCTGAATATGACAAAGAGAAAGAAATTATACTGATTATTTGCAGATTAGAGAATGACATGGAAATTGATTTTGAGATGCAACCGTAAAAAATATTTTCCTAACGGAGAATATTAACAATAGGTGGGAGTCCTAATGAGGTATGTTCTCATTCCATCAAAACATAAACATAGAGGATCGGCGAAAAGTTGATCCTCACCTATAAAAATTTGGAGGACAAATAAAATGACAAAAGAACAGATTATTGAAAAAATTATGGGTGAGTACAAAACGTATGGGCTGACAAAGAAAATGGCAGAGATTATATATAATCTTGCAGTGGAGTTTGATGTGCCAAACGAAATGATTTATGAAGGAATGCGTTATTTATGTAATAATCAGTTTGGAATTGATGATATTACTGCATCTGAAGGTGTAGTACAGGGGGCATTGAATTATTCTGTTAATGATAGTATGAGAAGTAATCCAGGTGCATCAAGAGAATTGATCTCTAAAAATAAGGCTTGTGAAATTTTGGAGGAAGGAACAGAAAAACTCAGTGAGGGTTTTGCAAATATAGATTTGAAATTTCAGGAGATTGCAAAAGATCGTTTGAAAAAATTTGTAAAGGAACATATTTAAGAGATAGAGAAGCAGTTTAGAGAAACAATTTTTGGTATTTTATCCGAATAAAAACGGAGAATATTATAAATTACAGAGATATTTATTGCTATGAGATGATGCAACCGACTGTTGAAGCGAACAGTTACAATTCAGAACGGATTTACATTTCCCATTTTATCAAGCTGCATAAGTAGCATTGGTCATAAGACTTGTTCAAGGAGAACGAAATTTAGTTCTCCATATATCAGTGAAGATACTGATTACTACGAAACGGAATCACTTACCATTGAAGATAATGGTTACTCATATAGTACGGCTAGACAGGCATAGTGTCAGAAATGGCATTATGCCTACATTAAATTGAAAGTGAGGTAAGGGATTATTTTTAAAGAATTTTCTGAAAGTGCAAATAAATTGTTAAGGCGCACAGTATGGATTGTGTGTGATGATAGTAGATTAAAGAGAATGTGGATTACTAAAAATAACATATGGAAGATGTTAGCTTTATGGGAAGAGGGCAAATTACATTTCACATTGGAAGAAGCAGAAAGCAACGAAAGGAATAAGAAAAATGAAGTTTAAGTGGTACAAAATCCCTCTTGGAACAGAAGTAGAGATTATCAATAAGTATAGCAGATATTTCAGAAGAAAAGGAATATTAGCATCACCAGCACCAGGAGGAGCAGGATATTGTATTGAGTTAGAAAATGGAGAAGCAGATTTTTTCTGTGATTATGAATTTTTACCAGTACAAAATATTTTGGTCTTGGACAAACTGGATGTAGAAACATTATCGCAAATCTTCAATCAGAGCTATCTATATGAGACAAATCGTGTAGTGGTCTACTTGGAAAAATTCACGGATGGAGATATAGAACAAGCATACAAAAACCTTGCAGAACAGCTTGCAAGTGGAGAATGTAAATATAGTAAGGCTGAATATGTACTTGCTTTATTGAATGAAATGCAAAAATATGATGCAGATGCAATCGAATATCCTATCGGAGAAATGATTACATTTATTCAATGGTGGGTGGAAGGCTTGAGAAACCATGTAACAAAGGACATGAAAGACAAGAGATATTTTGAGACGGAACATTTCAAGATTGATTTTATCGAGTTAGATTAGGAGGAATGAGTTATTAGTAAAATTACAGTAGTAGACTCTATTATGGGATCAGGGAAAACCAGTTGGAGTATTCAACATATAAATGAAAGTCCATTTGAAAATGTTTTGTATATTACACCATTTTTGAATGAGGTAGAACGAATTATTGAAAATACAAACAGAGATTTTAAACAGCCATCATATAAAGGTGGAACAAAGTTACAAAATCTGAATGAACTATTAGCTTGCCAGTATGATATAGCATCAACACATGAACTATTTAAGAAGTTGACCGATGAAAGCCGAGAATACATACAGAATGGACATTATACATTGATTCTTGATGAAGTTCTTAGTGCGATTGATCCATACGATGATATAAAAAAGGATGATATGAAACTTCTGCAAGATAGCGGATGTATTACCATAGATGAAGATGGTTTTGTTATCTGGAATCAAGACAAAGCAGATTATGATACCCAGTATAACAGAATCAAGATTTTAGCTGAAAATAAAAGTTTGCTGTATGTAAATCAGAAGCTATTATTATGGAGATACCCACCAGAGATTTTTACATTGTTCGATAATGTGTATATTCTGACATATCTATTTGATGCAAGTATTCTGAAAAACTATTTTGACCTTTATCATATCCAGTACATGAAGAAAAGCATTGTACATGAGAATGATAAATATGTCTTGTCTGATTTTTACATTCCAGATACAAAGAAATATTCCCCATTGATTGATATATATAATGGAAAACTAAATATAAATTTTGAACAGAAGCAAAATGGATTATCTTCTACATGGTTCAAAATAAAGAGTAAGACCAGTGTTAAGACTATCCAACAGCTTAAGAAAAATCTGAATAATTATTTCAGAAACATTCTTGAAGCAAAGAGTGACACAATTATGTGGACTTCATTCAAGGATTACCAATCAAAACTAAGAGGAAAAGGGTATTCTAAAGAGTTCAAGACAGAGCAATTAAAAGAGATTGATAATGCATATGGTTTTTTAGCTTGTAATGCAAGAGCAACTAATAAATATGCAGGATGTTACAATCTTGCATATTGTGTAAATATTTACCTTCATCCAGCAATTTCACAGTTCTTCTACCAGAAAGGAATCAAGGTGGATGAAGATTTATATGGATTATCTGAAATGATTCAGTGGATATGGAGAAGTCGTATTCGCAATGGAGAGAAAATAAATATTTATGTCCCATCTATTAGAATGAGAACATTATTGAAATCATGGTTAGATATGAGTTTGGAATATCAGAATGAGAAAGCAGCTTAATGAATTTAGCACTTTTTTGGTGCTAAAATTTTTGGAAAACCTAGTAAAATCAAGGGTTTGAGGGGTGTAATCGTTAAAAGGAAATAGGTAATAAAATGAAATTATTTTCGCTTGATTGGACTGGCATGTTGCGTAAGCAACTGACAGGACATATCAACGAAAAAGGCTGACAGATTAGATTGACACCCTTCAAGGGTGGCAAGCTAAGATGGCTGACTAACAGGGTGTGGGATATTCCCACTAATATATCCTACTTTCTTTGAAACCAACCTTTTCTACTAAGCTACACAACGCAATCAAAGATTGCTGTTCCGCTAAGTGAAAAGCCTGCGCCAAAGAAAGATAGCAAAGAAAGCGCATGAATCAAAAATAATTATTCATTTAGGTGATCAGTGCAAATTTGACAACAATCATATCCAAATTCAGCATCACACCAACGTAAATCATGATCACAGTATACTCGTAAAAAGTCACCCTTTTCATAATCTTTTTCTTGATTTACATTGGATGGATTCACCCAATATTTTCGTGCAAAGGGGCAATTGCTTAAATCGTCCCAATCTGTTATTACGGGATAATGATTGTCAAAATCTAAGTTGTGTCCATTCATAATATCACCTCCTGCTATATGTAAAATATTATAGCATATTATGAAATAAAATGCTATGAGATGGAGAAAAACAACATTGTTAGCAAAAATGAATGGTTAAAGATGAATTGATTATACATGAAGAAGGAGATTTTAATAATGGGATATAAAAAACCAATTCCTGTAGAAATAAATAAAATTGTTATCGGGAAAAAATATTATACATGTAGTTATTCTGGAACTATTAGTGTGATTATTTTGAAAATATTTAAAGATACAAATTCTGTATTAGTAAAAATTAATTCAAAGAAGAAAGAGAGTAATCCATTTGTGCGTCATATGAATTATATTTTTGATAATCCAGAAATGGCAAAATCTGCTGGTAGAACTTGGGAACATGATGAGCGTAAACGTAAAAAGGAACAGAAAAAGAAACAGAAGAAAGCATAAAGGAGAATAGATATTATGTTAAAGATAGACGATTTAATTATTGATAATGAATTTGAAGAATTGTTACCGGCTCTTACACCAGAAGAATTTAACCGATTGGAAAAGAGTGTTGTGAAAAATGGTATGCTCGATCCTATTAAGGTTTGGGAAGAACCATGTACCGGGAAATACATCATTATTGATGGACACAACAGATATAAGATTTTAAAGAAAAATAATCTTGTTTGTCCTAATTGGAATATTTATACAATCACTGAAACAACTTTGAAAACTAGGGATGATGTAAAGCGTTGGATGTTGGAACAACAGTTAGGACGTAGGAATTTATCAGAAGCAGAAAAATATGAGATTGTCCAGAAATTCAAGAGTGTCTTTGAACAGAAAGCAAGGAAAAATCAATCTTTAGGTGGTAAAGGTTCGGCAAATTTGCCAAAGGTTGACACACGAAAAGAAATGGCAAAGGCAACAGGTGTTTCGGAGGGAACATATAGAAAGATGGATATTGTAATGAAGTCTGATAATGAAGAACTGAAACAAAAGTTGCGTGATAAGAAAGTGTCGGTTGACGCTGCATATAAGGAAGTTAAGAGTGCGGATCAAAAGCCGACAACACCAAAACAACAGATTGATAAGTTGGATAAGAGAATAAATGAGATAGATAAGACCATTAAATCATTACAGGCTGAAAAGAACGATATTATAAAAAGACGTACTTCAATATTCTATGCTTTAGATGTTAAGTGTCCTGTTAAATACAGATGGGATAAGGATAATCACACTGATAGTTTTCCTTCTTTTTGGAAATGTGTAATATACATTGAAAATGAAGGTCAGGAAAATATATTTTATAAAGATTCAATCTATGAAGAATATCCTTCGGATTATAAGATGGGAAAAATTCCAGAAAAGTATAAAGATGATTTTCGTATGGTATGGAAACAAGCATATGAGGAAGTTGTAAGGTTACAAAATGAAATAAATGAAAAATCTATGAAAGCTGCAAGAGAACAAGATGAACTTATGAAGAATTTATTAGATTTAATTCCGACCGAAGAGGACAAACCTATATTGAAAAAGTTCTATCGTGTACTTGCGAATACATATCATCCTGATAATAAGGAAACAGGTAATGCGGAAATGATGGGATATGTAAACGATTTGAAACAGATGTGGGGAATATAGAAAGGGGTATGAACATGACTAGAGAAACAGTTATTCAGAACATTTTAACCAATTATGGACAATATATTTCAAAAGAACATGTTGAGTCAATGGTAGATAGTGGAAAAGAGCAAGGTCTTACATATGATTTGATTTTTCTGACGTTAAAGGCTCAGTTATCACAGTTAGCAGGTGAAGAATTTTATTGTACAAGTTCTGATATGGCGAAAGCACTTAATGTATCAGAGGATGAAATAAATAGGCTTATAGAGGAATCAAGAGAAGAATTAGCTGCTGTTGGTGAAAATCCAGATGATTATTTCAGAACGACTCAAAGCACAACTTATATGATGTAAAAGAGAGAATGATATAGTACAAAAGAATTTTATGAATGGGAGGATGATTGACATAGGCAAGAATAATATAAACTATACCAAACTGTTAAATCCAATATATATTGAATCTATACAAGCAAATCAAATATATCTAAATGACCTAAAATCAAAAGGTTGTGTGAAATATAAGATAAAAAATGAATGGATAGAGCAAAATAAAATATATACTAGAAGAGCTGTATTAGCCGATAGTTTGTTTCTAAGATTTATTGAAGAAAGTATTACAAGAATAAATGGTAAATTTAGCAAGGATTTTATTATTTTAAAATTTGATTATGATACTGAATATAAGATTAATGATGAAGAACCAATAAAAATTAAGAAGGATGAGTTAAGAACATATTACTATAAGAATGGAGTGACATTTACATCCGAAGTAAAGGACACAAAAAAGAGGAAACAAGCAAAAGAAAATGAGAGATGTTCTCCGATACATTATAAAATGCTCATGAGATCCCCCGGTAAAGCAAAAGACGGTGAATGTGTATTTATCCGTGAGAATTTACATCATAAAGCTATTAATTTTTTGACTATGGGATTATATGATTTAATGGATGAGCAATCAAAACTAGATCCCGATAAAATATTTAAAATTGTGGAGCTGTCAGCATATTTAACTTTAACAACTGCTGTTGCAAATGGATATATACAAATTCCTTTGAATAGAGTGTTAGTTGTACCAGACGAAGAAGTATATTCAAAGCCACAAAAAGCTGTAATAGTAAGTAATAAATCTGTTCCATATACTTATGAAGAAAAAGAGTTTGTTATTGATTTTAATAATCCTCATGTTGAAGAATTAATAAATAAAAAAGGTTTTACTTTTGAAAAAGAAAAAGCTAGTGAAACTATAAAATATATTGAAAAAACAAAAGAAGCTCTTAAGAATAATGGTATTAGATGGAATGGAAATTATGGAAATACTGTTGTAACTCAAAAAGAATTAATACAACAAGAGTGTGATGCTGAATATGTATCAAATGAATGTGTAAAAAATGTTTTATGGGATGGTATGGGGCTGATTGATGAGTCTGTTTTTCCGAAAAATATGAATGGATTTATATATTGTAGGTCACATTTCTTTAAGAGTTGTTTATTCCGTGGCAATATCAAAGAGTTTTTTAAGGATTATTGTACAGAACATAATATTGAGTATGATAAGTTTACCACAGAAAAGATTGACCTGTTTGGACGTAAACTTAGTTTGGCAAATATTGATGTTGTGATTACAGACAAATCACTTAAATGGCTTAAATTTATTGATATGATGGGTGGTACAAAAAAGAAAGCATTTGATTACTATAAACAATATATGAAAAAACAGAACAATTGGTTTACTATTGTTAAAACGGCTCATTCCAGTAAATGGGGAGATATGCAGTTAATGGTGCAAATTCTGCTCGAACGGTACGCCTATTCCGAAATCGGCGGTACATTCATTCT
>ENA-OPTB01001304-OPTB01001304.1-human-gut-metagenome-genome-assembly--contig:-NODE-1304-length-19781-cov-5.194211_pt1 | contig 19781 bp, 16 predicted proteins | sample MGYA00241810_ERZ501911 | MGnify/ENA primary metagenome ERZ501911 (study PRJEB25962, sample SAMEA2042304) | human gut metagenome | biome: human gut; feature: human-associated habitat; material: faeces... | reverse complement strand
GGCACTTGGCTGGGAATCCAAGATCCCGGATCTGCTGAAACTGGCTGAGATCTAAGAAATTAAATATTACTCTATCTGAGTAATTCAGAGAGCTGTCTGAATTTCGGATGCAGAAATCTGCATTCGGGGCGGACAGCTCTTTTTAATTTATATGCACCATTTGGCAAATCAAAGACAACACAATTACTTAAAATCTATGATGAAAAAAGGTGTTGTAATAGTGGAAGGCAAGGGAAAAGGAACGAAATATATTTTGAAATAGATACAAAAACACCCGCTGTGGACAGATATGCATAATATCTTCCGCAACGGGTATTTTATTTATATAAGAGATATTTTAGAAATCATAACATGAACGATAGCAGCCGGATATTTCACTTGCGTTATGAATAAGAGTATAATATAATAAAAAGAACAAATAGTTCTATAACAACAGAGAAAAAATCCATCCGTACGGCTAAAAACCGCCGGATGGATCATTCACGTACAGAGATTTCGCAGATTGTTTTAATCTGCGAAATGGGCACCGGAAACGTGCATGAGATCAAAGATTAAGAAATGATCCGACCACTGATCTGACCATTTATAGATGAGATAGAAGAAAGCGAATCCAGAATGTTCCGCTTGGTATCCATAGATGGATGAACATATTTATTTAAAGTGATATTTACATTAGAATGACCAAGCATTTCACTGACGCTCTTAACATCAGCCCCGTTACTGATGCAGTTTGTCGCAAATGTATGGCGCAGTGCGTGAAAGTGAGACTTCTTTATATATGCTTTATTCAGATAAGAATAAAACTTATACTGGTAAGTACGTGGTTCCATCGGAGAAAATTTATTCAACACATAAATCCCATCGTCCTTACAAGAGAGAAGAAGTGGGAAGAGAAATTCCGGAATCGGGATCTCACGGACAGAGCAGAGCGTTTTGGGCGGTCCTTCATACAGAATCGTTTTCTGATCCCCCTGCCCGACCTGAATTCTTTGGACAGTCCTGTTAATATGAATCGTTTTTCTCTGGAAATCGATATCTTCCCACTTTAAAGCGCAGATTTCCCCGAGTCTCAGTCCCATATACAGGCATATCAGAATGCCAAGCTTACAGGAATCAAGATCCGAGAGCAGATAGCGGCATAGCTTCTGCTGGTCTGTAGCATTTATTGTTTGCACGGGTTTGGGAACTGTCCGCAGCTTTTCTGTTTTTAAATGAATTTTCGGAGTGCCGCAGTATCGGTTTCCATAAGATAAAATCTGATTCAGTACACAGTAGATACTTTTATATAGACTGGCGGACATCTCCTTTGGCAGGGCTTTCTCTATGATTTCCAGGCTGAGTTCGTCTGCTGTCAGACTGCCAAAAATATCCCGGATATGCATATCATAGATGTTGGCATATTTTCTGTAGGTGGAGTATTTGCGATTATCCTTAATATAGATAAGCCACAACTGACCGATTTCATCAAGACTCATATCAGCACTGGCGTTTAGGGGAGCTGTCTGCTCTTTTTGGGAGAGCAGAGTAATCTCAGATTCTTTCTTGCTGTTAAAGAGTTTCTGTTTTACTTCATTATAAGAAGGGGCATATACGGAACGATATTTTTTGCTTCCATTTATATGGATCAGATATCGGCCTTCCCATCTGCCGTCACTTCTTTTTCGTATGTTTTCTCCTCGTCTTGCCAAAATATAAAACTCCTTTCTATGGCTCCTGACCACGATTCTGACCCGTAATGGAGATACTTTCCAGCAGTCAGATTGATTTTCTTACAAAAAGCACTAAATAAATTGGTCAGTTTATGTTATAATGTACTAAATAAATAGCCATTTATTGACAAAATGACTTAATCAGAATATTATATTAGCAGTGATTTGATAAGAAATTTAATAAAATTGGGGAGGTTGGCACGTATGTGCCCATTTCGCAGATTAAAACAATCTGCGAAATCTGAATTCCTCTTTTGGTGTACTTTGGAGGAATACCGAAATGAGCATACATCTTTTCAAACACAATCAGGAAGCATATAACTCAGTTACCGCCATGCTTGAGCGGGAGAAAATGGCAGCAGTCATCCACCCCACAGGTACAGGAAAATCCCTGATCGCATTCAAGCTGGCAGAGGAACATCCATCAGAAAAATTCCTATGGCTCTCACCAAGTGAATATATCTATCAGACACAGCTGGAGAATCTCGGAATGGAATTCGATAACATCCAATTCATGTCCTACAGCCGTCTGATGAAGAACGAAGACAGCATCGAAACCCTGCATCCGGATTACATCATCTTGGATGAATTTCATCGCTGTGGTGCCGCAGAATGGGGCAAAAGCGTCAGGAAACTTCTGAACGCCTGTCCAAATGCGAAGAGACTCGGGCTGTCCGCGACCAATATCCGCTATCTGGACAACCAGAGAAATATGGCAGAGGAGATTTTTGATGGAAAGATCGCATCTGAGATGACACTCGGAGAAGCTATCGTCCGGGGAATACTCCCGGAACCGAAATATGTGATAGCCATGTATTCATATAAGAAAGAACTGGATCAGTTAAAGAAAAGAATCCAGGCGTTATCGAATCAGGGCCTCATCACAGAGAACCAGAAACTGCTTGAGCAGCTGCGCCGCGCACTGGAACAGGCAGAGGGGCTGGACATTGTGTTTGAGAAGCACATGGAAAAGAAAAATGGAAAATATATCGTCTTTTGTTCCGGTAAAGAACATATGGACGAAATGAAAGAGCAGGTCAGTACGTGGTTTCGCCGGGTAGACCGCGAGCCGCGGATTTATACGGCGTTTTATAACGATACTGCTACAGACAGAGAATTCAGGGAATTTAAGAAGGATAACAGTGAACATCTGAAGCTTCTTTTCTGCATTGATATGCTCAATGAAGGGGTTCATGTGGATGATGTGGATGGTGTGATTCTTCTGCGTCCGACGGTGTCACCGATCATTTATCTTCAGCAGATCGGGCGTGCATTGTCAGCGGGCAGCGGGAAGACACCGGTTATTTTTGACCTGGTTAATAATTTTGACAGTCTTTCTTGTATTGACTGTCTGAAGAAAGAAATGGAAGAAGCATTTGTGCTGTTTCCGACGACGTATGGGAAAGGGTTCCGCTTTAGTGAGCGTTTCCACATTACGGATGAGACGAAAGACTGCAGGATGCTTTTCCAGAAACTGCAGACGAATTTAAGTTCCGCCTGGGAGACCTATTATATTGCCGCAAGGCAGTATTACCGGGAGAAGGGGAATCTGAAAGTTCCGAAGAGTTATCTGACGCAGACAGGGCTTACGCTTGGAAGCTGGATTCAGACGCAGCGCAGGGTCCGTGCAGGTTCGGTGACCGGGAATCTGAGTGAGGAGAAGGTCAGGAAGCTGGATGAGATCGGGATGGTCTGGGACAGTAAGGACCAGAGCTGGAATGAGGCGTTGAGAGAATTGCAGGCTTATTACAAAGAGCATGGGAATCTGGATGTTAAGGCTAGATATGTGACGGAGAATGGGTTCAGGCTTGGGAGATGGGTCTGTAATTTGAGGATGAAAGTGAAGAATAAAGGACTGGATCAGGCGCTGACGAAGGAACAGCAGGGAGAGCTGGAGAAGTTGGGGATGATCTGGGACCGGAATGGGGAGAAATGGGAAGAGTATTTCCGGGAGGCACAAAGGTATTATCTGGAGCATGGGGAGCTGGAGGTTCCGGTGAAGTATGTTACGGAGAATGGGGTGCCGCTGGGGAGATGGCTGGCGGAGATTGGGAGCCAGTTTGGTGAGAAAAATGCATGCCGGAGTTCCTTGGAAGAGAGACTGTTGGAACGGCTTAGGGAGATTGGCTTTAAGACGGAGAAGAAGACTGTCAGACAGTGGAATGAGAAGTATGCGCTGGCGAAAAATTATTATGAGGAATATGGGAATTTGAATGTTCCGGTTTCGTATAGTGTGAATGGAGTGAAGCTGGGGAGGTGGATCTCGAATATACGGGCGAAGAGGAAACATCCTGAGGGGAGCGGGATGGTGTTGGATGAACATAGGATTAGGCAGTTGGACAGCATTGGGATGGACTGGAAGTAGGAAAAAGAGAAATATTTAGGAGGAGTTTGGGAAGGAATGTATAGAAAGAAAGGAAGAGAATGGACAAAGCATGTGGATTTTATGCTGTTGGACATTTTATGTATACAGCTTGCATTTATTGCGGCATATATATTTCGATTCGGAATAAGTAATCCGTATATGGATAAGGACTACCGCATTCTTGGAATAGCATTCCTGTTTATTGATTTTGCGGTGGAGATTGTGGCAGATTCTTTTAAGAATGTTTTGAAAAGAGGATATTTCGACGAGTTTATCTCGACGTGTAAACATGTGATTCTGGTAGAAGTGGTGACAACTTTTTATCTGTTTACCACACAGATGGGGGATATCTATTCAAGGATATCTTATTACATTATGGTTCCGTTTTATATAGGAATCTCTTATTTGGCAAGAGTGATATGGAAAAGAATCCTCAGAAAAAGAGGATACAATTCGGTTAAGAAATCTCTTCTTGTCATTGCACCGGAGAAGATGCTGGAAGAGACATTAAAGACTGTGTCAGAAAGATGTATGGGCTATACCAGGATTATGGCAGCTGCGCTGGATGCAGATCTTAAGGGAAGAACGATTTGCAATATTCCGATAGTTGCAGATCATGAAGAAATTGTTGATTTTGCCTGCGGTGAATGGGTGGATGAAGTGTTTATCCCGCCATGTGATGAGAGTGATTATCCAGGAGAACTTGCAGGGATTTTTATGGAAATGGGAATTGCGGTACATACTGGAATCATGCAGTCTGGATCTTTGCCGACAGGTTGTCAGCAGGTGGAAAAGATGGGCAGCTATATGGTGATCACTACAAGTATGAATTATGCAGATTCATCTAAGCTGTTTGTTAAGAGACTTATGGATATTGCAGGCGGATTTGTGGGATGTCTGACGACGCTGTTGATTACGATTGTAGTTGGACCGTTGATTTATATCAGTTCACCGGGGCCGATTTTCTTCGCACAGGAGAGAATTGGACGGAATGGACGAAAGTTTAAGATGTATAAGTTCCGAAGCATGTATATGGATGCGGAGGAGAGAAAGAACTCATGGCTCAGAATAAGATCAGTGACGGGCTGATGTTTAAGATGGACTTTGATCCCAGGATTATCGGGAATAAGGTGTTGCCGGATGGGACGCGTAAGACGGGGATTGGACAGTTTATTAAGAAGACGAGTCTGGATGAGTTTCCGCAGTTTTTTAATATTCTGAAGGGAGTCGGCGGTATAATAGAGCCAACCGAGAAAAAGCTTGATTTTACAGGGTTTTCGCTGGCTTAGCTAGGTTCCTTAGTATGATTCTTATGATTTGTCATTAAAGGAAACCAATCGTATTTCCAGCGGGAATATATATAATAAAGTGGTTTCCTGGATGCTTATTTTGACCCAATCATAAATAAGTAAATGAGAATCATAAATAATAGAAGGTAATGGCTGAGCCTGCGAATGTCCCTCGAAAGACGTTCACAGGTTATCTGTCGTTGGAGAAAAATATAAGAAATAAATGAGAAAAAAGAGATAAGAAAGTAGCCCTCGATTTTGTCGGGGGGGGGTACAGTAAGGGAGATATGAAATGCTAGGAATATCAAAGCGAAAGTGTACGATGGATACCCCAGTACATATTAATGGGAATGAAAAGAAAACTGAATATCGAAACTCTTATATCGCATATCTAAATATTCAAAATGTGATTCCCATGAGCCGCTTACTTGTGTTTGGGGTATGGCTATGGACGGAATTACATATTTCAACAAATCTTAACATATTCTGGATTAATGTTCTTCTTTGTGTAGCAATAATCCTATCTAGTTTTAAATCACTCAAATTTGAAGGCAATCTCTACAGTTGTGGGGACGATTGTAGATTAACAGATAAATTACAAAAAAATGGAGGGGGAAAGAAAAAAATCTATGTATAGAAAAGATTCTGAAGGATGGTTAAAACACGCAGACTTTATAGTCTTAGATATGATCTGTTTGCAATTAGCGTATATTCTGGCATATGCAATTAGCGGATATGGATTTAATCCATATGAAATCATTATTTATCGCAATATGGCAGTTTTCCTTGAACTGGCAGATCTGGTTATGATTTTTGCGTATGGCACTATGAAAAGTGTGTTAAAGAGAGGATATTATCGTGATTTTGTAGTTACGTTAAATCATGCGATTATGGTAGGTGCCTTAGCAATTTTATATTTATTCCTGCTTCAGCAGGGACAGGACTTTTCAAGATTAACATTGATGCTGACCATAATAATTTATTTAGTAATGACGTATATTGTCAGAGAACTTTGGAAAAAACTTCTGCGAAAACAGATGAAGGATGGCGGAGAACGTAAACTACTGATTGTAACATCAGAAGATGTGGCTGAACAAGTAGTGTTAAGTATGCAGGAAAACAATTATGCCAGATTCTCATTGGCTGGTGTAGCTGTAATTGATGCGGACTGGACAGGAAGAGAAATTCATGGAGTTCCGGTAGTTGCCAACGAAGAGACTGCAGCAATGTATGTATGTCAGGAATGGATTGACGAAGTTTTGGTTGTTGTTTCAGAAGTTCTTTCGTATCCGGCAGAGTTAATTGAGCAGTTATCAGAGACAGGAGTAACCATTCATCTTAATCTTGCAAAGATTACAAGTGTGCCAGGGAAAAAACAGTTTGTGGAAAAGGTTGGTGATTACACAGTCCTTACGACAAGTATCAATTATGCATCAACCAGACAGTTAATGTTAAAACGCTTAATGGATATTGCGGGTGGATTAGTTGGATGTATTTTTACCGGAATCATTTGTATTTTTGTCGGACCGGCAATTTATATTGCATCACCGGGACCAATTTTCTTTGCCCAGGAACGAGTTGGAAAGAATGGAAAGAAATTTAAAATGTACAAGTTCCGCAGTATGTATATGGATGCAGAAGAACGTAAGGCAGAGCTTATGAAAGATAACAAACTTGGAGATGGAAAGATGTTTAAACTGGACTTTGATCCTCGTGTTATCGGAAATAAGATACTTCCAGATGGGACACATAAGACAGGAATCGGTGATTTTATCAGACGAACAAGTTTAGATGAATTTCCGCAATTCTTTAACGTATTACGAGGCGATATGTCGATTATAGGTACTCGCCCACCCCTTATTTCTGAAACAAATTTGTATGAGCTTCACCATCGTGCAAGATTGGCAATTAAGCCAGGAATAACCGGTATGTGGCAGGTCAGCGGACGTAGCGACATTACTGATTTTGAAGAGGTGGTTCGTCTTGACAAAGAGTATATCACAAACTGGAACATTGGGCTAGATATAAAAATATTGTTTAAAACGATATTGGTAGTTTTTAGGAAAGATGGATCAATGTAAGAATGGATGATTGTCTGATAAATAACTTATATTTTTGAAAGTGCTTATTTTGAATTAAGAAATGTAAACTTTGTGTGTGAGTGAATAGCGATACATTAGTATTAGGAAAGATGACAAGGGTGTTTTATGGAAAAATATAGTGTATTAATGTCAGTATATTATAAAGAAAAACCAGAATGGTTAAAAATTAGCATTGATAGTATGTTAGCACAAACTGTCAAACCAGATGAATTTGTTATTGTAAAAGATGGCAAACTTCCGGGAGAATTGGATAGGATTGTTACAAATTATGTTGAAAAGTATCCGAATTTGTTTAAAATCATAGAATTAAAGGAAAATCTGGGTTTAGGCCCCGCATTAGCTTGTGGAGTTAACAAGTGCAATAATGAAATTATTATTAGAATGGATTCTGATGATTATTCAATACCTGAACGTTGTGAAATGTTATTAAAAAAGCACGATGAAAATCCAGAATGCGATGTTATAGGATCATATGAAGCAGAATTTGAAGATTCAGTAGAAAATATAGTGGCAATTCATAAGGTGCCTGAATCGGTTCATGATGTTTCAAATTTTATGAGGAAAAGATGTGCACTATTGCATCCAACTGTTTTATACAAAAAATCTTCGGTGATAAAATGTGGAAACTATAGATCAATAAAATTATATGAAGATTACGATTTGTTTATGAGAATGATACTTGAGAACAAAATGAAGGGATGTAATATTCCCAAGAGTTTGTATTATATTAGGATTAATGATGATTTTTTCAAAAGAAGAGGTGGTTGGTCTTATATGAAGACTGCCGTAAAGTTCAAATATAAACAATATGAAAATAAAAACATAAGTCTATTTGATTTCATAATTTCAGCAGGAGGACAAGCTTTGGTGTGCTTGATGCCAAATTCTGTAAGAAAGAAGTTTTACTTGAAAGTTTTGAGGAGATAAAAATGAATGTTAGGGTTTTAATAATAGGAATGTATGAGACGGTAGGAGGAATTGAAACTTTCCTTTTGAATTATTTAAAGCATATGGATACATCAAAAATTGATTTATACTATTTGTGCATGTATGATAGTTTTTATTTTTCAAAAGAAATTGAAAAATACGGGGGAAAGATAATAAATATTGTTCATGTGAAGAAAAATCCAATTGAATATTTTATGGAATTGAAAAAAATAATTCGTAGAGAACAAATTGATGTAGTACATATAAATATGCTTTCGGCAGCAAATATAGTGCCATTATTGGCCTGTAAAATAACTGGAATTAGGCATATTATAGTACACTCTCATAATAGTAATCTTCCAAATAGTAAAGTAAAAAGGGCTTTACATACAATTAATAGAAGACTGATTCCATTCTTGGCAACTGATTTTTGGGGGTGTTCATTGGAAGCTGGAGAATGGCTTTATGGGAAGAAATTGCCAAATGGGAAAAAAATAAAAGTTATTAGAAATGCTATAGAGAATCAAAATTATATCTTTAATGATCAAATTAAGAAAGAATATAAAAAGAAATTGGGACTAGATGAAAAAGTTGTATTTGGACATGTTGGAGCGTTTAGAGAACAAAAAAATCAAATTCGATTGATTGAAATTTTTTCAGAGATTTCAAGAGAAATGAAACATTCTGTATTGGTGTTAGTTGGAGAAGCTGTTCGCCCAGATGAAAAAGAATACCTTAATTTGGTAAAGGAAAAAATAAATGAACTTCAATTAAATGAGAAAGTGTTGTTCTTAGGAAATAGAAATGACGTGAATAAGTTAATGAGTATGTTTGATGCGATGATTTTTCCATCCAAATTCGAGGGGCTACCATTAGTATTGGTAGAGTCACAAGCTGCTGCATTACCAACTGTAATAAGCAAAGACGTTATACCTTCACATGTGAAAATGACATCTTATATTTTATTTGAATCCTTAGAATCCTCTAATGAAGAGTGGGCTAAAAAAGCAGCATCATTATTAGAGATAAAAAGAAAAAGTACAGATAAAGAATTATTAAAATGTGGATATAATATTAATTTTGAAGCTAATAGATTACAAGAATTATATGAAAAAATAGGTGCGAGATGAATAGACGATTGAAGAAAATGATTAAAGAGGCAAGTGTGATTTCTTTTGATGTATTTGATACGTTGGTTTATCGTCAAAAATATGATATTCAAGATGTTTTTATACAAACGGCAATTCAATCGGAAATGAATATTGATCGCTATGTGAAGTCGAGATTGACAGCAGAGAAAATAGCGATGAGTAAGAATGAGGGGAAGCCTGTTGATATAGAAAATATATACAAGAACGTAGACTGTCAGGGAAAATCAGTCGATAGCGTTATTAATTGTGAATTACAGATAGAACTTCATAATATCATACAAAATAGAGAGGTTTATGAAATATATCAATATTGCTTAGAGAAGGGAAAAAGGATAATAATAATATCCGATATGTATATCCATGAAGATACAATAGCTACTATATTAAAAAAATGTAATTATCAGGAATTTGAAAAAATATTTGTCTCATCAGAGTATGGAAAAAGTAAATATAAAGGCGACTTATATGATGATGTTAAAAAAAATTTTTCAAAACAAAAGATTCTACATATAGGTGATGCAAAGCGTTCAGACTTTCTTAATGCCAAATTACATGGACTAGATGCATTTCATTATAAAGCAGATTATAGTAAGAACAAGTATTATGGACTTGGATATAATAAGTTTGGTGAGTTATTTAAAGCATTTAAGGAATGGTTAGATGCAAATTTGACTTCTGAAAAATATGATCATATTTTTTTTCTGGCTAGAGAGGGACTTTTTTTACAGCGTCTATATGCAATTGACAAAAAAAAAGATGAATCAAAATATTTATATGTTTCTAGAAGAAGTTTAACAGTTCCAAGGTTATATTATAATAATAAATATGAAGATTTAGATAAAGTCATAGTATTTTCAAGAGCATTTACTGCAAAGACCTTTTTAAAAAGACTTGGCATAGAAAAAACGGATGAAGAAATTTTAGAAAAAACGGGGATATTACCAGATCAGATTTTTTATAAAGATTCGTATTTAAAAGATAAAAATCTAAAAAAAATGTATGATATATTTTATGATGAGATAATTTCAAATGCAAAATCAGAGTGGATAAGTTTAATTCGGTATTTGAAAGTAAATCGTTTTGAAGGAAAAGTAGCAATAGTTGATATTGGGTGGAATGGAACAATGCAGAATGCATTGCAGAAGATAATAGATGATTCTGGTTTGTCAGTGAATAAATTAGATGGATACTATTTGGGAATTAATTCTCAGAATATAAAACAAGGTCGTGCTCATGGTTTTTTATATGAGGATGAAAAAAATAAGAATAGTATAAAAGTTGCAGGCTCATACGGATTGTTTGAACTGATTACGTTAGCACATCATGAATCTGTAAAGTGTTATAGTGGAGATGAATATTGCACACCGATTTTATATGAATATATGGATAATTCAAATATTGATCAGGATTTAAAAAAAATTGATTGTATTCAAGAAGGAATAATAGATTATATAAGATATAGTGAAAGAAAATCAGAATATAGCGCATGTTGGGATACATTCATTAATCCGTCTAAAATAGATATTGAATTATTAGGACATTTACCTTTTTTTGATGCAGAGTACAGTAAATTGTTAAATTCTTCTGACTGGAAATATTATTTTTTAAATCCTAAAAAATTTAAAGATGACTTTTATCTGTCGGTTTGGAAGATTGGCTTTTTGAAGAAAGTATTTAAAGCAAAGTTGCCATATTATAAGGCATATGAGAAATTGAGAAGATAATTTGATGGAGTGATTAAATGAAAAGAGTTTTGATTATAGGAATGACTTCGACAGTAGGCGGGGTAGAAACGTTTTTAACAACTTTGGTTGAAAATATAAATTTTGAAAATTTACAAATAGATTTTTTGACAAAAGAGCCATTGTATGGAATTAATATGGAAAAAATTAGTAACAAAGGATGCAAATCATATCATGTAGGAACCTTTAGAACAGATGGATTCAAAGTATTTAAAAATATTATTAGTTTTTATAGTAATCATAAAAAATATGATGTAATTCATATAAATTCGGGAAGATCGACAATGATATTGTATGCATTTCCTTTATGGTTTAAAAAAAACACAAGAATAATTGTTCATAGTCATAATGGTGATGATATCCATAGAATTGAACATTATATTTTTAGACCATTGCAGAATATGATTACAGATGTAAAAGTTGCTTGTTCGATTCCGGCTGAACATTGGATGTTTGGAAAAAAATATGAAAAATCATGCATTTATATAAACAATGCAATTGCGAATAAAAAATTTGCATTTTCGAAAGAATTAAGATCTATGATTCGAAGCGAATATAGTTTACAAGATAAATTTGTTATTGGACATGTTGGAAGATTTGATAAGCAAAAAAATCATTCTTTTTTAATAGATATATTTGCTGAGTATAAAAAGAAACATGAAAATGCTTTTTTAGTTTTAGTAGGAGGAGGAAATACAGAACCCATAAAAGAAAAAATTGAAAAGATGGGAATAAAAAATGATGTTCTTTTTACTGGAGCTATCAATAATGTAAATGAATGGTATCAGGCAATGGATGTGTTTTTGATGCCATCTTTATGGGAGGGATTACCTATTACTGGAGTTGAAGCACAGACAAGTGGGTTGCCATGTGTTTTTTCTGACACTATTACAGCAGAAATAGATATTACAAAAAATAATCAGTTCGTATCGCTTAACGCACCGGTTGATAAATGGGTGGATGCAATTGAAAGGTGTCAGAATATAGAGCGTAATTTGATGGGGAAATTTATGGCAGATAATGGATGGGATATTGAAACTGAGATAGAAAAGATTAGGAGATTGTATTTTTAATGGAAAATGAAAAAGAGCAGGTATCAATTATTTTACCAGTATATAATGTTAGTGAGTATTTAGAACGTTGTTTAAATAGTATTTTAAATCAGACTTATATATCTATAGAAATAATAGCCGTTAATGATGGATCAACAGATAGTTCACTAGAAATATTGGAGAAATATAAAAAGATAGATTCTAGAATAAATATTGTATCAAAACCTAATGGTGGATTAATGTCAGCTTGGTTGGAAGGACTTAAATATGCAACAGGTAATTTAATTACTTTTGTAGATAGCGATGATTGGATTGATAAGGATTATATTGAAAAAATGCATGATGTCATGTGCTCTAGTGGAGCAGATATGGTAGTTTTGTCATATCAAGAAGAATGGAATGATGGAACACAAAAGATTATTCATAATCAACTTGAGTCTGGTTTATATCAGATGAATTCAAAGGTTTTTTCAAGAATTATCAATTATGATGGGGGATATAGAAATCGTGGAGCGGTCATTAATCGATGGGGAAAATTAATGAGGAGAGAATTGATACAAAATAATATTGGTTATTGTGATAGTAGTATTTCCTATGGGGAGGATGTTAATATTATGATTCCGGCATTTGGTTCAGCTAAATCAATTTATATTTTAGATGAGGCTTTGTATCATTATAGAATGAATCAAAAGTCAATAACACATTCTTACATAAGAAATATGAAGGATCAAGTAGATACATTATATGAGAAAATAAAATGTTATACGAAAGACACTAATCAACCTGAAAACGTCTTGAATGCAATTAAATTAGATTATTTAAGCCTTATCATATGTTGTATGAGAAATGAAGCTAAAAATAAGAATGTACTGATAGGAACAAGAAAAATCATGGAAGAGTACATGGATGATAAATGGGAAAACGTAGTTTATACTACATCCATCAATAATTTTTCGTTCATTAATAGAATGTTAATAAATGGGCTTAAAAAGAAATCAATAACATTAATTACATGTTTGTTGATTGTTGTAAAAATAAGAGGGAATTACTGATAAATAAAATAATCTATGGGAGTCGATAAAGTTGTCTGAGTTTGAATATATTAGCAGATACATAGTACTAACTCGTGTGCTGTATATGTAGTAAGTACTTTAAAATGTAAGAGTCATTACATAAATTAAGAGTGATTACATAAATATTATATAAGGATTAAGATAATTCACTTGTAACTGAATGTCGATTTGCTTTCGAGATTTTTTTGTATAGATTCGAGATAATTGTTGGGAAATGGTAAAAAACATTTTAATTGATATTTAAGTTGGTAAGGAAAAATGAAAATTAGTATTATAACGATGCAGAATGTGCCAAATTATGGATCAGTATTACAGGCCTATGCAACTCAAGTTTTTTTTGAAAGTATGGGACTGGATGTGGAATTCATAGATTATTGGCGAATTAATATGTTAGATGAAGAAAACGTTAGGCGTGCAGTTTATGTGGATTGTAATATGAGGTATCAAAGGTATTGGGGAAAGTCTAAGGTTTTTAAAGCATTAGTATATCGCATATTATTAAGTAAAAGAATAAGAAGAAATTCAGAATTTAGAAAATTTGTTAATGAAAACTTGCATATATCAAGTAAAAGGTATATAGGTTATGATTCGCTTAGAAATGATTATCCAAATGCAGACATATATTGTACTGGAGGTGATCAGGTATGGAATAGTGGTTGGAATGAAGGTATTGATAAAGCATTCTATTTAGAATTTTTGCCCAGTGATGCTAGAAGAATTTCATTTTCTTCTTCGATAGGGAAAGAGAAAATAGATAAGTATGAAATGGAAAAAATAAAAGATTATCTGAATAAATATGAATTAATTACTGTTAGAGAGAATAGTGCAATGGATATAATGGAGAGCATGAAAATAAATGCTATACAAGTGTTAGATCCTGTATTTATGATATCGAAAGAACAATGGATGAAGCTTATTGATTCAGAAAGAAAATTTCAAAATGATGATTATATATTGGTATATCAGCTTAATGATAATGATGAATTCTATGAGTATCTGAAAGTGCTATCTAAAGAATTGCATAAGAAAATTATATATATAAAATACACAAAATGTAAAATGATTGAAGGTGCAATATGCATTGAGATGCCGGATGTTAGGACTTTTCTGAATTTGTTTTTTCATGCAAAATATGTAATCACTGATTCGTTTCATGCAACATCGTTCTCTATTATATTTGAAAAAAAATTTCAGTGTATATTTCCTAAGAAATATAACACCAGAATCAGGTCTGTTTTAGAATTATTTTCATTAGAGAATAGAATTGTATCAGATGGTCCTAGTGATGCAGTAAATATGAAAAAGGAAATTGATTATTGTTCTGTCAATAATAGTCTTGATACACTTAGAAATACACAAAAAAGAATATTTTCAAAAATTGTTTATAAGAATAAAAAAGGAGATGAATAGGATGAATTCTGTAGCGGCTATAGTAGTTACATATAATAGAAAGATATTGTTGCGAGAAAATTTACAAGCGTTGTGCAAACAATCTTATGAAAAATTGGATATTCTAATTATTGATAATGCCAGTACTGATGGGACATATGAGTATATTAAGGACTTATTAAATGATGCAAGAATTCTATACTTTAATACTGGAGCAAATCTTGGTGGTGCAGGTGGTTTTTCTTATGGTATTAGATTAGCAACTGAAAAAGGATATTCTTATTGTTGGATAATGGATGATGATACTATTGCTGAAAAAGATGCTTTAAGCGAATTAATAGTAGCATCGGATAAGGTTGAAAACTTTTCTTTTTTATGTAGTATGGTAAATTGGATTGATGGTAATCCATGTGTTATGAACAAAGTTAATATTTCAAATGATTTATACAAATCCTCTCAACTATTAAAAAATGGAATTATTCCAGTACAAAGTTGTTCTTTTGTTTCTTGCTTTGTGAATACGGATTATGTAAAAAAACTTGGATTGCCTATAAGGCAGTTCTTTATTTATGGAGATGATTCAGAATATACATATAGGCTTAGTAATAGTGCACCAGCATATTTGGTTGCAAAATCAGTTGTTGTACATAAAATGAAAGATAATAAAATTACGGGGATCGTCTATCAAGGAGATGAAAGATTAGATAGAGAAGTATATGGTTATCGGAACTTGGTTTACGTGAAGCATAATAGGCTTAATAAATCATATTTTCGAATTTGCGGATTTTATATGAAACTAATATTTGACATTATACGGTTTTCTCCAAATTCTAAAATAAAAAAAAGCATGATAGTTTTAAAAGCCTTGATTCAGGGGATTAAATTTAAACCGGATATTGAATTTCCAGGAGACCAGCTATGAGCAAGATAATACAGAAAAAGAAAATAGATAATATTGGAACTTTGATATTGGAATATCTTATTTGGATATTTATAATTCTAGATTTTAATACTGTTTTTTTATATAATGGTGGAACACATTACTATACATTGATTGCATCTGGATTGATTCTTTTTTCGCTATGTACTAAACAAAGGTTGAGCATTCCAAAGAATGCGCTATTGTATATAGCTATATATTTATGCTATATGATTTTATGGAATATATTGGCCTATAAATTATATTTTAATGCTGAATTTGTAGAAAGATTTCTTGTCTTTATGCCTCTGATTTGGATATATATATATAATATAAAAGATTTGGAAACTTTCTTGAGAAAATTCTCAAATATTATAATTGTATTAGCCGTTTTATCACTAATTTTTTGGAGTCTAGGAACTATTATGAAATTGTTGGATACTCCGTATCTATCCAAAATGTATTGGGGATTTGACAACAATAGATATGTGACAGTAAAAAACTATTTTAATTTGTACTTTGAAACGTCACACAATTATGAAATTTTTGGAATAAATACTGCTAGAAATGATGGGATTTTTTGTGAAGGTCCTATGTATGCAGCTGTATTAGTATTAGCTCAGGCATATGAGTTTTTTTATAGTAAAACATTAAATATAAAAAGAATAGTGATACTCACGATTGCTACGATAACGACTATTTCATTAACAGGATGGATTCTGGTTTTATTTATGTATATTTATAAATTTATATCTAAAAGGGAAAATACTTCGTCAAAATTAATGGTTAAAGTTGTCGTGGGATTTATAGTTGTATGTCTGGGAATATATGCAGTATATTATATTTTTGAAATGAAAACTTCTACAGATTCGTTCATGATTAGATTAGATGACTATATAGCGGGATTTAATAGCTGGAAAACATCTGTAATATGGGGACATGGATATGGAAATAGTGCATATGCTAAATCGTTAATATCTTCATTCAGAAGTGATAATACAGGAGCTAGTAACTCAGTTACAGTTGTGTTGTCACAGGGAGGAATAATGTGGTTGCTTTTTTATGTAGCTGGTTTTATTTCATATTTTAAGATTGCAAAAAAATATAAGAATTGGAGTTATTATGGGTTTTTAATTGTGTTTTTAATGATGTTTTTAACGGTGGTATTCCATACAAGGTTGATGATTTTAGTATTATTATCAATTGGATTCTCTTATGATATAAAAAAAGTAAGGATAGATAATTAAAATGAGTAAAAAACAAAAATCATTGAAACTTAATTTTATAATGAATGCTATATTAGCGATGTCGTCATTTATCTTTCCATTGATATCCTTTCCATATGTTTCAAGAGTATTGTTACCAATCGGAACAGGAAGAATTTCGTTTGCAACTTCTCTTATATCATATTTTCAAATGTTTGCTCAGTTAGGTATACCGACATATGGTATAAGGGTTTGTGCAAAAGCTAGAGATAATCGGATAGAATTAACACGTACTGCTCATGAATTATTAATAATAAACCTGGTTATGAGTATCTTTTCATATTTGATTTTGGCTGTGGCATTAATTTTTGTTCCAAGACTTCGGGAAGATAGAATACTTTATATTATTATTAGTATGACAATATTCCTATCAGCCATAGGAATGGAGTGGCTGTATAAGGCATTGGAAGAGTATTCTTATATTACATTCAGATCTATCGTTTTCAAAATCATTGCAATTATTGCAATGTTTATACTCATAAGAAAACAGGAAGATTATGTTATATATGGAGGCATAACAATCTTTGCATCATCCGCATCAAATATTTTGAATTTTATTAATGTTCATAAGTATATTGAGATGAAGCCTGTTGGAAACTATAATTTGAAAAGACATTTGCAACCAATTTTGGTTTTTTTTGCAATGGCCTGTGCAACGACTATTTATACAAATTTAGATACAGTTATGCTTGGTTTTATGACAACAAATGTAGATGTAGGATATTATAATGCCGCAATCAAAATAAAGACAATTCTTGTTAGTGTGGTTACTTCGTTAGGAACAGTTCTACTGCCAAGAGCTTCATATTATATCGAGCAGGGATATGCTGAAGAATTTAGAAAAATAAGCAAAAAAGCATTAAACTTTGTAATATTACTTTCTTTTCCTTTGGTAATATATTTCGTATTATTTGCTAAGGAGGGGATATATTTTTTGTCTGGTAGTGCTTATGCAGGAGCAGTTTTTCCTATGCAATTAATTATGCCAACGTTAATTTTAATTGGGATTACGAATATACTTGGAATTCAAATCCTTATTCCACAAGGAAGGGAAAAAATTGTTTTATATTCTGAAATTGTAGGAGCTATAATTGATTTGATAATTAATTGGCTTTTAATACCGAAGCTGGCTTCTGCCGGAGCTGCTATAGGAACTTTGATTGCAGAGTTTTCAGTGCTAGTTGTTCAGTATCTTGCATTAAAAAAAGACATTAATGATATGCTTATATCTATTCATTATCTTAGAATTATTATTGCAGTAGTAATAGCCTGCATACCTGCTGTATTTATAAAAATCCTTGCAATTGGAAATTTTGCAACACTAATGATATCTGCAATAGTATTTTGGGGTATATATGGAGTTGTTTTAATTCTAACTAAAGAATCGCTAGTGATTGAATTATTGAGTCAAGTTCTTAACAAAATAAGAAAATGTTAGAGTTCTGCGTTAAAACGACCGTAGACAGGAAGGAGGTATATTTTATGAAGATAAAAACAGTGTGTAAGAAAAATTACTGTACAGGTTGTATGGCTTGTAAAGAGGTGTGTCCAAAAGATGCCGTAACAATTGTAGATGAATTGCAAGATTATAACGCAGTTATTGATATAGATAAGTGTATAGATTGTCATGCATGTTACAATATTTGTGCACAGAACAATGACGTAGAATCGAAAGAGCCAATTAAATGGTATCAAGGATGGTCGAATGATAATGATATAAGAGGAGTAGGATCATCAGGAGGAGTGGCATCTTCTTTAGCAGTTCAGATAATTAAATCGGGAGGTATCGTATGTAGTTGTTTATTTAGAGATGGTCAGTTCATTTTTGATGTATGTGACAATATTCATGATTTAAATAAATATGCAGGTTCTAAATATGTAAAAAGTAATCCATCTGGAATATATAGAAAAATAAGAGCTGTCTTGAAAGAAAATAAGAAAGTGTTATTTATAGGATTACCTTGTCAAGTAGCTGCGGTTAAAAGATTTTTTGGTGAGAATGATTTTTTAATAACAGTAGATCTAATTTGTCATGGAACTCCATCACCAAATGTTCTAAAAAAATTTTTGTGCCAGTATAACATAAAGTTAGAAGATTTAGAGGACATACGTTTTAGAAAAAAAACAATATTCCAAATATATAATGCAAAATATGGATATAGAAATTATAAAACGATTACTAAAAGTGCCGTTATAGATAAATACTTAATTGCCTTTTTGAATTGCTTATGTTATACAGAAAACTGCTACATGTGCAAATATGCAAAAAAACAAAGAATTTCAGATATAACAATAGGAGATTCATGGGGAAGTGAATTGCCTATGTCAGAACAACAAAAAGGATTGTCGCTAATTTTGTGTCAAACTGAGAAAGGAATACGTTTAATAGAAAACAGTAACTTAAAACTATGTTATGTTGATTTAGATAAAGCGATAAAATCGAATCAACAATTGAATGCACCATCGAAAAAGCCAGAAAAACGGCAATATTTCTTTGATGGATTAGAGAGAAATATAAAATTTAATCATTTAGTACGTATGTCTTATCCGAAACAGTCATGTAAGCAGGATTTAAAAAATATATTAAAAACTATAAAAGTTCTTAAATCTGATGGGGGGGGATTGAGTATACGACATCCATAGCATTAAACAGTGCTACTAAACTAAATGATCAGTATTTACCATAACTAAAAATAATATATGGTAATACCATTGACTGATCAAAAAAGAAAGGGGATAATTTTGACAGACAGACAGACAGACAGACAGACAGACAGACAGACAGACAGACAGACAGA
>ENA-OPTB01001303-OPTB01001303.1-human-gut-metagenome-genome-assembly--contig:-NODE-1303-length-19786-cov-3.645684_pt1 | contig 19786 bp, 23 predicted proteins | sample MGYA00241810_ERZ501911 | MGnify/ENA primary metagenome ERZ501911 (study PRJEB25962, sample SAMEA2042304) | human gut metagenome | biome: human gut; feature: human-associated habitat; material: faeces... | reverse complement strand
GTAGGAAATTATGAAATATTATTTGTGATTTGACATTGGTGGAAATTCGATGAAGAGTGGACTTCTTAGTCGTGAGGGGAAAATTATTGAGAAAAAATCATATTCGATGACAGATACTTTTAAGGTGTTGTACATATCGTCAAGATGCTAACTTACTTGGTGCACTCGCAAATTATATGGGTCGTAATGAATAGGAAGTGACCAGGAAAGGAAAAAGAAGACTTATATTAAACAAGATAAAAATAGGGAACTTTTTAGTGTGACATACATGAATTGCTCCCTATTTATATTTATATATCTTTATTATTTAAGCATCAAAATGGTGATATAATACTTTCTTGTAGAGGGTATGAAATGAATTTTAATAGGGCATTAAATAAGGAACAAACAACTTGTATCAATGGAATTTTTGTGTTGTTTGTGTTTCTATCCCATTTTGGACAATATGAAACGATGCCATGGAATGGGGTATTATTGGCAATTGGACAACTCATGGTTGCACCATTCTTGTTCTATTCGGGATATGGCATTATGGAACAAATTAAAAGAAGAGGTATTGTGTATATTGACAGCATGCCAAGAAAAAGAATATTGAAGTTTTATATTCACTTTTGTATGGCATTATGTATTTACTTGTTTTTATCATTCTTATTAAGGAAAGAGTATTCCTTTGTTCGTATTATATTCTCATTTACGGCTTTAAGTTCCATAGGAAATAGTAATTGGTATGTATTTGCGATATTAGCTATGTATAGTATTGTATATATTTCGTTTAAACAATGTAAGAAACATAGTATGACTTCATGTGTAGTATTTACCATTCTATATATAATTTTGATGGATGTAATAAAGAATCAAGCTTGGTGGTACAATATCATTCTTTGTTTTCCTGCAGGCATGATTCTATCTAAATATAAAGATCGAGTTTGTTCCATTATTCAAAAGCCAGTATTCTTTTTTTGTATGATAATTTTAGCTTTTAGTTTATATTGTCTTCACTTACCAATACTCGCATATGAAATAATTTCGATTGCGTTTTGTTTCTTGATTGTGGATGTATGTGCATATAAAGAAATTAAAAATAGTTTGTTTCATTTCTTAGGTCAATATGTATTTGAAATCTATATACTTCAAAGAATTTCTATGAATTTATTTGATCGATATTTAAATGACTGGATCTATTTAGTCGTGTGTATTCTAGTCACTTTAATTCTTGCCTATTACTTTAAAAAGCTAGAGACAAAAGTGGATGGGTTACATTTTTTTAAAAATTTTAGTTGACAAAAAATATCATTTTCCTGTATATTTTTTTGCGTACTAATCGTACAGAAATTGACCGCCTAGATATAGGCTAAGGCTACACGGACGGCCGGGTCAAATGCCGAAGACTTGTTGAAGAAGCAAGAACCGTATTTAGGGAATACGGAAGGGTGTTTACCCTTATTGATTGAGTTAAAAGCTCAGTTTTATAAAGTACAATATACCTTATGAAATGGTCAATAAGCTGGAATTTCTGTTACGAAAAGTATGCAGATAGATGATGGACGAAGATAGGTGTATATTGTGCGCCTATCTTTTTTTGTGTGGGTAAAGGAGAAGAGGAATATGAAAAAGATTTTACAAGCAAGCCTTAGTGCAGTATTGGTGTTGAGCCTAGTGGGTTGTGGTTCGACAAAAGATGAGGCCATCTATCAAGATTCGATTGATGCCTACGTGAATGAAATTGATATGGACTATGCGTATGACTTCACAAAAACATTGTCTACAGATACTTCATTACATGATAATTCAATTGGATTTAGAACGAGTGGTTCCGATGCAGAACATAGAACAGCCAATTATTTGGTTAAGGAAATGAAGGCCATTGGTTTAAAGAATGTAGAAAAGATACCTGTCAATGTGGATAAGTGGCAGTATAATGATGCTTCACTTACGATTGAAGGAACAGATATTGATTTGATGCCCGTATCGTATATGGTGAATGGTACAGATGAAAATGGGATTACAGCACAAATCGTAGATTGTGGTACTGGTTTTGCGAAAGACTATGAAGACAAGGACGTTGAAGGTAAGATTGCGTTAGTTGGTGTGGATCAATTTAATGAATCTTGGATTGGCGGCTATATCTATGAGGCTTATGAGCATGGCGCAAAAGCATTAGTCACATACGATTTGGATGGATATGGAAGATTTAGTGATGATGATCATCAAATTCAGGATGTTTGTGCAGAAGATATTATGCCTACGACAATCATCACAATGAGTGAGTACAAACAAATTAAAAAGGCTTTAAAACAAGGTCATGATATGGCCACTTTAAAAGTGGATAGTGTGATGGAAGAAGGCAATGGTACAAGTTATGATGTGGTTGGCTATATTCCTGGTAAATCACATGATCAACAAATTATTTTTGCCGGACATTATGATATGTATTTTACTGGTTTCCAAGATGACTGTAGTGCTATTGGAACCATTATGTCAATGGCTAAGACAATGATCGATAGTGGCTATGTGCCTGAAAATGATATTGTGGTTGTTGCGCATGGTGCTGAAGAATGGGGTGCAACAGGCACTGAATTTGATTGGACAAGAGGTGCTTATGAATTGATCAACAATGTACATCCTGAGTGGGCTAATAAAACTTTAGCTTTATTTAACTTTGAATTGGATGCCTATGATGATGGTTCAGATACATTCATGGTGACTTGTGTTCCTGAATATGCGTCTTTAGTAAAAAGCTTAGTGGATTCAGGTGCATTGAATGGTGCTGTAAAAAAATATAAGAATGGTATTTCTACAAAGACATATGATACAACGACAATGGAAGATGGTGTTTCCTATCGTAATGCGGGAGTTCCTTATTTCTTAAATACAACGGATACTTGTTCTGGAGAAACAAAGGATGATAGTGAATATACTTGGACACAACTTCATTATCATACAGAATCCGATAATACGGATACGTATAGTGAAAAGGTGATGAAGGCTAATATTGCGGTATTTGGAAGTATGGCTATCGCCATCGATCAGCTTCCAGCTATGTCTTTAAATATGCAGGCTACCATTGATGATTTAAAGGAAAGCTTTAATGAAGATTTAGCTTTGGAAGCTGGTGTTTCTAAAAAGGATTGGGACAAGGCTTTAGCTGTATTTAAAAAAGAAGTAGAGTCATTAAATGCCGAGGGTCAAGATATTAATGATCGTTATGTAAAGGCGGTAAGTTCTAAATCGGATGTAACTTCAATTCAAAAAGAAGGAAAAGCCTACAATAAGAAAGTATTAGACTTATTTAAATATGTACAGGATAACTTTGTCGGAATTGTATTCTCGAGTGATGTTGTGATGAAGCACGTGGGATATCAAAACAACATTGAATATATGGATGAAATCATTCAAGATTTAAAGAAAGACAAAGTAAGTGATGCTCTAGATGTGGCATACCAATTAAATGGTTTGTGTGAATACAATTATTACTTATTCTCACCAAATGCGGCTGCTAAAATTGATGCGCATGCAGACAAGGCCGTTGAAAACAATAAGTGGTGGGGCAATGATAAAGGCTATTATTTCACAGATACAAAAAACGCTACAACTTCTTTACTAAATAAAGAAGATGGGGATGACGTGAGTGAAGAAATCAAAGTATATGAAAGTGCTAGAACGCAACAGTTAGATTATTATAAAGAAGCGCTTGAAAATGAAATCTTGGCAATGAATGAAATTAATCAATAAATACAACGGCTTGGCATACTATGCCAGGCTTTTTAGTTATAAAAAAGACTTGTGAAATGTTCACATTTGTTCTTGAAAGCAGTATTTTTTTCGGTGTATACTTACACTAACTAACCATAGGGTTCAATGTTTTAGTGGGAATAGGGTTATGAATAGTTTAGAAGAAAGACAGAAGATTCTGGTTGTGGATGACTCCAAGTTCAACCAAGAATTGATTATGGAGATTTTGGGTGAAGAATATCAATATGTATTGGCCAATGATGGTTTAGAAGCCATTTCTATTCTTCAAAAAGATTGGACAATCGATTTAATGTTGTTGGATATCAATATGCCGAGAATGAATGGGTTTAAAGTGTTGGAATATATGAATGAGTATCATTGGATTAGGGAGCTTCCGGTGATTGTGATTTCAGCGGAAGAAGAGAACTCAATTATTGAAAAGGCGTATAACTTAGGGGCTGCTGAATATATTCAACGTCCTTTTGATGCGTTTATTATTAAGCGAAGAGTTATGAATACACTAGTGCTATATGCCAATCAAAAACGATTGACCAATGTAGTCGTAAATCAGGTGTATGAAAAAGAAGAAAATAATAAGATCATGATAGGTATTTTAAGTAGTGTTGTAGGAACATACAATAAGGAGAGTCGTGAACACATTCTTCATATTCGTATTGCGACGCAGATGCTTTTAAGAAGGTTAGTTGAGAAAACGGATGCGTATCCTTTAACGGAGTCTGATATTACATTGATCGCAACGGCATCGTCTTTACATGATATTGGTAAGGTAGGTATCTCAAAGGATATTTTAAATAAACCGACAAAACTAAATGATGAAGAGTTTGAAATTATGAAGACGCATACTTTGATTGGTGCCAAAATGATTGAGGATATGGAGTATTCGGATGATAAACCATTGGTGAAAACGGCTTATGAAATTTGTAGATGGCACCACGAACGCTTTGATGGAAAGGGCTATCCTGATGGTTTAGTGGGGAATGATATTCCTATTTCTGCCCAAGTTGTATCGATTGCGGATGCATTTGATGCCTTGACAAGTACGCGTGTATATAAAAACGCATATGATTATAGAACGGCGATTCAAATGATTTTGGATGGAGAGTGTGGATGTTTCAATCCGTTATTGTTGGAATGTTTAAAAGAGATGGGTACAGATATTTATGTGGCTTCTCAACATCAAATGGATGACGATCATGGGTATCATGAGGCACAAAAAATTTCTGGGGAAATATTAAGATCAGAAACATTGCCATATAATGATCATTCACAGCGTATTATTGATTTTCTACAGGAAAAGATGGAATATTTTGAAATGAGTGACTCCAAAGAATTGTTTGATTATAATCCACTCATCGATGAGTTAACCATTATAAATCGAGAGAAACATCAAAAGAGTAAGATGAGTACTTTGGATTTTAAATCGTTTGATGTGAATGAAGAAGTGATTGAAGAAATTAAGAAACATTTAGGTGCGGCAACAATCGATAATAAAGATTTTTCAATACAGATACAAAATCTAGACATAGCCTTTCATACATTATGGCCTGGATTGGATGATGAGCAATATATTGGTGTGATTGGCCAAATAGATAGGAGGGGATGATTTGAAAGGTAAACGAATAATCAAGACTTTATTAAGTCTATCTTTACTTGTTTGTTTACTAAGTGGATGTAAGACAAGTGATTTAGAATCGGATGAATTCAATTTACCTGTTATTACTTTAGGTAGTGATAATTATCCCCCTTACAACTATTTGAATGAGGATGGAAATCCTACAGGTATTGATGTGGATTTGGCAAGTGAAGCTTTTAAGCGATTGGGATATCGAGTTGAAGTGGTTTATATTGATTGGGAAAAGAATAAGGAACTTTTAGAAAGTGGAAAAATCGATTGTATCATGGCATGTTTTTCCATGGAAGGAAGGTTGAATGACTATAAGTGGGCTGGTCCATATATCGCAAGTCGTCAGGTGATTGCGGTCAATAATGATAGTGATATTTATACTTTGGATGGTTTAAAAGATAAAAATATAGCTGCGCAATCGACCACCAAGCCAGAAGATATTTTATTAAATGGCAATTATAATGTAGGTAATTTGATTAGTTTAAACCATAGAGAATTGATCTTTACATTCCTACAAAAAGGATATGTGGATGCGATTGGCGCTCATGAAGAATCGATTATTCAATATATGAAGGACTATAATGCGGATTTTCGTATTCTAGAAGAGCCATTGATGAAAGTAGGCATTGGTGTAGCTTTCTCAAAAAATGATAAGCGTGATCTTTGTGAGAAGTTAGACAAGACTTTAAAAGAGATGCGTAAGGATGGTACTTCGAAAAAGATCATAGGTAAATATCTGTCGGATCCAGAAAAGTATTTGGAGGTGGATGATTTTGCGTACTAAAAATTGTTACTACCATATACTGACAGCACTACTAGGGGTTTGTATGATTTTCTCTTCTGCATTTTATTTTATCCAAACGCAAAAAGATGAAACAGAAACCAAGTTGGTAAAAATTGTAAATTATGTAAAGATACAATGTTCTACATATACCCATTATAATGAGGCGAGTGAATCGAAGAGTTTATTAAGAACGATTGAGAGTTGTCGTCAGCTTCAAACGAATCTTCAAAGTAAAGTAGATGCAGGAAAACTTATAGATCAAGCTTTTCTAAAGGATAATCTTAGTACATTATGGATGGATGGGATTCTTGTATTGGATGAAAATGGGAATATAGAAAGTTCCTATAGTACAAATGATTCCATTTTAAAACAAGTTCATCAATATATCAGTAAAGATATTGTTTTGAATTATATGAATTGTCCAGAAAGAACATATGCACAACGTGTTGAATTGAATGATGGGTCTCATTTAGATATTGCGACATGTGCAAGAAGTGATGCACCTGGCATTGTGGCTACTTATTTTTATACTTCCGCTTATTTTGCGCAGAATTATAATTTAACACTTCAAAATTTGTTGAAGGGATATAGTACAAAATCGGATGGAACTATTCTTGTTTGCGATGAAGGAAGCATCATTGCGAGTAATGATAAATCACTACTTCATGCTTCGACAAAGAAGAATGAAATTGTTCAATTATTAAAAGGAAACAAGGATAGTCAACATATTTATCATTTTAATAATAAAGGTGCAGGCTATTATGGCATTATGTTGAAACAAAGTAATTATTATATCTTCGCCTATATTTCAGATCATGTGGTAATTGATGGTGTTTTCACAAAATTAGTTGCGATTTTACTTGTATATATATTGTTTGTGCTTGTACTAAGATATATTGGTCATCGCAATAATCGTATAAGACAGGTTAAAGAACAAGAAAAAGAGAAGGTGCACCAAGAAGAATTATTAAAGGCAGCTAAAAAGGCAGAGGCGGCTAATGTTGCCAAAACCGAATTTCTTCAAAGAATGTCTCACGATATTCGTACTCCAATCAATGGAATCATTGGTATGGTTGAAGTTGGGAATCATTATAGTGATGATATTGAAAAGCAGGCCCATTGTCGTGCAAAGATCAAAGATGCTTCAAATACATTACTCGAATTAGTGAATGAAGTATTGGACATGAGTAAGCTTGAGTCGGGTGAAATCGTCCTTGAAGAAGTTGGATTTAATATAGATAAGTTGAGTGATGAAACGATTGGAATAGTAGAAGAACTCGCAAAAGAGCGTAATATTCAAATTGTCGAAGAAGAAAAAAGTATTACCCATCCATATTTGATGGGAAGTCCAATCCATGTAAAGCGTGTACTAATGAATGTTCTTTCCAATGCCATTAAATATAATCGGGATAATGGATTTATCTATGTAAGTTATAAAGAGTTGGATTCAAATCATTCAAATTCGACAGTGATTGAATTCACTTGTCGAGATACAGGTGTTGGTATGTCTAAAGAATTCCAGAACAAAATCTTTGAGCCTTTTGCCCAAGAACATATGGGAAGTCGTTCTAAATATGTGGGGACAGGTTTGGGTATGCCAATCGCAAAAAGCCTTGTCGAAAAGATGGGTGGCTCCATTGCGTTTACAAGTCAAGAAGGTGTGGGTTCTCAATTTGTGATACGCATTCCATTTAAAATCGATGAAGAACATAAAAATGAAAGGGTGAAAGAATCAGCTTCCGCATCGATTGAAGGACTTAGCGTTTTACTTGTAGAAGATAATGAATTGAATATGGAAATTGCCAGGTTCATTATCGAAAATGAAGGTGCTAAAGTTACTTGTGCTACAAATGGTAAAGAAGCGGTGGATATCTATAAGAACGCACCCGAATCTTTTGACATTATCTTAATGGATATAATGATGCCGGAAATGGATGGTTTACAAGCCACTCAAGTGATTCGCTCATTTGATCATGATATTCCAATTGTGGCGATGACAGCCAATGCGTTTATGGAAGATAAAATAAAGACTAAAAAAGCAGGTATGAATGCGCATGTATCAAAGCCTTTAGACAGGGATATATTGATTCAAGTGATTGCAAAGTTGTGTGGTTATAAAAACGTATAGTGCTTTTAAATTAAAGTGATAATTAAAAGAAAAAATGACTATATAATTTAGAAAAACGATGGCATGTTAAAATTTTGTATGTATAATGAATTTGACATTATCGATTGGCAAATTCAGTGAAAGCTTGAGATGTAAACATGCTGACCAATAAAGCTATTGATAATAGGTTTTTTTCGATTATAGAGTACAAAAGAGTTTCTGTGGCATGAACAAGAAACTCTTTTTGTGTTAAAGAAAAAGAAGAAAAAATTATGAAGAAAAAAAATGTGGAGGATTATTTAAAGAATTTGTAAAGGCAATCGCAACAAATTTATTGGAATTAATAATGTTTTCACATTGAAGTTTTATAATAGGAATTGGCTACTGGATGTAGTAATGGTGAACCCTCTGAATTAAAAAAAGAAATCTGCTTGAGTTCTCGGCAGATCCTTCGATTTTTTTGCAGGAGGACGTGTTGTATGTATATTTATCTATACATTGATGTTGCCATGGTTTTATTGGCTTTAGTTGAATTACTAAAAATCACATTGATTATTATAGAAAAATGTAAAAGACACTAGTTCACCCTCACCAATGGATTACTAGCGTCTTTTGACCTTAATTCAGAGTGACCACTGTATCCAGTAGTCTTTCTGTATCTGTATTATACCGATAAAGGAAAGTTTATGCAAATGATGTTTTTGCTAGACGGAGTTTTCAACTTTAATATGATAAATTATATAAAAGTGAGGTTTTTTGATTATGAAGAAAGTGCTTTTTATTTGCCATGGCAACATATTCTAATCTTCATAAAATGCTTTATATAAAGTATAATCGATAAAATTAAGAGGATTTGTACACCTGAAATACACCTTTAAGAAACTAGAAATAGTAATTTGGTCCAAATAAACTTTGACAGTAATATTTAAAATTGTATAATCGTATTAACAGACCTCACCACGCCTCTGGTTTATCATGCGCAACCCGATGGGGCTTTTTCATTTATGAAGTATTTTATATATTGCGACACAAATCAGTTGGACAAATTACTTTTAAAAGATAGTTACGCAGCACAAGAATGCATTAAGGGAGAAAAAATTTCATTAAAAATTTTAATTATGGAACTACCAGAAAAAGTGATTGAGGGCGTGGAAAATCTTGATATAACTAAATATAGTGATTTTGAAAAAATTTATAATTTCTTGCTAAAATGGTAAAAATGAAATTGTGACACCACTGGTGTCACAATTAGAAGGGTGGAATATTTGCATGGAAAATGATTTGATATCGGTAGCTGGGTTAATCCATATAATTGAAGAATCTAGACAAACTGCATTAAAAAAAGTAAATGAGGAACTCATCAAGATGTATTGGAAAGTAGGTGAGTTCTTAAGCAAGGAAATAGAACACACTTCGTATGGTGATGCATATATAGATGAGATTTCAAGAGAAATACAGGAGGCGTTTCCAGGTATAAAGGGATTTAACCGAAGAGGTCTGTATAGAATGAAAAAGTTTTATGAGACTTATAAGGATAATGAAATTGTGACACCACTGGTGACACAAATTAGCTGGACGAATCATTTGCTGATAATGTCGGGATGCAAGACAGACGAGGAAAGAGAGTTCTATATTCGTCTGTGCATTAAGGAAAATTATTCTAAAAGACAGCTGGAAAGACAGTTAGACAGTGGATATTATGAAAGATATATGTTGTCAAAGGAAAATTTGTTACCAGAATCAGTTAAAAAGTTGGAAGAAAACCCATTTCTGGATTCATATGTAATGGAATTTTTGAATTTACCAAATGAGTTTCATGAGAATGATTTGCGAAAAGCTTTGATTAAAAACATGAAAGATTTTATTTTGGAATTAGGAAAAGATTTCACGTTTATTGATGAAGAATACAAAGTACAGGTTGGTGGTGATGATTTTCGAATTGATTTATTGTTTTATCATAGAGGATTACAATGCCTTGTAGCAATAGAACTTAAAATAGGCAAGTTCAAGCCGGAGTATATATCTAAGTTGGATTTTTATCTTGAAGCATTGGATAGACAAGTGAAAAAAGAGAATGAAAATCCAAGCGTAGGGTTGCTTCTGTGTGCAGCTAAGAATGATGAGGTGGTAGAGTACGCAATGAGCAGAACTATGTCACCAATGTTGGTATCACAATATCAACTGCAGTTACCAGATAAGGCAGTTCTTGAAAAGAAATTGCAACAATTGGTTAATATTCCACGGATTGTGGAATAAGAGAAATTTATTGATAACATTGCTGCAGGTATTCGAATCACTTTTCCAAAAAGCAAAAGATATTCTGTCCGTAATTTGAAGTATATGGCAAAATATGCAGAGACTTATACTGAAAGAAAGTTTGTGCAACAACTTGTTGCACAAATTTCATGGGGTCACAATATTGTTCTTTTGAATAAGATTGCTGATATTAAAAGGTTGATTTATCCATGGTTTTATATATTCAGATTAACTGCTTTTTAAATTTCTTTTGGTATGATAAATTATATAAAAGTGAGGTTTTTTGACTATGAAGAAAGTGCTTTTTATTTGCTACGGGAGCCTTTGGCGTAGTAAAAAATAAAAGCTTTATATAAAGTGGTAATTAGAAATTTATAAAATGATTGTGTGCCTGTTTTGTGCCCATTACATGGTATGATATGCAAGAGTATGCAAGGTTAATACAAATTTGAGGGAACTTAGCGAATGATGAAATAACCTATATTTATAGGCATAACCTGATATAATCTGGTATAAGGAGGTTTAATTTGAATATGAAGAAAATTATGTTTATTTGCTGCGGGAACATATGTAGAAGTGTTAGTGCTGAGTACATTATGAAAGATTTGGCAAAGAAAAATGGGGTAGAACTATATGTCTCTAGTGCAGCTACAAGTCGTGAAGAAATTGGTAATGATATCTATCCTCCGGCTAAGCGTAAACTAAAAGAAAAGGGGATTCCATTTTCTAGACATTATGCAAGACAAGCTACAATGAGTGATTATTTGTCATATGATTATTTAATTTGTATGGATGAAAATAATATGCGTAATCTAAATCGTATGTTCAATAATGATCCAGATCACAAGATTTATAAATTATTATCAAGAGATGTTTCAGATCCTTGGTATAGTAATGATTTTGAAACAGCTTATAATGATATTAATGAGGGTTGTAAAGCCTGGTTAGAGAGGTTATCATGAAACAGAATCTACATACACACTCCATCTTTTGTGATGGAAAAGATACGATTGAAGAAATGACTTTAGAAGCTATTTCAAAAGGATTTGATATTCTTGGCTTTTCTGGCCATGGATATTTGGACGTGGATACAAGTTCCATGCGAGATACTTCAGGATATATTTCAGAGGTTAAGAGAATTAAATCGAAATACGCTTCGTCTATTCAAATCCATTTAGGCATTGAAGAAGATATGTTAGGAAGAATAGCTGAAAAAACTCCATTTGAATATGTGATTGGAAGTAAACACTTTTTAGGTGAGACGGCTGTGGATTATTCAAAGCCTGTATTTGATTCTTTATTTGAATCCTATTCTGGTGACTATAAAAAGATGTGTAAAGACTACTATTCAGATTTATCGAATATGTATGATTGGCAAGAAGTGGATATCATTGGACATTTGGATTTGATTACCAAATATAATGAGGACGAGTCTTATTTTCAATTTAATGATAAAGACTATATGAATATTGTTTGCGATTGCATTGACCGATTGTTGATCAACGATAAGATTTTTGAAGTGAATACCGGAGCTATCGCCAGAGGCTATCGTAAAACACCATATCCATCTAAGAATATATTGGAATATTTATACGCAAAGAATGCGCGTATTTGTCTAAACAGTGATTGTCATGATAAGAACTATTTGGATTGTGCTTTTGAATCTAGTTTAGACTTGATTCAATCTTGTGGATTTAAAGAACTGCAAATATTAACCAATGATGGTTTTGTACCAGTGAAAATTAAATAGAGTAAACAGTGAAGGTGTTCTTGTGATAATCAATTAGACCTTCACTTTTCATTTTAGAAAGCTCTTTTGATAAGGCACTTCGTTCTACGTTTAAATAGTCAGCCATCTGTTGACGATCAAACGGAATCTTAAAGGTAGAATTTTGTGTTTCTAGTTTCATAAACGATAAGTATGACAACACTTTATTGCGAATGGTTTTGTTGGAAATATGGAATATGTGTTGTGACAACATTTTGTTCTTGTTTGAAAGTATTTGAATCATTTGATCTTTTAATTCTAGAGATTTTTCTAAGGCTTGAACATCTAAAAATTGAATCGTACAATCCTCGATGGCTCTTACATATACATACATAGGTGTTTTGGTTAGGGCATAGCTTTCCGCAAACATTTGATTGGGACCTATATGCGACAATAGGGAAACATTGCCTAAAAAGTCTACAGTTTCTATGACAACACTTCCTTCTTTGACAATGCCAATGGCTTGAGGAATATCTTCCATATGATAAATAATTTCATTTTTCTTGTATTTCTTGAATGGTAAATCCATAAATATCTCCCTTTCGTGGTTTAAACAACATAAATTTAATGTATTATACACTATAATAAGTTCATAAGAAATGAGGATGATTCTATGTTAAGAAAAATAATTCAAATTGATGAAGATAAATGTACAGGATGCGGTATCTGTGTGGATGCTTGTCATGAAGGAGCCATTGGCTTAGTGAACGGAAAAGCAAAATTAATGCGAGATGATTATTGTGACGGACTAGGGGATTGTTTACCAACATGTCCTACAGGTGCTATTTCATTTATTGAAAAAGATACTCTAGCTTATGATGAAGAGGCTGTAAAAAAGAATATGGAAAAGCGCATGCAAGAATCGGGCACCATGCATTCAGGATGTCCTGGATCTATGATGCATACACTGAATCCAGTTGCATCAAGTCCATCGATTGATGTATCAAGTCAATTAACATCTTGGCCTGTTCAAATTAAGCTAGCACCTATCAACGCACCATTCTTTCAACATGCTAAGCTTTTAATAGCTGCGGATTGTACAGCTTATGCCTATGCCAATTTTCATCAGGAATTTATGAGAAACAAAGTGACTCTAATTGGATGTCCAAAACTCGATGGTGTGGATTATTCAGAAAAGCTTTGCGATATCATTCGTATGAATTCCATTGAAAGTGTAACCATTGTTCGTATGGAAGTACCTTGTTGTGGTGGACTTGAAAATGCGGTTAAGAAAGCTTTGCAGGAAAGTAAAAAGTTCATTCCTTGGCAAGTCGTCACAATTTCAATTGATGGAAAAATTTTAGATTAAACCTTAAAAAAGTGCAGTTAACGTTACAGATATTGCACTTTTGTCATTTTCTGACACGGTATATTTTTGGTAAGAGATACAAACTTACATATATCCGTTACGTGCTTATACAGGCTTTATATACAGTGAAAATACATGATACATACTGTCATAGACTGATATAGACCTATCTAATTAAGTAACAAATTGAGTTACAAATTTTAAATGAGTAACAAGAAAGTAACAAAAATAAGCACAAAACAATGGAGGATATAATCATGTTACAAGAAACAAAAGCAACCCAACAAAACAATAAAGAATATTATGTACGTATGATTGATGAAATGCTATCTCATATGGATGATGTAAAAGTAATTCAACGAGTATTCTACTTTGTACAAAGATTATGGATTCACTCATAAATAAATTTGGATATGAAAAAAGGCAACTTTGATATTTCAATAGTTGCCTTTTATTATGCGTTCACGTTCCTCAAGAAGAGAAGCGATTTTTCTACAGTACAATTCCTGTTTTATATAATCTTGATTGAGGTTGCATTTATTTAATTTTAATAGCAAAGCTTCTATTTCTTTGTCTATGTTGAATATGCGTTCTTGAGGTGTACGAGCCCACATATTTTATAAAGTGTGCTCTGTTTTTTGTTTAATTAAATACATTAGGCCAGAATCTTCACGTTCAATTAATAAATCTACACCATAGGCTAGATTTCCACGCCATGCTTCATATGATTTACTTAAGATACGTGACTGATCGTTTGATGATTCATTGCTTAAATTTTTAATTTGAGCGTTTAAATCAATGATGTGTTTATATGTATCAATCAACTCCTGTTTTAAGGGCTTTAGAATGGCTTTTCGTTGGGTTTCGTATTCTTGCTCCCAATTATTCAACTCAGTGTAGTTTTCACGCTCTAGGCACTTATTAAGGGCGTTATATGCTTTTGTTTTCTTAGTGCCTAACTCATTTAATAAATCTTGATACACTTTTAGTTTCGGTGCGTTTTCTGTTACGATTTCATATGTTTTTGATTCTTTAGCATTTTCAATAACTTCTTTAAGTGAATCAACTTTACTTGTTAGTGATTCTACTTGTTTTGAAAGGTCATTGTATTCAATGACTGAAGGGTTATTTTTAAGAATCTCATTCATTTTACCCTCCATAGTCGTATTTAATGTTTTTAATTGTTGTTGAATATCGTTCATTTTCATCATCCTCCTTTTATTCAAAATCTTTTAAATCTCTTTCTTTTGCCACATTAGTAATCATATCTTTATTGATTGCGTTTACTTCTGAAGCATTAAATTTAACTTCTGTACGCTCGTTTTGTCCTAAGTATTGTTTTCCTAGCCATATAAGCATTGTAGGATTTCCTTTCATTGCTAGTTCAAATTGAGCTCTTCTCAATGAAGTTTTAAACAATATATTTTTTTGAGTGAAGTACTCGGAGAAATTGACTCCATAGGTACGTTGTACCCATTTAGACATTGTTTTGTCACTAGTATTAAAATAACGACAAATCTCTTCTTGAGTGAATCCGAATTCCCCTGTAAGTCTTTCAAACTGTTCTTTATCAAAATTTTTTAATGGTCTAGCTATTATTGCACCTCCTTTCTAAATGCGTATACTTCATTATTTCTCATTAAGATATTGCCTGTTGTCCAATTAATTGAACCTGTATCAATGCAATGTGATAAATCAATATCTTTGTTATATGCAAAACCTTTTGCGTAGATACATGATTCATCATTATCAATTACAGATTCATCATCTAAAACTAAGGCAAAATACGCCATTTCTTTTTGTGATTCTTCTTCTAATAGGTATGGAAGGTTTTGTATTTGATAATAGGTTTTGCAATCATTGATTGATTCGCATAATAATACATAACCTAATCTGTTTGTTTTGATTTTTCCATCTTTTAAAATTTGTTTAGCGTTTTGTATTGATGTTCCATGATAATATGTTTTTTTCATTTCCTTACTCCTCCTAGAAACATTTAAAGTTTCTCCTCTCTTAAGAATCTTATCTCTTCAAATCCACATCCTTTTCTATTCCAATTTCTATTCCAATTCCTATTCCAATTCCTATTCCTATTCAGTAGTTTTCGTATACTGTTGTATACGTGTGGTAGAATCCGAATAGAATTGTAGATTTATTTATGGATTGAAAGGGTTAAAATCTGAATCATCTTCTTTTTTGTTATAGCGTTTCATAATGTTTTTTTTATTCTGTTCACATTTGTTTAGCCATTTTTGATAATCTCTATCTAGTTGTCCTTGCATAAAATTGAAAGCAAAAGCCACGTATTCATCTTGTGGGGGCTCTATATGTTCGTTTTTATATAGCTTTTCTCCATATTCAAGAATATAATCAAAAAGTTTTCCCTTTTGCTCATATGACATTGATTTCATTGATTTTCGCCAATCAAAATATACAACCATTCCAATTTTTTGAGCTTTTGGTTTAGAATTGTCAACCATTGTTGACACTCCTATTTAATGCTTTCTTTGCTTTTGATTCTTTAGAAAGCATATTTAATGCCATTGTATGAAGATGATTCGCACTAGCTTCAATTTCATTCCTATCTTTCGTGATTTTGTACCCCTTGTTGCTATGGGCGATATACATATCGTTTTCTCCGTTGCAAAAGGCTTCATTTTTTACTTCAATGTATTTATTCCATGCCCGTTTTGGGTAAGTGATTGCATATTCATTAAAGATACGCTCTTTTAGATTGGCGTATGTAATCCAATCCTTGAGGTTTTCCTTAATAAATTCATTAAATCCACCTTTTTCAACAGGAGGATGAGCGAGAAATGACTTGCTAATATTTTTCTTACTCATTGTTTCACCTCCTGTTCAACGATTCTTTTTGAGTCTAGGGCTTTTATTCTGTTGCTCACATCCATGCCCTCATAATCCTGTTGGAATTTTGCTAGCATAGATTGAGAGAACATATAACATTTACCTAATTTAATAGGCTTTAATATGCCCACATTGCATAGCATTGATACGCTATCAACGTTTATGTTGAAGCAAGTTGCTACCTCTTCTCGAGTTAGCATTTTAAGATTTTGTTGTATTCAAATCACGCTCCTTTACAATTTCATTAATGATTTTAAAAATGTGTTCTTTCTTTTCGCTTGGCAATTCTGTTCGTAACATTTTAGAAAAATTACTATCTTGCATATTCAATTTATTTGCAATTTGCCATAAACGTATGCCGTGATTTCTAGCCATCACACGAATGTCATTGTTGTTCATTGCGTTTCACCTCCTTTTTTATGTTGAAATATATACATTTGTGATATACAATTTATACGAATGTATCATAATAATAAATGATATATTTCATGTCTATATTATACACGACAATTTGTTGTAAATGCTTATTCTTGTGTGAAAATGTCAAAACGTGCTTAAAATAAAGTATTTAGATATGTGACAATAAGTGACAAAATGTGACATAAGAGTACATAAGAGTACTTACAGGTATATATAAGTGTTTCAATAAAATGGTGTAAAAGTATATGAAAATATCAATTATGTTATGCATTTTACAGGCTAAACGATGTATTTTGGATGGAAAGGAGGAAAAATGAATCTAACGGTAGGAGAAAGATTAAAAGATTTACTAGAGAAAAGAGGTGTAAAGATAAAAGATATTGTAAACAATGGAGATTTATGTCATAAAACTGCTTACGACACCATTAAGGATGAAAATGATAAAATCACTCCAAAAGTTGCATTGATATTAAGTCAATGTTTGGATGTATCTGTAGATTACATTCTTGGAAATGATACTTTTACAGTAGAATCGTTGGACAGGTTGAAACAATTATCAAAAGAAGATTTAAAGATATTAAATGATTTAATTGTTTCAGATGATTTAGTGGCATTTTTAAAGGGATACAATGCATATAAAGAAAATTTGACAAAATAAAAGCCCTGTACGGCAATACAAGGCTAGAGTGAGAAAAACATTAGCAAGTCATTTCTCGCTCCTATTATATCAAATTGACAGTATGTATCAAACAAAATAGGAGGATAAAAGAATATGTTTGTTAGAAAGAGGACTTCTAAGAAGGCTAAAAAAGGATATACATGGACAGTGTATATCGATTATGAGGATTCATATGGAGTTAAGCAACGCTACACAAAAGGAGGATTTCAAGAAAAGTCTGAAGCATTGAATCATGGAATTGAAAAGCAACAGGAATTAAAACAGGGGCTAGATATTAAGCAAAATAACAAGACATTTAACGAGGTGTATCTTGAGTATATGAAGGTAGAAGGTGAATTTAAATATTCACATAATACTCTAATCACGTATGATAGTGTATACGTAAATCATATTAAAGATGGTATTGGTAATGCGAAAATGTGTAATTTGTCTTATAAAGTCCTACAAGAGTATTTCAACGGTATTTGTGAAGGGAGTATAGGAATTAATACAGGAATCAAAAGAATCTTTGGCGTTACGTTTAAATACGCTCTAAGAGTGGGATATATAAATAGCAACCCCATGTTGATGGTAACGGTTAGAGGTAAAGAAAGTAAACGTAAGCAAGATGATATTATTACGTTTGAACAATTAGAGGAAATGGTTGATATTCTTTGCAATGTAGAAGAAAAACAAAGAAACCGTATACCGTTCACACATTATTCAACTTGTATCTTCTTGTATCTGTCTTATTTCCTTGGGACACGTAAAGCCGAAACTCTAGCTATCACAAAACAGGATGTAGATTTTGAAAACAATACAATTTCAATCAATAAACAACTTGTGTATCATGGTTTAAAGAAAGAAGAATATCACGCAACAGATAAATTAAAAACAAATTCTAGTTATGCGATTTTGCCTATGTGCAATAAATTAAAAGAAATTCTTCAGAAATGGTATAAAAAGAATCCGTATGATTTATTATGTTGTGATGAATATGGTGATTTCATTGTTCCTACTGATTGTAATAGATTATGTCGAGAATGTGCCAAAAAGATAGGGATTGATTTTCACCCACATTCTTTAAGGCATACATATATTTCTAATTTGGTATTGAGTGGGGTAGATGTAAAAACTGCATCCGAACTCGCTAGACATTCAAATACAAGCACTACACTAGACATTTACACTCAAACCACATTTGAAAAGAAACAGGAAGCAATAAATAGCACTTTTAACACCTATTTAGACACAAAAAGTAACAAAAAAGTAACAAATTTAAAAGATAACACATTGAATTGATTCAATAATTCAATAATAACCTTTATATAAAGCCTAAATTTATTATTCTATGATTATAAGCACTGATTTGTCATTTTCTGACACGTTAAACAAAAAAGTATCACCGTAGCGATACTTTAATGATTATTCCTTTGTGATTTCTTTATAGCTAGCTAGACCATAAGCACTATCTGCAAGTGTACCTGCATTGACAATAGCTTGTTCCATTGCTTTTACGGCCATGATTCCAACTAGATCTTGTTCTGCAGGCACTTTATTCGATGTCATCGCAAAAATAGTATCTCCATCACTTGAAGTGTGGACGGGACGGATACATCTTGCATATCCATTATGCGCCATACTCGCAATCTTATTCATTTGTGCTTTATTTAAATCCGCATTTGTGATGATACAACCAATTGTCGTATTCATACCACAAGAATTGATCATCTTTTCAGCTGCCTTTAAGATTTCATCTTCACTAAACAATCTTGTGTTTGTGTTTCGATCATAGATACCTGCGATTGGTTTGTCTGAATTTGGATAGAAAATATCACCACAAGCATTTACGGCTACAATAGCTCCTACTTTTAATGGACCTATTTGTAGGGCTGAAAATCCAAGTCCTGACTTCATCGCATATTGAGGACCAAAGAATTTACCAACACTAGCCCCTGTTCCTGCACCTACATTTCCTTGTTTTGGATCATTTTTTTCAGCTTCTATACAAGCATCATACCCCATTTGTTTGTTTGGATACGCTTTAGAATTACCTACACCACAATCAAATAGACAAGCTTCACATACGATTGGAATATAGATGTTTTTCATGTCAAAACCAATTTCGTGTTCGCTCAAATATTGCATAACACCACTACTTGATTCTAAACCAAAAGCACTACCACCTGATAATGTAACCGCATGAATCTTTTGAACCATGTTCTTTGGATTCAATAAATCT
>ENA-OPTB01001294-OPTB01001294.1-human-gut-metagenome-genome-assembly--contig:-NODE-1294-length-19882-cov-6.045796_pt1 | contig 19882 bp, 16 predicted proteins | sample MGYA00241810_ERZ501911 | MGnify/ENA primary metagenome ERZ501911 (study PRJEB25962, sample SAMEA2042304) | human gut metagenome | biome: human gut; feature: human-associated habitat; material: faeces... | reverse complement strand
CAATCCCCTTAAGGACCTGCAAGGACTCCTGACCATTTTTGAAAGACTTGGTGATCCCCTTTAAAACCATAAGAGTTGGCTTAGTCACTAGACTTCACCTCTTCTCCACTAGTGTCTTTTGATTGTTTGCTATCAGCATCCGTCACATCTTTTAGGGTTTCGCCATCCTTAAGGGATTTATCTGCCTTGGTGATAACTTTTTGACCTTCTTTAAGTCCTGAAGCAATTTCCTGTTGCTTGGCATCCGCATTGCCAAGTTTGACCTTAACTTGCTTGATTTTCTGAGTTTCATCATCGTAAACCCAGACATAGTTGTCAGAGCCTTTCTTAGTCACAGCAGTTACAGGAACCAACAAGGCATCATCATCTTTTGTCACTTCAAGTGATACATTAAAACCTTGCTTCAGTTTTCCGATTGGACTGGTCAATTGAACCTTGTATTCATACTGAGAACCTGACTGACCTGAGTTGCCAGATGTCCCCGTTGACTGGTTGGCATTTTGCTTAGGATAATTGGAAACATAGCTGACCTTCCCTGTCCAAGTTTGGTCTGGGTATACTTTGGAAGTAATCTTGACCTTTTGCCCCACTGAAATATTTGGAATGTCATATTCTGTTAAGGTCCCTTGAATCTCAAATTGGCCTTCACTTGTCACATGAACTAGGGTTTGGCTCTCTTTTGAAGCAGGGTCCACAGAGTCCGCAACTTCTACGACTGTTCCATTAGCATCTGAAACAATCACTGTTTGGTTGAGAACATCTTGTGCCTTTTCTAGCTCTGATGCTGCATTGGCAATGGCATCATTATAATCTTGTAAGGTTTGGTAATTACTTGCCTCGGTTTGCTGACGCTGTTGAGGGCTAACGGTAGTCGTCGAATCATCCTCATCCGAATCACTACTTGTTTGTGCCGAAGCTGCAGGAGCTGTTCCATACTGTTGGAAATAATTACGGTCACGAACTGCCTTATTATAGGCACGGCTAGCCGTATCATAAGCCGCTTGGGCTGAGGTGCTGTCGTATTGGACCAGTTGCTGACCGACGCTAACTTCCTCACCAACAGAGACTGTCACAGTGGCATTGCGTCCAATGGTATTGTCAAAATAAACATACTGTTCCGACTGAGCCTTCACCATACCAGTCAGAAGGGTCGACGAGGCCAGCTGCCCCTTAGTTACCTTACTTGCTGTAGGGGACTCGGAAGCCTTATCATCTTTGCCACCACCTGCAAAAAGGTTAAATCCTAGGACCAAAAGGACAAGGAAGCCAATTCCTCCAATGATCCAAACTCTTTTTTTATTTTTAAATAACTTTGGACTGATTTTCTTTCGCATATGTCTCTCTTTTCTTTTTGTATCACACGAATAAAACAATTGTAATACTTTTAACTTTCAGTGTCAATGGCCTTCGCTTAAATCCATAAGACCATAGTGCAGCTTTTGATTGGGACGAACCTGGCGTTCGAACCCTAGTTCCTCAAAAACGGTATCTCGAAAATGTGCCTTGATGATAATTTTTTCCCGTGCAACACGTTTAGCTTCTTTTAGCCATTCTTCTGTCAGACGGCTACCATTAGCTAAAGGTTTGATAGCCTCTAGATTTTCCGATTCCTTGATAATCTCTGAAAACATAGGATCGGCATAGATGATATCAAAAGAGTGATCAGCCTGAGATTTCAAAAAGGATAGGCTATCGCTCTTAATAGCTTTAATAGAACGCATGGCCTTTTCAAGCTGCTTATCATCCGTCTGATAAGAGGCAAGACCACGAGAAACCACCTGAAAAATCACATCTTGACTCTCAAGGGCAGTCACCTGATTTCCCGCTGCTGCCATCACTAGGCTATCAGAAGCCAGACCCATAGTCGTGTCAAGAATAGCCTTGGGAGACTTACCTAAAAGACTGACTAAAGCGTCATGGGGGGCCTTAATCCTGAGAGTAGCCGTATCTGGATGGAAGGTCAACTCACTAGCATCCAAATTGATAAAAGACAGTCTGTCTTTATATAGGAGATAGAAAGGTCCAAAGCGCTCTAGACATTTTGCCAAGGATAACTTGCGACGAGGCTGATAATCAGCTCCTAGCTCGTGAGCTAGTTCTTGGGCACGCGCAATCAAGGGCTCGTTTTCCCGTAAAGATGTCGTAATAATCATGTTTCTAGTATAGCAGAATCTTAGGAAATAAAACCATGGTCTTAGCTTTCATTTTTAACTTTCTAGCTTACATTTGTGTAAGAAAACTCCTCAGCAAGGCTGAGATTCAGAACATAATTAAACTATTTTTAAATATGAAATAGATTTTGCGAACCTAGTAAGCTTATACCGAGACTTTTCGCAGTGATAAAAACGTCTGAAAAGATTAGTTTCAGGCGTTCGGAAGTTTTGAGACTTTCGGCTCAAAACTTAGTCATGGAACTTCGAAGAAGATTGCTCACGACCGCCATCACCCAAGAAAAGTCTCAAAAGAAAACTGTGTCTTAAATAAAAAAAGTCCCAGCAATGCTGAGACTCTGTTTTAAAATTAGATAGCTTCTGTTGTAAAGCTACGGCTTTCAAGCACACGCACCATAGCATCTGCTGTATCAAGCGCTGTGAAGAGTGGAATTCCTGCTTCAATAGCTGAGCTACGAATTGCTGCTCCATCTTCGTCATAAGTACGTTTGTTACCAACCGTATTGACAATAGCTTGCGCTTTACCTGTACGAACGAGGGCTGGAATGTCGTTATCGTCATTTTCCCCCAATTTGTTAACAAGCGTTGCGTGAACCCCATGTTCATTCAAGAACTTAGCTGTTCCCTCAGTTGCGTAGATACCATAACCGATAGCATCGAAGCGACGTGCCAAATCAAGGGCTTCTTCTTTAGTATCATCATGAATAGTAAAGATAACATTACCAAAGGTTGGCAAGTGAAGATAAGATGCTTCAAAAGCTTTGTAGAGCGCTTTTTCAAGAGTCGCATCTGTCCCCATAACTTCACCAGTTGATTTCATTTCTGGTCCAAGGAGGCTATCTACCTTAGCCAATTTTGTGAATGAGAATACTGGTGCTTTGACATGAACATGGTTGCTTTCTGGGTAAAGACCATCTTTGTAACCTTGTTCAGCCAATGATTTACCAAGAATCAAGTTTGTAGCAACTTGAGCCATTGGGATATCAGTAACCTTAGACAAGAATGGTACGGTACGGCTAGCACGTGGGTTAACCTCGATAACATAGACCGTTTCATCCTTAATAACAAACTGAATGTTCATCATACCGATACAGTTAAGACCAATAGCCAAGCGTTTAGTGTAGTCAGCGATAGTCTCTTGGATTTTCTTAGAAAGGGTTTGTGGTGGGTAAACTGCCATTGAGTCCCCTGAGTGAACCCCTGCACGTTCGATGTGTTCCATAATACCTGGAATCAAGACATCCTTACCATCAGAGATGGCATCCACTTCACACTCACGTCCAATGATATAGCTATCAACAAGGACTGGGTGGTCTGGACTTGCCTTAACGGCTGTACGCATGTAAGAACGAAGGTCATCTTCATTTTCAACGATTTCCATGGCACGTCCACCCAAAACGTATGATGGACGAACAAGAACTGGGAAGCCAATCTTACGAGCTGCTTCAACCGCTTCTTCTTCGTTTGTCGCTGTTTGTCCTGGTGGTTGTGGAATGTCCAAATCTTTAAGGGCTTGTTCAAAGAGGTCACGGTCTTCGGCACGGTCAAGGTCAGCAACCTGTGTACCCAAGATTTTCACACCAGCTTTAGATAATGGCTCTGCCAAGTTGATAGCTGTTTGTCCACCAAACTGAACCACGACACCCTTAGGTTGTTCCAATTCGATAACGTTCATCACGTCTTCGAAGGTCAATGGTTCAAAGTAAAGTTTATCTGAAACTGAGAAGTCTGTTGAAACCGTCTCAGGGTTAGAGTTCATGATGATAGCTTCGTAACCTGCAGCCTGGATAGCTTTTACAGAGTGAACTGTCGCATAGTCGAACTCAACCCCTTGTCCGATACGGATAGGTCCTGAACCAAGAACGATGACAGATTCTTTATCAGATTTGATTGATTCATTTTCCCACTCGTAAGTTGAGTAGAAATATGGTGTTGATGACTCGAACTCAGCCGCACAGGTATCAACCATCTTGTAAACAGGAACAATGTTATTTTCCAAACGTGTCGCACGAACTTGGTCGGCTGTTTGATTCCAAAGATCAGCAATCTTACGGTCAGAGAAACCGTTACGTTTAGCCTCTTTCAAAACATCAACATCGCCTACGTGAGTAGCCAATTCTTGTTCCAATTCAAAGACATGGAGCAATTTGTCAAGGAAGAAGATATCAATCTTAGTCAACTCTGACAATTCTTCAATAGTGTATCCACGACGGATGGCTTCAGAAAGGTAGAAGAGACGGTCGTCTTGAGCTTTGACAATCTTTTCAACCAAGGCATCGTCTGTGACGTCCGCAAGCTCAGGCATTTCATTGTGGTAAACACCGATTTCAAGTGAACGGCAGGCTTTAAGAAGTGACTCTTCGATGTTACGACCGATAGCCATAACTTCACCTGTTGCTTTCATTTGAGTACCAAGACGACGTTCACCGTGTTCAAATTTATCAAATGGGAAACGTGGAATCTTAGCAACCACATAGTCAAGAGCTGGTTCAAACATAGCATAAGTTGTACCAGTGACTGGGTTAATCATTTCATCAAGTGTCAAACCAACAGCGATCTTGGCTGCCAATTTGGCGATTGGGTAACCAGTTGCTTTTGAGGCAAGGGCTGATGAACGAGACACACGTGGGTTTACTTCGATAACATAGTACTTGAAGCTATTAGGGTCAAGAGCCAACTGTACGTTACAACCACCCTCAATTTTAAGGGCACGAATAATCTTCAAGCTGGCATCACGAAGCATTTGGTTTTCAATATCTGACAAGGTTTGCGTTGGGGCAAATACGATTGAGTCCCCTGTGTGGATACCAACTGGGTCAAAGTTTTCCATGTTACATACCACAAGAGCATTGTCTGCGGCATCACGCATAACTTCGTATTCGATTTCTTTGAAACCAGCGATAGAACGTTCAATCAAACATTGGGTTACTGGTGACAATTTCAATCCATTTTCAGCGATTTCACGAAGTTCTTCTTCGTTGGCACACATACCACCACCAGTACCACCAAGGGTAAAGGCAGGACGCACGATAACTGGGTAACCAATTTCTGTCGCAAAGGCAACTGCTTCTTCAACCGTATTTACAATCTCTGATTCTGGAATTGGTTGTTCCAAATCTTCCATCAATTGTTTGAAGAGATCACGGTCTTCGGCTTGGTCAATGGCAGACAATTTTGTTCCCAAAAGCTCTACTCCAAGCTCATCAAGAATGCCAGCTTTTGACAATTCCATTGCCATGTTCAAACCAGTTTGTCCACCAAGTGTTGGCAAGAGGGCATCAGGACGCTCTTTACGAAGAATACGTGTGACAAACTCAAGCGTAATTGGTTCAATGTAAACCTTGTCTGCGATTTCTTTATCAGTCATGATAGTCGCAGGGTTAGAGTTAACAAGAACAACACTGTAGCCTTCTTCTTTCAAGGCCAAGCAAGCTTGCGTACCAGCGTAGTCAAACTCAGCAGCCTGACCAATGATGATAGGACCAGACCCGATAACCATAATTTTTTTAATATCAGAACGTTTAGGCATAATTTATGATACAAAGCCCGTTAAGGACCCAGTGAAAATAGGAAACGTGACGACGACGCCCAAGCGTCTAGTCACCGTTTATCTTTTTCACATAGTCCTTAGGGCGTGTTCACTTCCGTGAACCTGTATCTTCTCCTTTCTATTTGACAACTCTCTGGTTGTCATTAAATAAGGTAGTAGACTGGGGCGAACAAGAGTCACACCCCACTATAGTCACTAGACAGTTGCAATTAACGACGTGCTTTTTCAGCTTGGAAAGCATCAATCAATTCCAAGAACTCATCGAAGAGATAGCTAGCATCGTGTGGACCAGGTGCTGCATCTGGGTGGAATTGCACTGAGAATGCAGGGAAGTCACGGTGACGAACACCTTCAACTGACTTATCGTTAATTTCTTCGTGTGTTACCATGAGGCAATCTGGAAGTGACTCACGGTCAATGGCATAACCATGGTTTTGGCTTGTAAAATCAACACGACCAGTCGCAATTTCACGAACCGCATGGTTAAATCCACGGTGACCAAACTTCATCTTGTAGGCCTTGGCACCATTCGCCAAACTAAACAACTGGTGACCCATACAAATACCAAAAATTGGAATTTTGCCTTGAATGCCACGAATCATATCAAGTGCATACGGTACATCTTCAGGGTTACCTGGACCGTTTGACAACATCACACCATCTGGATTAAGATGGAGAATTTCTTCAGCAGTGATATCATGTGGCACAACAGTCACGTTACAATCACGTTTTGAAAACTCACGCAAGATAGAGTGCTTGAGACCAAAGTCAACCAAAACGATATTTTTACCAACACCTGGTGCTGGGTAGGCTGTCTTAGTTGATACCTGCTCAATATTATTCGTTGGCAAAACAGTCGCACGCAATTGATCTTGCAAGTGCTCGATACTGTCACCAGGACTGGCCAAAGTGGCTTTCATGGTACCGTGTTGACGGATAATCTTAGTCAAGGCACGTGTATCAATACCAGAGATACCAGGGATGTTTTTCGCCTTCAAAAACTCATCCAAGGTCATTTGGTTACGCCAGTTGCTGGCACGACGGCTAGCCTCTGACACAACAACACCCTTGGTCGTTGGCTTAATTGACTCATAGTCGTCACGGTTAACACCGTAGTTACCAACAAGTGGATAAGTAAAAGTCAAAATTTGACCATTGTAAGACTGGTCTGTGATAGATTCTTGATAACCTGTCATACCAGTATTAAAGACGATTTCACCCGTCACATCCACATCAGCACCGAAGGCCTGACCTTCAAAAATAGTGCCGTCTTCCAAAATAAGTAAACGTTTTGCCATTATAGTAAATTGTTCCTTTCACTAAGATACAAAGGGCGTTAAACATCTGAATGAAAAGCAAATCCAACAGAGAAGCTCCAGCCTCTAGGAAGATTTGTCTCTTTTCAAAGATTTAGCCCATGTTCTTTTTCGTCTGATTCTCTCAGGAATCGGTTAACGTTGTTTACGCTTTGCCATTTAAAATAGCTTCAATAATTGCCATACGGACAAAGACCCCGTTTTGCATCTGAGCAACGATACGAGCCTTAGGTGCTTCAACCAGACTATCAGCAATCTCCACATCACGATTAACCGGAGCAGGGTGCATGATAATCGCCTGATCAGCTAACTTGGCATAACGTTCTTCAGTCAAACCATAGAGAGCATGGTAGTCTTCTTTTGAAAATCCTTTATCGTCCCCATGACGTTCGTGCTGAACACGAAGCAACATGAGCACATCTAAGTCCTCAATGACGTCGTCAATAGCCACATGCTGACCATAGACATCGAACTCATTCGAGTACCACTCTGCAGGACCAGCAAAATAAAGCTGAGCTCCCAAACGCTTGAGAATCTGCATATTTGACTTAGCGACACGCGAATGCGTAATATCACCTGCAATACAAATCTTAAGATTTTCAAAGGTTCCGAACTCTTCGTAAATGGTCATCAAGTCAAGCAAACACTGACTTGGGTGTTGCCCTGAACCATCACCACCATTGACAATAGAGGTCTGGATGGTCCTACTATCAATCAACTGCTTGTAGTAATCGACTTCCGAGTGGCGGACCACACAGATGTCAACGCCCAAGGCAGACATGGTTAAGATCGTATCATAGAGGGTCTCACCCTTGTTCACCGAGCTAGTTCCAGCATCGAACTCAATCACATCCAGGCCAAGTTTTTTCTCAGCTACCTCGAAGGACTTGTGTGTTCGTGTTGAATTTTCAAAAAAGAGATTGGCAGCGAAATACTGTCGATCCAGCTGGAAATCAGCTCTGCCATTTTTAAAATCTCCACCTCGACGAATCAGGCCCAAGACCTCTTCATTCGTGAGGGTTTCCATTGTCACCAAATGTTTCAGTGACACTTTTCCATCTGCAATCGCCATAGTTTTTCCTTTTAAATTGATTGACTAATCTTTGCTACCTTTTTTAGGATCTGGCAAAATTTGGTAAAGCAAGATACCAAGAATGGTTGAACTTGCCACACCCGTAATTTGAAGACCACCAAGGTCAATCATCAAACCACCGATACCAGATACCAAGATAACACTAGCAATCAAGAGATTTTTTTTATTATCAAAATCAATCTTATGTTCAACTAAAATTTTCAAACCGCTAGCAGCGATAACCCCAAAGAGGGCAATAGATAATCCGCCCAATACAGGAGTTGGAATAGAATGCAAGAGTGCTGATAGCTTACCAATAAAGCTCATCAAGACCGCAATCACTGCTGCGCCCGCAATAACGTAAACTGAGTAGACCTTACTGAGGGCCATAACCCCAATATTTTCACCATAAGAAGTTACCGGAGGAGCTCCAAAGAACCCAGCGATAATCTGTGCCAAACCATCACCAGTAAGGGTGTGGTCAAGTCCTGGATCTTTGAAGTAGTCACGCTCAGTCAAACTGTTTAGAACCATGACGTGACCAAAGTGTTCGGTCATCGTCACAAAGGCAATCGGAGCCATGGTCAAAATCGCACTTGGATAGAGCTTGAAGCTATAATCCACAAATGGAATGTCAAAGTTCGGAACCTGAATCCAATGTGCCGCTGCTACCTCTGAGAAATTGATAAAGCTATGTCCTGTCAGCAAACCAAGAACCGCTGAGAAAATATAGCCCACAATTAAACCAAGCAAAATTGGGATGACACCGACAATCTTCTTGCCATACATGTTAAAGAGGATAACCGCAAAGAGGGTCACCATAGAAATCAAGAGAGCATAGATACTATAGCTTTTATTTAAAGTTGTTGCATCATTGACTGCATTAGCCGCAAGGTTCAAACCAATCACCATGATAATAGGGCCAACCACAATTGGTGGAAGGACCTTATCAATCCAGTCTTTACCCGCATACTTAACAATCAGAGCCACAAGCAAGTAAACCAAACCACCAGCCATGGCACCTTGAGCGACCGCTGCAATTCCATCAGTCTTCATAAGTGTCTGCATAGCCGCAATATAGGCAAAACTAGACCCCATGTAAGCTGGAATTTTGTACTTGGTCACCGTCAAGTGAGCCAAAGTTCCCAAACCAGATGAGAAAAGAGCAATAGCGGGATCAATCCCAACCAAAATCGGCACAAGCACCGTCGCACCAAACATGGCAAACAAGTGCTGGAATGACAAACCAACCAATAAACCAGGTTTTGGCATATCATTCACATCATATTTTACGTTATTCACGATATCAAAGGACTCCTTAAATTAAGATACAAAGGGACGCTTTGGCTTAGCCAAACATTTCTGTAGAAAAATAGGAAGTCGACACCGCACTCCCAAGAGTGCTAGGAGACTTATCTTTTTTCCTAAGAAATGAGTCCCGTGTTCAATTAATAAGATACAAAGCCCGTATAAAGCCTAAAGCAAAAATAGGAAATATGATGACGAAGCGCCAGCTCCTAAGAATATTTATCTTTTTTGCACAAGGCTTAGGGCGTGTTCAATTAACAAGATACAAAGGGCGTATAAAGAGCAAAGTAAAATTAGGAAATCTGACGCCGAAGCTTTAGCTTCTAGGAAGATTTATCTATTTTACACAGCTCTTAGCCCGTGTTCAATTAACAAGATACAAAGGGCGTTTCACCCTATCTGTCAGCCAACTTAGCTTGGATCAATAATGTTGACGCTATCTTTGCCATCAACTTCTGTCACCAAAACTTCGATTTCTTCTGACTCACTTGTTGGGATATTTTTACCAACATAGTCCGCACGGATTGGCAATTCACGGTGACCACGGTCAACCAAAACAGCCAAACCAACACGCGCTGGACGTCCATGGCTAACGATATTGTCAATAGCTGCACGAATCGTACGACCTGTGTAAAGCACATCATCCACAAGGATAACATCTGTACCATCAATTTCAATAGGGAAAACAGATGTGTCTTGCTCAGCCTTAACATCATCACGGAAAGCCTTAGTGTCAAGCTCAATCAATGGCACATCAAGGTTTTCCAACTGTTTCAAGCGCTCTTGAATACGCTGTGCAATATAAACACCACGTGTCTTAATACCAGCCAAGACAATCTTGTCGAGATTTTTGTTACGTTCAATAATCTCATAAGTGATACGTGTAATGGCACGTTTCATGGTTACGTCATCGACGATCTCTTTTTTCTTCATAAAAAGAACCTTTCTAAATACAAAAAAATCCCCTCGAAAACAAGGAGATACACAAAAATATGAGTACAGTTCACCCGTACACTTCTCATGGCTCCTTGCCTGCCTCTCTGGACAGTGATTAAAGGACTTATTTAATTAGGTAAATTATAGCAAATTTCAGACTCTTTTACAAGAAAAAAACGGACACCTCTACCAAGAAAGACTATCCGTTTAATAACTGTTAAGCTTCTCTCAACTTCTCCAAGGTTTCCTTGAAAATAGCAGGGTCTTCCGCTGTAAATTCGACCAATTCTCCAGTCGTAGGATGCGTGAACCCAAGGGTCTTAGCATGTAGAAATTGTCCATGGCCCTTGAGGGTCTTGCGTGGCCCATAAAGAGGATCGCCCGCCACCGGGTGACCGATATAAGCCATGTGCACACGAATCTGGTGTGTGCGACCTGTTTCCAGCTGCAACTCTACCAAAGTATAGTTGCCAAAACGTTCAAGAACGGTAAATCGTGTTACTGCAGGTTTTCCTTTAGCTGTGACTGCCTGCTTCTTGCGGTCCTTGTCCGAACGCCCAATCGGAGCCTCAATCACGCCTCGATCGTTAGGCAAATTGCCATGCACGATAGCCACATACTTACGAAGGGACTTCTTATCCTTAAGCTCAGCCGCCAAAGCATTGTGGGCCTTATCATTCTTAGCAATCATAAGGAGGCCAGACGTATCCTTATCAATACGGTGGACAATCCCTGGACGAACCACACCATTGATAGACGAGAGGTCCTTGACATGATACATCAGGGCATTGACCAAGGTACCAGACGTGTGACCAGCTGAGGGATGGACCACCATGCCTTGAGGCTTGTTGACCACTGCCACATCTGCATCTTCGTAGATAATATCCAAAGGAATATCTTCAGCCTTGTATTCCAAGACCTCTTCTTCTGGCAATTCATAGGTGATGACATCACCCTCTTTAACCGCATACTTGGCCTTTGCCGACTTACCATTAACCAAGACCGTTCCAGCCTTAATCGCTTCATTGGCCTGACTACGTGACAATTCTGTCAAATCTGCCAAAGCCTTGTCCAGACGGTTTCCCACCTCTTTAATGATGACTTCCATTTTCCTCTTTCCATAAGATTAAAATCAAGAGCAGCACCCCCACCGTTAGATAGGAGTCTGCCACGTTAAATATTGCAAAATCAATAAAATCAAGCTGAACCATATCAACCACGTAACCCAAGTGCACACGATCGATAAAGTTACCAATACCACCTGAGATGATCAAAACCAAAGATAGCACCAGCCAAAGACTCTTCTGATAATTCTTAACCAGATAAACCAGAGCCGCACCAATCACTAGAACCGTCAAAATCACAAAGAAATATTTCTGATCCTGTAAAATCGAAAAGGCAGCACCACGGTTCTGTAGATAGGTCAAGCTGAAAAGTCCAGGAATAGCCTTGATAACTTGGTTAAGGGCAATATTTGCCACAACCCAATGCTTGACCCACTGATCCAAACCAATCAGAGCTAGAATAGCCAAAGGAATCGCAACCTTACGCATAAATCCTCCTATGGTTTGTATGTATCAAAGTAGTCAAACATAACATTGACAAACTTGAGAGCACAAGACGACAAGTTAATCCCCTTACGACGGACATAAACCATCTTGTTATCCAAATTATCCTCAAGCGGAATCACCGTAATCCCATTCACACTTTGTGCATCCAAGAAGCCAGACCCCGTCGCATAGGCATCCGTACGTTCCAAGATACCGTTCAAAGTCGCACGGTCTGTCACGTTAAACATCAGAGACGAATCTGACGTATCCACAAAGTTTTCAGAATAGTAAAGATACTCGTCCTTCTCCTGAGTGAAACGCACTGCTGGCAAGGCCGCCAAGTCCTCCATGACAAGACTTTCTTTTTTAGCCAGAGGATGCCCCTTACGGAGATAAATATGCGTCTTAAACGGAATCAAATCAATAGCCTCAAGCCCAAGCTTGTCCATATTTTGCTGGATTCCCTTGCTATTTTGACGATTCAAATAGATAATCCCAATCTCACTGTGTCCCTTGGCTACCTCATCCAAAATCTGAATGGTCGTAGACTCAAAGATACGGAAATCCTTATAATCAGGATAACGCTCTGAAAAAGTCGTAATCAAAGGTGGCAAAAAGTCATAGTGCTGGCTGGCAATCGAAAACTGGTTGCCCTTTTCAGAAGCATTAAGATAGCGATTTTCAAAACTATCAAAACTGCGTACCACCTCAAGCGCACGCTCATAAAAGGTCATACCCTGACTGGTCAAGACAGCCCCCGTCGTTGTACGGGTGAAAATTTGAAAATTCAGCTCCTGCTCCAAATCCTTGATAGCCACCGAAAGGCTAGGTTGACTCACAAAGAGCTTGCTGGCTGCCTCGCGGAAGGTTCCGCTATTGGCAATGGCTACGACATAACGTAGTTGTTGTATGTTCATCTGTGACACTTCTTTCTTGAAAAATCAATCAATTCTATTATACCAGATTTTATCCTCTTTTGTTGATACTAAAAAGCCCAGGCAACCCTGAGCTTGAATGACTAACAAAGTAGTCCTATTCGTCTGATTTGTCTGTCAAGAAGTACTCGTTTTCACGTTTGTCATAGTCGAAGGTCAAACGAACAGCATCTACCTTACCACTTTCTGGATTATAATCACGGTAGCTAAGACTCACTGACTGAGTGAGATCGCCCTGTTCGGTTTGTCTCATTTCATGATAAGTGAAGCTAGCCTCTGGGTGTTTTTCAACCACCTCAGAAAGTCGTGTCCCCTTGAGCAAATCAGCTTGTGTACCTACAGACAACTTTTCATAGTCATCTTTTGTCCAGTTGCTATGATAGTCATCAACTTCTTTGACCTTATCATAGTCGAAGGTTGCTGAGGCAGATTTCAAAACATAGACATCGTCTTTTTGCTCGAAAGTCAAACGAACATAGTTGTTCCCATCTGTGTTTTCTTTTCTATAGGTAAGATCTAGCAAATCTGGTTTATCTTCCTCGTAAGCATCACTATACTCGGCATCAGTCGCCTTACCGTGAGCATCCAAGACCTCATCCAATGTCAAAGTACCAACCTTCAACTCCTTAAACTGATCCTCAGTCCAGTCAAACTTATTATTCTCATCGATATACAGATAAGCTCTATCGTGACCGTCACTTTGGAACTGTTCAGCGTGGTTCATGACATATTTCACCGCTTGATAACCTGCTCCAGCAAGCGAAGTCATAAAGAAGATGATTGACATGACTAGGGCAATAATAGATAGTGCCTTGCGTGTCGACTTCAGACTCAAAACCAAAGTCACAATAGCTAGAATGATAAGGAAGAAGGCAAGGAAAGTAAAGACAAAACCGATAGGAAGCGTCCAAGACAAAATGACAAATAGAATCCCCAAAACTAGGATAATGATTGGCAAAGCAATATTAACAAAAACATTGTTCTTGGTTACTTTTGGTTTGTAATAAGGGTTTTCCAAAGGTATCTGACTTGCCTTTGGAGCTTCTTTTTCTTGCTCTTTCTCCATATTCAACTCAGGCATTAGCTTAGGAGCTTCCTCCTCTAATGCCACCTGAGCCTCGTCTGGTTGCGTATCTGCTACTGAGTCAGCTGACACCTCTTCAGTAGCTTCAGAGCTATCCACCTGCTGAGCCTCAACCTGCTCAGACACTTGGACACTTGGTTCCTCCGAAGCAATGACAAAGCTCTCTTTCTTAGCTTCCATAAACTCCTCAGGACTTGGTTTACGTCCATTGACGTCCTCAAAGTGACGCACCCATTCTTCTCTAGTTGCCATAGCTGACTCCTTTATCTCTTTTTCTTTATTTTATCATACTTTAATCTGGTCTTATGAAAATAAGGTCGGATATAAGAGATAATTTTTTGAGACTATCTTAGGTGCTTAAGTGACAAGATATAATATGAAAATGGATGAAAGTCGAAAAAAACTGCACCCTAAAGTTTGATTCTCTCTGTCACACTTTTTGGGGCAGTTCACATTATGGTTTATTTATTACTCATCAGACAACATCAATTCATCTATCTTTTCTCTATCTTCAGCAATACCCTTATATGACTCGATTGTATTACTAAGGAATTCCATACTTACTTCGTGATTTCCTTCGTATAAATATATTTGTGCACCTAATGTTTCAAGACTTTCTAGGAGGGTCCTCATTTTTATTAATTCCTCTAAATCTAGAAAATTACATTCTAATAAAACTTCTCCCTTTTGAATCCTATTTTTTATATCTCCAATTGGTATACTCATATAGTTTCTTACCAATTTATAAGCTTCAAAAATATTATTTGACATTTTTACTTTTGAGTAGATTACTGACATAACTCCATCCTTTAGAAATCTTGCACATATATACAGTCTAGTATTAGTAAGAGTAGTTTTTTATATTTATATGTATATCTAGGTATCTAATCCTTTTTGATTTCCAAACTAAGCTTATAAAAACTATAAAGGCTATAAGATATTGCAATAATTCCCAAGAAACCAAAGTATACATTATCCTTTAAACTCTTCATATAAATGCCAATTATTACAAAGAGAAAGGTATTAATCAAAATGACTAATCTTTTATTTTCTATCTTGCCTATTTTAACTACCAATAGTCTAATAATAAGTATCGATGGAGAGAATAAAACGGCAATTATTGTAAGTAAAAATTTTTTTCTGCTAATTAAATTAGCTTTAATGTCTTTTTGAGATTCTTTTTCAATATTCATCTCTTTAAATAATAGTTCCAGTGAAACATTATCAGGTTCACTTTTTCCTAATTCCCATTTAGAAATCGTCTGACGAGTAACAAATACTTTATCTGCAAGTTCTTGCTGAGTCATACCTGTTTTAATTCTATATTCTTTAATCAACGTAGCAATGTCCATTTTAATACCCCTAGCTTATTTCTATTCTTTGATAAAAGGCTCTGCTAACAAAATTGCTATTACTATTATATAGAGAGGATGTTTATAAATAAAGTAAGTAGCAACGAGTAATAGAAACAATAACATTCTCGTAACCCACGGATATCTGTTTGATAAACTGACCAATAAATTAACTAAAGGTTTCAGTATCAACCCCATTAATCCAAAAGTAAGCACCTATATAAAATTAGTTTTGTTTTTCTTAATAAATTGTAACATTAAGAATACCTCCTTAAATTTGTTACTTTAAATTTATCAAGACCCATGAGTAAAAGCACGCAACGAATAGTAAAATATGCGCAACTCCCTTAAAAACTAGGGTGCAACGCCCCATTTCATTATGCGACGAGGAGAATATTACCTCTTAAAAGTGCGAAATGGCAGTACATTAGAATCTAAAGACAGTTAAATTTTATAATAATTAAGCCGTACTATTTTAAAGTCTATATTTACATAAACTTCTGTTTGTCTTCGAGACCAAAACGTTGGACTGCGACCATCATATTTTGAAGTATATACTTTTGTAGTTACACTTTCATTAACTTTGAGTATCCTTTGCTACGTTTCCATCCATCTTATAATTCACTTCAAAACCTGTTGGTCTTCTCGAAGTACCCTAACCCTGCATCCTCCTATACTCCTTCGACTTCTCTCCATACCAGTCCTTAGCTGAGTAGTCAAACTGCTCTCTATATTGCTCAGAGTATTTGAAGAGGTAATAACCTCGTAGTAAATCAATGGAAAAGACATAAGTCGCAAAGACAAATATGGCAGGCATGATAGGCATCAACACCGCATCAATGCTCCCTCTAATGTCACTTCCAGTAGAGCGGTCAAAAAGCACCAGTCCAGCTGTAATCCCTGTACCACTTAAAAAGACCAAACCATCCGAAATCTTTTCAGTCACAAGTGCTACCATAGGGCTAAACTCTGTCTGATTTTGAACGGCTTCTTTCAGTTTACGGGGAACCGTTCGAATCAAGTAATAAATGGAAAGAAGAAACATAGCACCCGATAGTATGCTGACAATATTTCGTCGTGTCATCATCATTATACCAGCACATACTGTAAAGATAGCGAGTAAGACCACCATGTAAAAGTAGGTGCAAAATTTTAATTTCATCGGGCTTCTTCTGTGCTTTATTGAAAAGAGCAGATACATGACTAAATACAAGAGAATCATAGGCCACTGAATCCAAGAAAATGTTGGGTTTTGATCAAGCGTCAATCCTTTTATAAACATGGGTGTGATAATAGAGAAGAAATAAATCACAATTGAAGTAACAAACAAGCCAATAAATCGTTTCCAGCTTCCTTTTTGATTGAGCTTTTCTACGGTCTCCTTAGTGACAAGAGACTGACTTTGCTCGAATGTATAATTTAAAAATCTCAATAGTTTTCTCCTTTTATCAAGAAAAAACAGGAAGGTTTCCCCTCCTGTTCCTTAATTAATCCTCGCCATCTGGACCTGATTTATAAGTAAGGTAGAACGTATCGTCATCTTCTTTGGTATCAAATGACAAGTAAACACTCTTGAGTTTGCCATCTTCAGCCTTATAATCACTATAAGAAATAGTCATTTCTTTTGTGAATTCACCTTGACGAGATGTTGAGATTGTGTATTCTGCACTTGAAGCTTTAGGGTGATCCTTAACGATATCTTCAAGTTTCGTACCGTTTGATGGATCAGTGTAATCACCCTTATTGAGAGCATCAAACTGTTCTTTTGTCCAGTCAGCTTTGTAAGAGCGATCAACTTCTACCTTATCTTGAGGGAATCTACCTGAAGCATATGACAAGATAAATGTACCGTCATATTGTTTCTTAAAGTTTAGGTAGACACTCTCGCCATAGTCTTTACCAGAGTATGTCAACTTCAACTCATCACCTGACACCTCAGCATCTGACGCCTTGCCGTATGTTTTAACGATTGATTTAACAGTGTCTTTACCTGCTTTCAACTTCTTGAACTTAGATTCATTCCAATCAAATTTAGCATTTTTGTCAATGTAGTCGTTGACATCAGTACTATCACCTTTTGAGTCTGATTTTGAATCGCTGTCGTCATCTTTCTTGTCAGCGTCATCGTCGTCTTTATCAGCAACCTTTGATGTCTTGCTTGAGCTTGTGTTGTTGTTGCTAGCATTTTGAGAGATTTGGAAAATCAAACCACCAATAGACACAAAGAGCATGAGACCAGCAACGCCTGTTGCAATGATTGAAAGCAATTTCTTGCTTGATTTAAGGCTAAAAACAAGCGAAACAACTGCTACTGCAACTGCGAGGACTGTCAAGATGATGAAGACCCAAGCAGGACTTACAAACCACGCCAAAATTGCAAAGATTACTGAAAGTGCAATCGCAACGATTGGCAAGATAAGATTGAAGAGAGGTTTATCTGCTGAGCCAGCTGCTGCTGGATTAGGAACTGTTCCAAATCCTGGAGCTGAAGAGATAGGTGCCTTTTCAAACATGCTTGAATCAAATTGTGGGGTTGGTTGTTGCACTGGTGCTTCTGAGAAAGCTTCTGCACCAACTGGTGATTCACTGCTTGCTTGTTCTGCGACAGCATCTTCAGCTGTTTCAGCCACATCTGCGATATCATCTTGTTCTGTGACTTCTTCAGTAGCAACTGGTTCTGTCGCTACTGCTTCAGCGACAGGTTCATTAGCTGGTGCTTCTACAGATGCTGCTTGAGCAGCCAAAGCACTTGTATCAAAGTCAGCTGCTTTAGCATCCAAAAATTCTTGGGGGCTAGGCTTACGCCCATGTACCGACTCAAAGAGTTCAGCCCATTCTGCTTTAGTTGACATAAAAATCTCCTTTTATCAAGAAATCTAAACAAGAGATCCCTTCGACTTGGCGAAGTTTTCTATAGTTAGGAGTTAGACACCTCTCTCTGATAAGAGCAAGTAGCATGCGTCCCTTCAAAAGCCAGGCATAGCCTAAGGCAACCTTTTCCCTCTATCTAGTCCCATTGTTCATTTTCTTGTTGATAGTTCCATTCTACCATATTTAAAGACCTCTGTTAACCGTTTCCCAAAAGGTTTTTTTCTGCTACAATAGTAGGTATAATGCACCAAAGGAGTTATATATGAAAAACATTAAAAAGTACATTCCATTAATTATTGTACTTGTTATCGCAGGCCTAGGTTTTGCCTTTCGTGAGAACATCTCACGCGCCGTTCGTGGAGATGCCTACGTTGATAACAAGATATTCACTAAACAATTAGAAAAGGCTCAAAAATCTGGAAAAGATGCCTTTCCACAGTTGTCAGACAAGGTTAGTAAGGACGAAGCTGAAGTTATCCTCCACACTTCAAAGGGGGATATCACAGTCAAGCTCTTCCCTACACTTGCTCCTAAGGCTTCTGAAAACTTCTTGAAGCATGCCAAGGACAAATACTATGATGGGCTTACCTTCCACCGTGTGATCAAGGATTTCATGGTTCAAAGTGGTGACCCTAAGGGTGACGGTACTGGAGGAGAATCTATCTGGAAGAAGGGTTTCGCTGTTGAGCCTACACCATTCCTCTACAACATCCGTGGCGCACTTGCTATGGCTAATACTGGTGCTAAAGAGTCAAACGGCAGCCAATTCTACATTGTTCAAAACAAGGATGATCAAAGCAAACAGCTAGGAAATGCTGGCTATCCAAAACCTATCATTGACGCCTACAAAAAAGGTGGTTACCCAGCTGGTGATACCAAATATACCGTCTTTGGTCAAGTCATCAAAGGCATGGATGTCGTTGATACTATTGCTAACCTTGAAGTTGATGACAATAGCAAACCAAAAGAAAATGTAACGGTCAATTCCGTTGAAGTCGTTAAAGACTACAAATTCAAATAAACAAAAATCCGAGAAGCTGATTCTCGGATTTCTTTTTTATTTAACAGCGGTGAGGAGATAATCACCAGTGTTAACACGAGCTTCTTTAGTTGTTAAGACATCATCAAAGTCAGCTGTATTGGTTACAATGACTGGTGTGATAACTGGTAATTTAGCGTCTCGGATAGTTGCTAGGTCAAATTCTATAAGTTTTTGACCCGCTTCTACGACATCCCCTGCTTCTACATAGGTCTTGAACCCTTTTCCAGCAAGAGAAACAGTATCCATACCAATATGGATGAGAAGTTCTGCACCATTTTCAGTTGTCAAACCAATCGCATGACCAGTAGGAAAGACTAAATTCACCGTTGCCTTAGTTGGTGCGACCACTACCCCATCAGTAGGATCAATAGCGATACCTTTACCCATAGCTCCTGAAGCAAAGACTTGGTCAGGCACTTGGTCAAGTGGTACGACATTCCCGATGAGTGGGCTTGCAATAATTTCTTGTTGAATTTCTTTAGGAGCAGGTGCAGCTTCCTCAGCTTTTTCTTCAACCTTAGCTACTCCACCACCGTATAGATTTGGTACTCGTACAAAGAGTTGGATAAGGAAGGCAAGAACACCACCCACAATGGCAATGATAATGGCAATGATGACTTTAGAAAGATTACCGTCAGGTCCAATAAGGCTTGGGAAGACAAAGACACCCAGACCACCTATTGAATACGTCTTAA